>Ga0310786_10004747_pt1 | contig 18750 bp, 17 predicted proteins | sample AusTroGonzalo_MG_FD_203881 | JGI IMG/M metagenome (GOLD analysis project Ga0310786, IMG submission 203881) | Bovine rumen microbial communities from tropical cattle in Woodstock, Queensland, Australia - Gonzalo_03 (v2) (version 2) | ecosystem: Host-associated > Mammals > Digestive system >... | reverse complement strand
CGAAATTTTCGGCAGATTCTTCAAAATCGTGACAAAAATAACATAATATAATTAAAATTTTATATAAAATCATTTTTAATGTTTTCATTGGTTTCTGACTAAGGTATAAGTTGATATGTCGAAGTGGTTTCGACATTGGAAATGGTTGTTTATTAAGGAGAGAGAAATATGAAAAAATTAGCCTTTTCAGTATTTGCCGCTGCTTTAACTTTCGGAGCTAATGCAGCCGAGCATGTGAAAGCAGATGTCAATGCATTTGACGGCATTTACTTCGGTCTGGGTGTTGCGGCAGTCGACAACGGAGTAAAGGGTGAAAGTACTACGACTGAGGATAAGAGATCGTACCACAATACCAGATTGGCCGCTACTGCAGCCTTGGGTTACGGAAAAGTTGTAAGTGAGACTGCTTTCCTTGGTTTGGAAGCGGGATTGGATGCCAGTCAGAATTTCGAATATGACAACAGCAATGCTAAAGTTAATGGGTTAACCCCTTCTGCTGCTTTGAGATTAGGTTATGCAAGTTCTTCTGCTAAGAGCATGGTTTACTTGAAGGCTGGTGCTGCTTATTCCAAGGCAAAACTCTACACTCCGAAAATTAAATGCGACAAGTGGGCACCGATAGTCGCTTTAGGAGCGGAGAAAATCTGCGGAAAGCTGAGAACTCGTTTGGAAGCTGAATACAGATTCAGATCCAGCAAGAGCGTTGACCCAATGAAGTTGACCAACAGAGGTGCTGTTACCTTGAGAGCGATGGCGGTTTACACAGTAAAAATGTAATCGACAACGGCTTTTTGTAGTTTTCGTAGAGGCGGAGGAAGATCTTCCGCCTTTTTTGTCTTGTGGTCTCTAAATGAAATTCGTTTTGACGGGAGGTCATTGAAATTCGGTTATCGAAGTGATACCATCAACTATAGGTAAGGGTGTCTGTAATGGTTGGTTTTGCTTTTGCCCTGTGCGCGGGCTTCTTTTTTTGTTTGAAATTCAGGTCAAGAAAACCTGGAAAGGAGGAGCGTATGTTCAGAGAAGAACTTCGTAAAATAAAGTCTGATTCGGTGGTGAATTTTATCGACGATGGATTTTGGCGTGAAAATTTCGAGTTGTTTGGAGATCTTCGGTTTTTCAGAGCAGCGAATGATGATGGGCGTGAAATCTATCCGATTACGAGTCTGCAGGATTTAACTCCGCCGGATTTGGCCTAGTCGGAGAGTGTGGGACGTTCTATATCTGCCGAAATTCTTTGCTTGTTTTATCCAAAAGGATAACAGTTGTCGGGTTTTGTGGATTTTCGCGGGTTTCTTTTCCCTGAGTCTTTTCGAGATCTTCTGAAAAGTTCGGGTTGCTCGTCAATATGAAGTCTTGTCCGTCGGCTGAGATTTTTACCGAACCCTCGTCCAATCTTTCTACAAATTTTCGGCATGCTCGGGATTTAAAATTTTCGCGGCGTGAGCATCCTACGGATTTAGTCCAGGCGGACAGTGTAGCTCTGAAATATCCGCAGTGATTGAAGCAAGTCAGATCGTTGCTGACTCTCGCTCCGTAGGCTTTTGCCTTCGGTGAAATGATGATTCGCGGGATATCCTGGAAATGATAAAGCAAAATTCCGACCAGCAGCCCGACAAATCCTGACCATCTGATTTTGTGATGAATCAAAGTAAAAATCAGCGCCGAAAAAATTAAAATCGCCATTACTGTCGGAGAAGGCGAATGCATGATGAAAAGTGATTCGACAAATGTCGAAGAGAATTTCGCCAGTTTTATCATGGCAGAAATTCCGATGGCCAGGATTTTCAGCGGAAAAGTCACATTTATCAACATGCAGAGCAGGGCAACAATCACCATCGGCATGACGAAAAAGGTCATCAGAGGAATCATAAAAATATTGGCGAAAATGCTGTTAAGAGTGAGCTGATTGAAGACGAATACCGAAAAAATCGAAGTTGAAAGGGTTGCTACTATCGTTGTCGCGACGATGTTTATCAGCATTTTGAAGCGGGAAGAGAAGTCCCAGCATTTTTCATAGAAGGCTACAATCGCGATTACCGCGCTGAACGACAGCTGAAAGCTAGGAAACATGATCGCCTCAGGAGACAATATCATGATAATCGTTGCTGCCACCGCAATTGACCTCATGGTTATGGCTTCTCGATTCAGAATGATTGCGAGAATCACCAAGGTATGCATTATCAAAGCGCGCATCGCGGAGACAGAACATCCCGAAATGAAAAAGAAGATAATTGCTCCTGCCAGAGAAACGACCGCTGCAATTTTTTTTATATCGTAATACATTGAGATTCGAGTAAAGCAACACAAAAGCAAGCGGATCAATCCGAAGATGAACAGGCCGATAATTCCGATGTGAAGTCCCGAAATAGCAAGCACGTGAGCCGTACCCGATCTGACAAAACTTTCTCGAAGATCCTTGCTTATTGAAGATTTTGTTCCGGTAACCAATGCCTTTGCGATTGCGGCAGTGTCCGAATCGAGTATTCCATCAATTTGTTTATTTATTTTGTGGCGGAACTTGTCGACCAGCAGCGACAATGTGATTTCCTGATAAAGATATTCAACTTTTTTTGGCGGAGACATAACAAACCCGCGGGCGGAAATTCTGTTAAAATACTGCTGCCTCTTGAAATTATAAGCCTGCGGAAACGGCTGGTCGTTTAACGGAGAAAGTTTCGCGAAAAATGATACTCGATCGCCTGGCATAAAATCTCCTGCCGAATCTTTTGCCTTATTGCCCCTCCATGAAAGGAAAATTTTGTCCGTCTTAAACTTTAAACTCGAATCTTTTACGATGAAATTTATTCCCGATTCCGTACGGTGGCAAGAGTCGACCGTAGCAAAAAAACTTTGTGGCTTCTCGATGTTTTTTTCAAGCATCGGTGTGTTGATATAGATCGTTCGAAGCTGAGCCAGAGTAAATCCCAGACTGAAAATCAAAATAATCCTGAAAAACTTGAACCTTTCGGATAAAGCCAGCAGAATCAAGGAAACAGAAACAGGCCAAATCAATGAGGGCGGATTATCTAGGTTAAAAAAGCAACAAATTCCTGTTCCCATAATTACAGGGATGAAGTTTAGGATGCGCATTCTCTCGTGTTCGCAAAAATTTTCAATCTGAATTCTTGCGTCTTTGCAAAAATGCCTAAGAAAATTACGAATTGTATACATTCCCTTCCCAAAATTTGGTATAAATTACGTAAATAATAGACCGAGAATGGGTATGAGTACAGATTTTTCGAACAAGATAGTTACAAGGTTTGCTCCGTCACCAACAGGATTTTTGCACATCGGAGGTGCGCGTACTGCGCTGTTCAACTGGCTTTTGGCGAGGCATTACGGCGGAAAGTTTGTGCTGAGAATTGAGGATACAGACAGAGAGAGGTCAACCCAAGAAGCGGTGGACGCGATTTTCAACGGATTAAAATGGCTCGGAATTACTTGGGATGAAGAGCCGGTTTTTCAGTTTTCGCGGGTTAATCATCATGTGGAATTGGCAAAACAGTTGGTAGAGCAAGGAAAAGCGTATTACTGTTACTGTACGCCTGAAGAGTTGGAAGCGATGAGAAAGGAGGCCCTGGAAAAAGGATTGTCTCCGAAATACAACGGAATGTGGAGAGATCGCGATCCGAAAGATGCTCCTGCCGGAGTGAAGCCTGTTATTCGGCTGAAAACTCCGCAAACGGGTGAAACTGTTTTGGAGGACATCGTTCAAGGCACGGTAAAAGTCGCAAATGATCAGTTGGACGATATGATTTTGGTTCGCAGCGACGGAACTCCGACTTTTATGCTGTCAGTATGCGTTGACGATCACGATATGGGTGTCACTCACGTTATCAGAGGAGATGATCATCTGACGAATACTTTTCGTCATATTCAGATTTTCAGGGCTTTTGGCTGGGAAATTCCGAAATACGGGCATATTCCGCTTATTCACGGGCCGGATGGTGCGAAGCTGTCCAAAAGGCATGGAGCTTTGGGGGTGGAAGCCTATCGAGACATGGGATACCTGCCAGAGGCGGTTTGTAACTGTCTGTTGCGTTTGGGATGGTCTCACGGCGACGATGAAATTATTTCGCGTGAGCAGGCAATCGAGTGGTTTACCACGGAAAGCCTCGGTAAGTCAGCGTCACGTTTGGATTTCTCGAAGCTTGCGAATTTGAACGGACATTACATGCGAGAGGCTGATAATAATCGACTTTTAGACCTTCTGCTTCCGATGTTGGGAGAAATTTCCGACGAGGTGAAATCTAGGCTTGTCAGAGGAATGAACGGACTGAAACAGCGTTCTAAGACGATGCTGGAGCTAAAGGATTTGTCGTCTATCTATATTGATAATTTCAAACCTGCGGATTTAGATGAAAATACGAAAGAAATATTAAAATCAGTATATGAAAAGTTGTTTGTGACAGATGTTTGGACAGAGCAGGCTCTTGAAACCGAATTGAGGGATTTGGCTAAGCAGATGGATTTGGGATTCGGCAAGATTGCTCAGCCGTTGCGGAGTGTTCTTACGGGAAGAAAAATTACTCCGAGCATTTTTGATATGTTGGTTTCTTTCGGGAAAAAGGAGAGTTTAGACAGAATAAGTTCTGCGCTTGTCGGATAGTTTTGTCGAAGTGTTTTTGTTATGTGAAAAGGGAGAAATAAATGAAGAAATATTTTGCGGTTTTGTCTTTTGGAATGGTTTTCGGGGCGTATGGGGTTGATCTTGAGGAGGCTGTAATTTCAGCTTGCTCCAGCAATACATTGTTGGAATCAGAGAGAGCTAGTAAGCGTATGGCGGATGAGCAATACAAGCAGGCGGAAGCTGTGTTTTTGCCGACTTTGGATGCATCGCTGTCCACATCTCGCGTAGGTAACCAAATCAAAAAGTCGCAATATACATTCGTTGAAGGCACTAAGCCTTTAGTGAGTTCAAGTCGTGATAATAACAAACAGACTAATACACAGATGTCTCTGCAGTTTAATCAAAATCTTTTCAACAGCTTTCAGGATGTTAGTAATTCTGAGGCCAAGAAAAATTATGCCAGAGCTGCCTTTCATAAATTGAAAAAAGCGGAGCAGGACTTAATAGTAAACGTTGTAAAAACTTATACGGAAGTTTGGGCAGAACGTCAGAAGCTACAGGCTCATATAAAGAAAGAGGAAAACCTTAAGAAGCTGTACGAATCTCAGGAAATCTGTTTATCGGCGGGAATGTCTACTCCGGCAGATGTCGCTGAGGCTGAGTCTAAATACCAAACAGCAGTGTATGAGAGAGTGGATGCCGAGACGAAGGTCGTTGAGGCAGAAGCCAAATTCAGGCAAATTACCGGTTTGAACGCCGACCAAAAGATGTTCATCCCGAATTTGGACATTAAACTTCCAAAGGACTTATCTCAGCTGGAAAGTATAGCGTTGAAATCAAACCAAGAAATTTTGCAGGAAAAATTTACCGATGCGGCTGCTTTAAACGATTTAGATGCCGCGAAAGGAGCATTGGGTCCTAAGTGCAATTTGAAATTGGAGGCAGGTCGCAGCCTCAATAAAACAGACAGAGACGATCAGTTTGGCGATATTGGGCGGCAGTATAACGTCAGTACTCACAATTCCCAAAATAGCTACAGTGCGGAGTTGTCCGTGACAGTGCCTGTTTTCAACATGCCGAACTATGCAAACATTGGGGTTTACAGCGAAAGAGCGAAATATGCGAAGTTTAAGGCGCTGGATAAAATTTTGGAGGTTAAGCGTAATTGCCAGATATATTGGAGAGCATACAAGTCGGCAGAGGCTTCCATCAAGGCCAGCAGCACCGCTGTGAAGAGCGCGGAGATTACCTCTGAGAGCAACTTAGATCAGGCTAATCTCGGTATGAAGTCCAACACTGAGTTTTTGGATGTCGAGACTTCGTTGCTGAAGGCGAGAATCAATCTAGCAAATTCAATTAAAAATAAAATCGATGCCATGATTGAGTTGTTCGCTTTGACAGGTAATTTGGATCTGCGTTCGATGTTGGTTACCCTTAAGAAAAATAAAGGAATTCTTGATCCGGTTGCTGCTGCGAATGCTCGTGAAAAAGCAAGACGCGCTAGAAGATCAGGGAAAAGACTCTCTAGAAAGGAATGGCTCAGGCAATTGGCCGATAAAAAAGCCCATCTTGAAAAGAAAACCGAGATGCATTAGATTCTAGATATACGGCGAGGGAGGCAAAATGGTAGAAGAACAAACCGAGATGTCTTTAGATGAAATGCTTTCGTCCATCAAGCAGATGGTGATCGATAAGGACCCTCCGGTTTTGGAACTTACCGATATGGTTTCTCCTGACGGTAGCATTATAAAAATTAAAAATGGTCAGAAAAAATCTAAGAGCAAAAGTGAGTTGAGAGATTTTCTTCGCCTGGCTCAGGAAAACGGAGGGGATTCTCAGCTTTCGAAGGACTCGTCGTCAAAACGACAGACGAATGGATGTGGTGAAAGCAGCGATGCGGTCGTTGACGCGTCCGAATGTGAGTTTGATTCGGCTTCTTCTGAGAGCAGGAAGGGACTTCCGAAACATGCTGATTGCAGAACTGCGGTAGCTTCTGGCGGCGCTGTTACAGTAGATGAGATAATTCGGGAAGTTTCTGCTCCGCTTATCAAAGATTGGCTGGAGAAAAATCTTCCGAGTTTAGCCAAGGAAATAATTGCTGCTGAAATTCAAAAAATGATAAAGCGAAATTAGCTGTTCGATTCGCAATAAAGATGTATCGAAAGAAAATCTGCTGAAATTAATATTTATTTAATCAAAGCTCTGTAATATCAGATTAATTAAAAGGATTAAAAGTATGGCAGAAATTATATATCTCAAAGATGTGTTGTTTATAAACCCAAAATTAAATGCGAAAGAGAAGAAAAATGGCAGACGTCTTCGTTCGAAACCTGCGAGGGCAAGTAAAATATTAAAATCTTCCCTTATAGAACGCAAAAAGGAAGATGCTAAAAGTAATTAATTCTCTTGAACGATGAGAAAGTGCTTGATTTTTAAATAAAAATCTTTAGATTATTGTAATAGCAGTGTTTTTTGGAGTTTAAATTTTGGAAGATAGAGCGGCAGCGAAGGATAAATATAGAATAAACAGAGCGATTACAGCTCAGCAAGTGAGACTCATAGATCAAAACGGCGACGCAGTGGGTGTCGTATCTATTCGTGAAGCGATGATTAAGGCGCGTGAAGTAGGACTTGATCTCGTGGAAGTTGCTCCACAGGCCAAGCCTCCTGTTTGTAAAATCATCAATTACGGAAAGCTCAAATATGAGTTACAGAAGAAAAAATCAGAGGCCAAGAAAAAGCAAAAAATTGTAGAAGTAAAAGAGGTCAAGCTTACGCCTTCTATCGGCGAGCATGACTATCAGGTTAAAATGAATAATATTAAGAGATTTATCGGGGACGGCAACAAGGTAAAGATTACTTTGAGATTTAGGGGGCGTGAGATTTCCCACAAGGAGATCGGTGAAAATCTGCTCAACAGGGTGTTATCCGATACTCAGGAAATCGCCAAGTGTGATGGAAAACCACAGTTGGAAGGGCGTCAAATGATGATGATAATATCTCCGGCGGTTGCAAAATGAATCAGATCTTTAAGTGCGTTATCGGAAATTTTAATATAAACGACGCTTTCAATGCTGTCGATTTATTGAATGATGATTCGATTTTATCGGTGTCTTGCTTTCAGAGATACAAATCTTGGGTCGTAGAAATTCTGAGTTCAGTAAGATTTGAGAGTCAAGAAATTCACAAAATGCTCTCTGGTTATGAATTTTCTGTTATAGAAAATGAGCCGCTTGATGAAGAAAATTGGTTGGAAAGGTGTTTTGAAAATTTCAAGCCTATCAATGTAGGAGGGTTTTATATTTACGGGCCTCATCTCAGAAATGCCAATCATCCTTCGGACAAAATGGTGATAGAGATTGCAGCGGCAACGGCTTTTGGAACGGGAGAACATCCGACGACAAATCGTTGTCTGGTCGCTTGCGAGACTTTTTTTGATCCTGATAAATATAAAAAAGTGTTGGACATCGGCTGCGGATCTTGCATTCTGAGTATTGCTTTGGCCAGGTTGGGCGCGCGTGATATCACTGCTTGCGACAACGACGCGGAGGCTGTGCGTGTATCACAAGAAAACGTTGTCATAAACAAAGTTGATTCTCGCGTAAAAGTTTTCCAAAATCAGGCGTGCGAATTTTCCGAAGGAAAGTATGACTTTGTTGTAGCGAACATTCTGGCAGAACCACTCATATCCATGAGCGACTATATCGTTGAATCTTTGGCGAGTGGCGGAATTTTGGTGCTCTCCGGGTTTACTTCCGACGATGACTCTGTCGAAAAGAAATTTTCTTCATTTGGTCTGAAAATTAAGCACAAATACGATTACAACGGCTGGACAACCTTGGTGCTGGAAGCAGCATAATATCGGCGAACAGTTAGAACGAGTTATTTTCCTGAACGAACGCGAAAGTTTTTCGTCACTTCTTTGCGAAGTCGTTATCCTAATTTTTTCAATTGAACAGCGACCCTAAATGTCGTTTCAGGGTGCAGGTCTCCTCCGCGCTTATTTTCACGTTCGCACTGTACGAAAACTTTGGTGCACTCATTTTCGAAACTGAGGCTGGCTCCGTGTTTCAACAGCTTCAACTTCCCGCTATTGGGGTTGTCTGCGGAACCAATGACATCGTTTCTATTTCCCATGATAATTTTGTAATTGAATTGTGTCTGTGAACTAACCTTATAACTTGTATTAAAAGCTATTCCTTTATAATTCTTTTCGGAATTCTTTTCATTTATGAAGTTTTGCTTAATTGCGAACGGGTTGTAAAAGCATTGTTTCCCCTTAAATCCCATCACACCTGCGGAAAATTTTTCGTCTTGGTAATTTAATCCAACTTCTATTCGATCAAAGTGATTGTTTTTCTTAGAATAGCTGCCATTTGTGGAAAAAGTTAAGTTCTGAGTAAAGAAAACATCCAGGACTCCGACTATGTTCGATCTTTTATATTTCAGACCCGACGATTCCAGGCGTTTGTGGGGCTCAGTCAATTCGAAAGACTGTCCCAAAGCGAGATGATAGATGTTTTTCGTTCCGAGATATCCGTTAGCATGAAATCCGTAAAAGCAGCGGTTGCCGGAATCTATGTTGTACGGGGAAATCGATCTGTTATTAGAAAATACGTTCGATTCATTGATCTCGTCAAACGGGTTTTCAAAGGCATCGAAATTCTTTTTATTTCCGGAAAAAGAAGTTCCCAATACCGGAGTGAAAATCAAATTGTGCAATGGAGTTTCAACCAACAAAGGCCATTTCCATGTTAAATTCAATTGAGGCATCGCACGGAAATAGGAGTCGTAATCAGATCGAGTTTCTTCTTTCACTTTCAATCCCTGTATCGACAAAACGGGATTGACTTCGAATATATGTCCGCCCGGCATCAAAATTTCTTTGCACCAAGACGGATTGCAAATGTATTTCTGCGAAACTCTTCCGTCTCTGAAGTCCATGTTTATAAATGCGGTGTTGAAATTTAGCGTTCCTCCGAAAATTTGAAAATAATGACTGTGCTCCAACATCGGAAGTAAATTCGGTGCTGCGTCCATATACTCGCTTTGATACATGGAAGATTTCACCATTGTGTAATTTCTGCCGTGGAATCCTTCCAAATATACTTTTGATTCCAGAGTCCTATCGATTTTATCGAAAAATGAAAATCTTTTCAGATAATATCTGTCGGATGCCAAGTTAATGTCAAACCCTGTCCGCCAATTGTTGTTTATCTCATAACGAAGTTTTGAAAAAATATGTCCTCGATACCCGGAACGTTTAATTTTTTGAATATTTTTATTCGGATCTTGTTTATTGATGGACTTAGTTCCCGTCAAACTGGCATCTATACTAAATTCTCCGTGTGCAAATCTCCAGCCATAATAAAGCCATGGAACGTGACCTATTCTGGAAGTAATTATTGGTTTGAAAATCAGTTCCTGCGAGTCCGAGATCGAGAATAAATAAGGAAGCAACGCGCTAAAGCCTTGCTGCGACGTATACGACAATTTCGGTATCAAAAATCCGCTCTTTCTCTTGATGTTCGAACTTACGTGAGAAAGATAAGGAATGTAAAGTATCGGAACATTGTAGGTTTCCAATACCGCGTCTTGGTAAGCTGTATAATTTTTAGGGTTAAACGTTACGGTTTGTGCTTTCAGCTGCCAGGTTAAAGAGCCGGACTTTGTGCACTCGTAACACGGGGTGAACACCACATTTTCCAGTAAATATTCGCCGTCGACTATTAAGCATTTTTCAGTAGCCAAGCGAGTTTTATCCTGAGTAATAATTTTCAGATTTAATGCTCGACCTGATTTGAAATTCCGTTCTATCTGAAACGAATCCGCGAAATATGCGTTGCCAAACTCATCTTTCATTACAACGTTGCCTTCGGATTTTATGACGTCATTTTTCTGGTCGAAATATATCACGTCAGCGGAAATAATTTTTTTGTTATAAACTATGATTACATTTCCGCGACAAACAATAGTGTCGTTTTTGTACTCGGTTTCGTTGGAATTCAAAAAAGAGATATCCGCGGCGGAAGCTATTCCTCCGACAAAAACACTGCTCAGAATGAAACCACTGCATAAAATTTTCTTCATACTTCTTTCCAAATTAAAACAGCAATCGATAAGAACATCAAGATTAGCACGACGGCCCACGATGACAAAACTACGGAAATTATCCCGGCGTAGGCAAGTGATTCCAGCAAGCTGTTTGTAAACCTCAAAAACAATACCGAAAAAATGACTTTCATCGCGATATTTGTTCTACTTTTATAACGATTTATCGGAAAACAAATTATCGCGGCAATTAACGCAAACAATATGAAAGAAGCACAATTCGCCAAAAGTTTCTGTAGCGTTAGTTCGTATAATCTCAAATTAACTCTATCTCGTTTTTGGATTTTATGGACTTTATGCAGCGAATATATATCATGACGATGCGGTGGCAACGACAGCAATTCGATTAGCTCCGACGAAATATTGTCGAAAATCTTAGTGGATTCCAAATATTGAAAACGATTACCCTTTAACAGAGATACATTTTTTAGTGTGACCACATTTGAGTTAATTTCCCCCGATTTTGCAATCAGACGTCCATTTTTTTTCAAATCAAACAGGTAGAAGTCTGAAAGTTGATTTCTGTCTATAGTTTTTATAAAAACCACGTATTTGTCTTTACCGAAATCTATCCAAATATCGTGATTCTTCTCTATGGACGACGTTGAATTATCTTCAATGGCTCGTTTGTAAAGATTTTCCGATTTTATTCCGACAGGGTGGAAGACAAACAGCCAAAACATTCCTATGAATATGGAAAAACTTATGAAAGGTATTAAAATTTGACGCGGTGATCTTCCGATTGATTTTAAAATCGTAATTTGCTGAGATCTGCACAAATCCCACAAACTAAAGGTTGCTGTTATGAAATAAACATAGTTGATAATTTCGCAAAAAGTTATCGGAGTTCGCAAAAACGACAGCTTCAGCGCATACGCAATTTCCGAGAAATTCGTTATAGAAAATTTTCTACTGACCTCTGCGAAATCAAACAGCAGAATTAAGAAAAACACGGAGACCGAAACGAAAAATATGGTCTTTAGCTGTTTTTTGAATATGTAACCAAACCAAATTCTACTCATGCTTTTTCTCTCACTGCTAAAACCGAAACAAACAGCATGACGAAAACAAAAACGTAGTTTACGTAATTAAAGATTTCATTTTTCGCTGCGATATTTGCGAAAGCCAAAAAACTTCCCTGAACGATTATCATATAAGTTATCAGATAAGCAATTCGCGAATAGGTGATCTTCCGAACGTACGGAGCCAATCCAACTAAAAAGAAAGCCATTAAAGAAAAAATTATCGCCAGCAACGGAGATAAAATTTTTTGGTGAAACAGCGCTTTTTGTTCCCTGGTTTTCGAAGGATCGCCCGGAATTTCTTTTATTAATTCCGAAAGAAATTTTTCGTTGGGGCGCGTACTTACCTCATGTATATCAATGAGTTCCTTCAAATCGTATGCATATGATGAAAACCGCGCTGCAGAATTCTTGTGATTGTTAAAATTCACCTCTAATCTTTCTCCGTTCGAGAGAGTCAAGATATTATTTGCGATTGCTCCCTTTGTTGCAAACAATGTGTAGGTCTTTTCTTTTTCTCTCGTATCAATTATGAAAATATTGCCGAAAACACAACCGCCGTAGTACTTTTGCGCATATACTGAAAAGTTCCTGCCGGAAAAAATCCTTCCCGCATTTTCGGGCGGCTCGATATTATTTTTGATATTGAACTCCATTTGTCTGAACTCTCGCCAAGATGAAGGAGAGATGTATGCGTTGCTGAGATATAAATATCCGCAAACCAGAAAAGCCAGTTCCATCAGAGGGATAAGCAATTTTTGCGGAGCAATACCCGATGACTGCAATACGACGATTTGATTGGACTCAGCCATTCTGTGATAGACAAATCCGGCGGATACTGCCAACGTGATAGGCAATAAAAAGGCAATAATATCAATCGATAAAAAAGAAGTCAGACGGAAAAATCTTGCCAAACTCAAATTATTGTTCAGCAATTCCAGATACTTAGAAGATTGAACTATCCAAGTACAAAAAGTTAGAGCTACTGTAGAATACACCGTAGTTCTAAATATTCTGAAAAACACCAACCTGGTTAAACTATTCATTCTCCTTCCGGATACTGTAAAACTCTGATATTTCAATAAGTTAGAATCTAAGATGGAGGTCGAGACCGGAATCGGACCGATCTACAAGGATTTGCAGTCCTCTGCATAACCACTCTGCCACTCGACCTAACCGAAGTCCAATTTATATATATTCCGAGCAAAGGTCAATAGGTTAAAACGAGTTCGAGCATAAACTTTAACCATTCTTTAACAAAATTTCAAAAAAAAATGACGTGAATTAACTTTATGTAAAAGTTTTTGCGATACGATGAACCTAATAGATAGTTAGATATTAGTGTGGATGTATAAAGATGAGCAACGAGCGTACGACAGAAATGACCGGAACAGTAAAGTGGTTCAATCAGTATAAGGGTTATGGTTTCGTTGAAATAGACGGTATTCCAGAAGACGTTTTCCTCCATTTCTCTGTTGTGGATGAGTCCAGTATCAAAGATTTGGTGAAGAATGATGTGATAGTTTGTTCAGTACAAAAGTCGGATAAGGGATATCAGATTATAAAGATAACAAAGGTACTTTCGCACAGTAAGTACCCATTAAGTCAGGATACTAAAAAAGTTTCCGCCGTAGTGAAGTGGTTTAATCCATCGAAAGGATTCGGATTTGCTCAGCTTCGTTCAGGGGATGACGTGTTCATACATGCAGGCCTTCTGAAAAAATTAAATTTAAAGGAACTTGAACCAAACAAAAAGGTAAAGTTGGTCGTCCGTCATACAAACCTGGGATATGAGGCGTTGGATATATTGGAGTAAAATCCTGCAAAGAAAGTTCGAGAAAGATCAAATTTTTTGATTTAGCTTGTAATTTTCGTAAATTATCATGAAACCTAAATATTTTAATAAAATTTAATACAATTTGTATTTTTATATTATGCTTTTTCCATTTTAAAAGATAAAATGCATACTTATATAGTTAATATTGGGGGGAGATAAAATGAACAAATGTTATTTGTTTACAGGTTTGTTGTTTGCATTGACAGATGCTTCGGGAATGCTTGTTGATACGGTATCCGATTTAAACATCAATAGGAAGAGAGATTTTAGTGAAGTCAATTGCGGAACAGTCTATCCGAGTAAAAAGTGTTCAGCCATGCTGAAATCAACAGGTTCCGCAGCTGAGTTTTATATTAAAAACGATGTCAACGAACCAGACGCAAACGGAAATGCACCATTACATCTTGCGATAGGAAAGGCATGGTGTGAGATTCAAAAAACGAAAAATTCGGATAAGGATTCAAAAAATGAAACGAATAAAGACAAGAATATTTCACCGAGAATAAAATACTTGATAGAGCAGATAGGTGATGAAAATCAGAGAGAAATAGAGAAGGATATTTTGTTGGAAATAGAATCTTTGATAAAGCGGGGAGCAAATATAAATCAAACAAATAAAGAAGGAGATTCTCCTGCGAAAATAGCGTTTATGTGCGGTAAGTTGAGCGTAGTGAAATATTTGTTGGAGAAAGGCGCCAATATGCATCAAAAAGACAGACACGGAGATACTCTGTTGCACCTCGCAGCTTTGGAAGATGACGAAGAAATGATAACTTATTTGGTGGAGCGTGGTGCTGCAGTGAGCCAAGAAAATAACCACGGACAAACTCCGCTGCATTTTTCAATATATTGGACTTGTTTAAAAGGTGAAGAGGAAGAAAAACCATCTGAACATAAGGATAGAGAAAAAAAAGATGGGAAAAATATAGTGAAATATTTGTTGGAACACGGAGCTGACGTAAATAAAAAGGACAAAAACGGACAGACTCCTCTAAAAATCGCGGAGCAAAAAGAAAATGAAAGAGTAATAGAATATTTACTGGAACACGGGGCAAAGTGATTTCTTTCTAGTCCATAATCGGGGTTCATACATTGCGGAAGGTAAGCCAACTTCCCGATAATATTCGCGTCCAACTGATCGGAAACTTCTTTCATTTTTTATTTAACCTTAAACGTTGTTTACCTCAAAATCTCGATATCTTCCTCAGACAGTTTACGCAGAAATCTTAATAGGAAAAAATATTTCTATTTGTTGACAAAAACTAAAAAGACATTATTTTTAAAGTTAAGAGATAGTAATGAAAGGTCAAAAAATGAAGAAAAGCTATTTAATTTTGGGTTTAATGATTGTATCGTCGAGCGCTTTGGGAATGCAAAACTTCTCGGAGAACAGAAGAGATGATGTTTATAAGAGTGGAGTCTTCTCAGAATTAGTTAAAAAGAATAAGTCGTTTTCGAGGCCGCTCTGGGAAAGAGAGGTGACAAAGGAAACTAAACAGTCTCTGCCGGAATTTGATAACCGATTATTAAAAGCGGTGAAAGAAAACGATCTTGAAACAGTTAAAAAGTTTTTAGGGATAGACATTAAAACAATAGAGGATATGGTATTAAGATCGAACAATTCTAAAGCTTTACACAAAAATTTAGGTCGATATGTTTATATAAGAACAAGGACGAATTTAAATGCACAAGATGAAGACGGAAATACTTCGCTAATGTGGGCAATACGTAATGGTAATTACGAAATGATAGAAATGTTGCGCAAAAATAAGGATGTAAATCTGAATTTGAAGGATAAGTATGGATACACTGTATGGGATTTGACAGAGATTAAGGGATGTATTCATATTCTTGAATCAGAAATGCGTGGACCAAGTTTATACCAATTAACATGTTTTCTAGGAAAAAATTTATTATTGTTACAGGAGTCTTCAGGGCGAGTCGGTTCTCATATTGGTGCTTGGATTGGGCAATGCATTTTCCAGGAATCTGATGAGCAAAAAATCAAAATGTTGAGAGGATATTTAAACATAACCAGTGAAATAAGAAAACGTAGCGATGAAGAAAGACAGAGACTGCTGGACGGCGTAGGAGAACTTGTGAATCAGTATTATAAAAATTCGGAGAAATGTGCCGAGGCTTTGGTTCGCGATTGGTATACCACTGAAAGAACTAATTCGAAGGAATATAATTCGGCTTCGGTTCTCGGTATCTCTAAAAAACCAACTCGCAGTAATTCATTTCGCGTGTATCTGGATGGAGACTATACCTTTGGTATCAAGAGTAACACACAGAATTAGTTTTAAATTTTTGATATTAACACGACGGAGCGGGTAATAAATTTCTCGCTTCGTCTATCACCTCAAAATCTCGATATCTTCCTCCGACAGTTCACGCAAAAATCGCGACGGAGGATTGTTCTGCCACTGGTTGTGAATTCTTCGGCTTAAAACGAAACTTATGAAAGCGCGTTTTCTGGCGCGAGTCAGTCCGACATATGCCAGACGGCGTTCTTCTTCCAAATTGTCCTCCTGCAAACACAAATTGTGCGGGAAAACGCCTTCCTCCCATCCGGCCAGAAACACGTTGTCGAATTCCAAACCTTTGGCACTGTGCAAAGTCATGATAGAAACCAAATCTTCGGACAAATTTCGCGGAGAATCCATCACCAAACTTACATGTTCCATGAAAGTCGGCAGATCCGGGAAATCTTCCAATGCGGTTGTCAACTCTTTTAAGTTTTCGATGCGACCTTCTGCCTCTGTCGTTTTCTCCTGGCTCAACATTTGCAGATATCCCGTCTGATTGATTATGAACTTCGCGATTTCGGACGGCTTTGCCTCTTTTTTTTCTTGAATAGATTCGATTAGTTTTGCGAATGCTTCAACCGACGTTTTCACGCTGGGGCGTAAAAGATTTTCATGAGCCATATCTTTTGCCGCCTGGAATAACGACACTCCATGATCTCTCGAATATTCATAAAATTTCGATACAGCCGACGCGCCGATGCCTCGTTTTGGAGTATTGATAACTCTCTCGAAAGCCAAACTGTCGTTCGATTGATAAACCAATCTCATATAAGCGACAATGTCTTTGATTTCCTGTCTATCATAGAATTTCAGGCCGCCGACGACTTTGTACGGAATTCCGTAGGCGATAAATCGATCTTCGAACTCTCGGGTTTGGTACCCTGCGCGCACCAAAACCGCCATCGCTCCGTAATCATTGTCTTCATATCTTTTCAGATTTTCGATTTGATCTGCGACGAATCGCGCCTCGTCAAATCCGTTGTACAATCTCTTTATTTTGACTTTTTCGCCGACGCTGTCTTCCGTCCAAATTTTCTTTCCCAGACGTCCTTTGTTATTTGAAATTAAACTGGATGCGGCTCCCAAAATATATCCGCCGGAGCGATAATTTCTTTCCAATCGAACTACTTGCGCGTTGATAAAATCCTTCTCAAATCGCAGAATATTTCCTACCTCAGCTCCACGCCAACTGTAAATCGATTGGTCGTCATCACCGACGCAGCACAGTCCGTCTCCGAGGGGGGACAGCAACCGCAGCCAAATGTATTGCGCCATGTTCGTGTCTTGATACTCGTCGACTAAGATGTATTTGAATTGATCTCGATAATGCCGCAAAACATCAGGGAAATTTTTGAAAATTCTGATTACATTCAATAAAAGATCGCCAAAATCCATCGAATCGTAGCACTCCAATCTTTCCTGATAGATTTTGTAAACCTGGGCTTCGATAAGACTTCGATCGACGCGAGAATCGTCATATCTGTAACCCTTGTCCTTCCACAGACTGATACGGTTTACAATTCCGTTGACTGATTTTTTTTCGAGATTCAATTCTTTCGCGATCTGCCGTATCAATTTCGTTTGATCGTCGGCATCGATGATGGTGAAATCCTGACTCATGCCGAGCAAATCCGCATATCTTCGCAAAATTCTTACGCAGATAGAGTGGAAAGTTCCGAGCCATACGCCTTCCGCTCCTGAAGTCAGCCCGAACAGACGCTCTTTCATTTCGCGTGCCGCTCGATTGCTGAAAGTCACAGCCAAAATTTGGGAGGGAAAAGCATATCCGTTTTCGATCATATAGGCGATTTTTGTTGTGAGAACTTTTGTTTTTCCCGTTCCGGCTCCCGACAATACCAGCAAAGGACGATTCAAAGAAACGACGGCTTCATGTTGTTCTGGATTTAACGGACTCAATAAACGATCATTGATCTCGTCCAAATTTTCCATGGTATTTACCTGCATGATGATAACTTTCTCAACCTGATTCCAATGACTGAGTGTATCATTTTCCACTTCAAAATTGTAGTATAGCATTGAGACATTTTCGGAGGGGAATTTGAGTATCTTTATAGCGTCTGACCATGCGGGTTTTGAGTTAAAAGAATATCTAAAAAATTATTTCAATTTTTCGGACTTGGGAACCTACGAGAATTCATCTTGCGACTATCCGATTTTCGCCCAAAAGATGTGTAACCAAATAAAGGAAGGCGACAAAGGAATTTTAATCTGCGGAACGGGAGTCGGCATGTCGATCGCAGCGAATCGTTTTAAGCACGTCCGCGCAGCTCTGTGTTTTAACGAAGAAATGGCAATTCTTTCACGCCAACATAATGACGCAAATGTGTTGGTGCTGGGAGCAAGAATAATTTCGGCAGAAATTGCCCGCAACTGCGTCGAGAAATTTCTGTCAACTGATTTCGAAGGCGGAAGACACCAGCGCAGGTTGGATTTAATTGACGATTGATATTTACGAAATTTTTTTGCTTCTTAACCGAATACGGTTTCAACGATGGCTACAAATAATTTGCGTAGAATTTGATTTTATTGACAAATCCTAAAAAAAACATTATCTTAAGGCTCTGGGATATGAGGAAAAAGTTTTTTCAATTCCTCTTGGAAATAAAAAAAGACATTACATTTAAGTTTAGGGATAGTTGAGAAAGGAAACAAAAATGAAAAAATCTCTATTAGTAGCTAGTTTAGCGGTTACGACAGCAAGCGCATTGGGAATGAATTGTCCTGAGCAAGGTGAGCGAAGATCTTCCATGAATATGGTTTCGATATCTGAACCTTCAGAAAGAAATGAATCGCTTACAGTAGATAGCGAAACTACTACTTGGTGGAACGACGGATTAAGAGATGGAAAAGATGAATTCCTCAAAATTATAAAAGAAG
>Ga0310786_10004746_pt1 | contig 18753 bp, 25 predicted proteins | sample AusTroGonzalo_MG_FD_203881 | JGI IMG/M metagenome (GOLD analysis project Ga0310786, IMG submission 203881) | Bovine rumen microbial communities from tropical cattle in Woodstock, Queensland, Australia - Gonzalo_03 (v2) (version 2) | ecosystem: Host-associated > Mammals > Digestive system >... | reverse complement strand
CTTATATATGTTATCCTTCTGTGCTTCCATCTTCTGCCTCCTGCCCGAGCTCTTTAAGGAGCTCCTTATACTTTCCTTCATCCGCTACCAGCTCCTCGAACATTCTCTTCGAGCTTGCTGCGATGTTCTGATAGTGGCGTCTCTCCTCTTTTTTGGCCTTGATTTTATCCTTAAGGCCGTCGCGCTGTTTGATATAAGCGTTGTCCTTGTCCCCGCGCTTGACGTGGAGCTTACAGTACTCCTGGGAAGCTTTGAGCTGCTTCTCCAGGTTGTCGATCTCCGGGCCAAGCTCCACAGCCTTCGTCATATAATCGACGTGTCTGTTGGCCAGAACTTTACGGTCGCGCTCGTTCATGGCAGCGTCCAGCTTCTCATTAAAGAAAATGATCAGATCCGCACGATGCAGCTCCGGCTCGTCGGTCATATCGATGACCTTGAGGATCTTCCGGAGGACTGTCTTCGTGCAGGGGAACATCTGAGACATATTGATCGTCATATTTCCCCGGCCGGAGCCGGTGTTATAGTTTAGTGTCATCACGTCCATAACTTAGTCCTTCCTATAAAAATCACACTCATAGGTCCCGCCCTTAAGCGGTAAGCCCGGCGCCCAGTCTATGGGCTCGGCCATGAGGTTATCCACAAACTTGGCGGCCTCGATATCGTCCCTCGGCACGTCCAGGATCATCTCATCATGCACATGGAAGACGATGTTATAGCCCTGCGCGGTTATCTGCTTCATCTTCTCAGCCAGGCAGTCTCTGGCCACACTCTGCACGATGTTCTCTGTGAGCTTCCCGCCGTATGTCTCGGCGCGTTCCCACTTTTTGGTCGTCTGGTTCTGCGTCATATAAGTAACGCGTGGGCCCATATCGGACTCCATAACCTTCGGATCCCAGTAAGCTATCGGTCTGCCGCTTGGCAGTTTGATCATAAGGACCGGATAGCCTGCTATATATTCCATGTAGAAGGTCGTCCCCTGCAGTGCGGAGATCACTCTCCTCGGCTGTCTTCCGGTTATCACTGCGACGGCTGCGTTCTGGCAGGCCTTCCACATATTTACGATCTTAGGAGACTCGTGTCTCCACTGCTGCACGATGCCGGCCATCTCCTCCTCCGGTACTGAGCCCGTGGTGTCCATCTGCTTCATGGCTCCCACTGATCCACCGTATCCCAGGGCGAGCTCTGCGACCTTACCACGCTGACGGAGCTCTCCGTTAACGCCGTGCTTCTCTACCGGTACGTGATAAATACGGCTGGCAGATTCGCAGTAGATGTCTCCGTTATTCTTGAAAACATCCAGGCGCCACTCTTCTCCGGCGATCCATGCGATCACGCGGGCCTCGATAGCACTAAAGTCAGATACTACGAAGCGGTTGCCCGGTGACGGTATGAAAGCGGTACGGACGAGCTGGGAGAAGATACCGGAAGGCTCTCCGTAGATCATCTCGAGGCCTTCAAAGTCTCCCATCTTGACCAGTTCCCTGGCCATATCGAGCTCTTCGTCCGGCATGGTATTCCTTACGAGGTTCTGAGGCTGTAATGAGCGCCCCGCCCATCTTCCGGTATGCCCGCCATAAAACTGCATGATGCCGTGAGCTCTGTCGTCATGGCTGGCGATGTCGATCATCGTCTGATACTTCTTTTTTGATGTCTTCCCGAGTGCCTGGCGGATCTCTAAGACTCTCCGGACGTCCGCATCGATATCCGGATCCTCTAAGATCTCACTGACGTCGTCCTTGCGGAGTGATTCCACCGGAACGCCGTGAGATTTAAGCCAGGGCTTAAGCTGTGCTAAGCTGTTCGGGTTTTTTAAGCCGGTTATATCGATGGACTCCTGCAGGAGCTCCTCGCTTCTTTGGTTATCGAAGCCTACGATCTTCTCGGCCATGTCTATATCTAAGAGCACGCCTCTGTCATTGATCTCCTGATCAAGATCCCAAAGAGTCTGTTCTGACTCATCCGGGCGCCAGTTCTTAAGCTTGTGGAGTATGTTCTGCTCTACAGCTACGTCCTGGATGTTGTACTCCTTAAAAAGCTGCCACTTCTCCGGTGCATTGATCGGAGTGTTACGTGTGCGGCCTCCGTTTGCTTTGGTAGGTTTGCAGGGCTTACAAAAATACTGTATTAAAGCCTTGCCGGTCTTCTTTTTCTGCTCTTCCTCAGTGAGTCCGAGAGCCGGGCCGACGTCAGCCAGTGCACGAGGGAGCCCTAACTGGACGGCGAGGATCATGGTACAGCGCCACTGTGATGGCGGCATAGCCTGACCGGTATGTTTGGCCAGACAAGTCCGCTCGAAGTTGGCGTTATATGCTGTTTTGATGATCGCCGGATCCGTCAGAGCTTCCCAGAAGCGTGTATGATCGTCCGGCTCCGGTGCGATCAGATCTATGCACTTGATACTGTCCTCATCACTGAACTTATAAGCGATAAGTAAGACCTCAAAGTCAGGGGCCTCGCTGTATGCGTAGGCCCCGTTTTTGATATCTACAGAGCTAAAAGTCTCTATATCAATCCCCAGCTCAATCGAGGAGACCATCTTCGTCCTCAAATTCTCCCTCGAAGTCTGACTCTGCAGATGCGCGTGTACCGCCAAGTGCTTCGCCGTCTCTGGTCTTCATGATGTTGTTAAGTCCTACGCCGATGCCGTTGTTACCGGATGCAGCGAAGGGGAAGAGGTTGATCGATACCTTGCCCCAGTCTCCGCTCTTAAGCTCATCAGATGAGTAGAGCGTCTCGTGGTGGCTGTCTACGATACCGGGCTGCTTTGTGCTGGTAGCGTTAAGGAAGAACATACCCTCATATTCGGGATTAGTGTCGAGATCCTTCTCCTCGTCTCCGTCTCTAAGAGGGAGCTTGAGGTTCTTAGGCACCTTACCGCCCCACTTAGATTTCTGGCCCATCTCTGTAGCCTCGTCGATAGCTTCCTGGATGAGCTTGATAGTCACCTTGTCAGTCTTAGGAATGAGCAGGCAGGCGCTATACTTCTCCTCCTGCCCGGGAGTAGCCGCATACTTCTCGAAAACGTGCAGATAGCTCAGTCTTACCTCCCCCGTGATTACTTTGTTAGCTTCTCTTTTAGCCATAGCTTTGTCCTCCTGATTTAATCATTAAATTCTCCGGCGAAGTCATCCTCTGCCGTACCGTTAACTATTGCCGGGCGTTTATCCTCTTCCGGCGCGAGTGTAGGCTTGCCCTGAGGCTTCTCTACATAATCGCCAAGTACTTCGTTAAACTGCTTTTTACCCATGAGCTTCTCCATCGCCGTGATGGTGAGGAGCTTCTTCTCATAGAGCAGGGCCTCGTCGTATCCGGCGCCCTGGCACTGTCTGACGATCTCCTCCTCCGTTCCGGAGTATTTTCTGTTAGATCGTCCTTCGACTACCTTCCAGCCGGGGAACTCTTCGCCCTCTAAGGCTCTCGTGAGAGCTCCGTCCTTAAGGTCTTCCGCCCACTTAACGAGGCCGTCTACCTTCTTAAGGATCTCCGCGATCTCATCCACGGAGAGGAGCTTCTCGGCCATGTACTTGGCCAGATCCATATAACTCTCTGCCCTTGTTCTGCAGGACTGTCTCGCCGGGCAGAACTGGCACCAGTCGCCTGCTGCCGTTGGAGCGTCATCGGAGAGCGCGAGCTGGGCGGCAGGTTTTACCTGGTTCTCTCCCCAGTCCTTAAGCTCTTCGGCGCTGATCTTGTCGCTCGATACGTTATCGAGGCGAGGCTGGTAGATGGTCATCTTGACCTCTTCGATGTCGTAGATGGTCTCGAGTAGGTCCAGCGTGCCGAGTGCGTAGAGCCTTAGCTGGCTGTTACCTTCTGCGAAGACCGGGACGCCCTTGCCATACTTAAGATCGATAATATGGAGCGTTTTGCCGCCGATTATCGCTACGTCAGTGGTACCGAAGCCGTCCGGTATCCAGGGCGTTAAGTCTACCTTCTGCTCTGTCATGAGCTGAGCCCCTGCGTCCTGCATAACTGCATCCGTGAACTCTTCCTTCACAAAATCGACATAAGGCTGCAGCGTTTCGATCATGTTCTTGTCGGATCCGGCAAGCTCCGGGTGATCCTCGTAGAACTTATTGATCAGCTTTTTGTGTGATGCTGTGACCGTTCCGGTCTTAATGAGCTGCTCCGCAGCATCGTGGGCCAGTGTACCCTCTTCTGCATAGATCGAAGACGATGAGGGGAACTGTCGGGACAGTTTTACGGATCCCGGGCAGTTCATCCAGCGATGCGATCCGGAGCTGTTGAGCTCTGCGTGTTTGGTAGGTGCTGCCATCAGATTCCCTCCGCTTTGTGGTACGCTTCGGCGATCTTATCCGGATGCTTATCGATAAGTCCGCTAAGACTGTCAACCCCGTACTCCTCAAATAACTCCTTAACCTTTGCCTTCTTGCCTGCTTTGAGCTTCTTAGAGAGCAGGATCTTAAGATCTGACTCGCTGATGTCTTCGCTCTTCTCAGCGGGCTCGTCTGACTGCGCAGGAGCCTCTTCTGCAGGTTTTTCTGTCTTAGGTGTAGACTTCTCTACCTTTTCCTTTTTGGCCTGCTTCTCGGCCTCTTCCTTAGCCTCTGCGGCGTTGATGATCTCCGCTGTCTTCTTGGCTGACTCGTTCAGCTCCTTGGCTGTGAGCGGTGCCTTCTGTTCCAGGACTCTCCTGGCGAACACTTCGATCTCCTCGAAGTCGTTAAAAGTGCAAACTATTTGCATGATTTTCTCCTCCTTAGTAGTTAGTTGTGTGTAGGTGCTCCTTAGTTCGTGCTATCCCATGCCTCTGTCCTCCCTTCTGATTCGTGGTATTTAGTCATAGCGGCCGCCCTTAGACAGATCTCTGTCGCGTAGGCGCTTGGCTTCCCTTCTCCAGTAAGGAAGTCATCCGCGTGGCTGTCTCCGTTGTATCTCATGAGAACGTAGAAGTCGTCATCGTACTCCTTAAAGAGCTCGGCCAGATAATCGGCTGCGACTGCTATGTTCGGCTCGATGTCCCACATATCCGTCTCGTCATAGCCGAGGCGCTCCATGCGGTCCTTATGCCATCCGAGTGATACCTGCATCAGTCCGGTGCAGGAGCCGTTTTTTGCACTTGCATCGAAGCGGCTCTCCTGCCAGGCGATCGCTTCCAAAAACTCCGGAGCGATGTCGTAGATCTCTCCCCACTTCCTGCAGGCTTCCTCTATCTCATCCGGGATATATGGATCGTTAAATGGATAGTTAAGCTTCTCCATCTCCATCGCGTAGGCGATCTCCTGCTGCTCGATCTCGTTAAGTGTCCGCTCGTTCTCCATCTCGGCCCAGCGGGCTCTTTCGCGTTCTACCTCTTCGTAGTATTCCCGGAGCCAGGCTTCCTCCTGGGCTCTCTGCTCGGCCTGCTTCTTCTCTATGTAAGGAGCGGCGAAGACTATGAGGCAGGCGCCGATCACGATCCCGAGCACTAAGCTCTTAGCGTTCTCTTCCTTAGTAAAGCGTCTCACTTGGCGCCTCTCTTCCCGGCCACTTTCACGCAGGCGGCCGTGAAGCGTTCCTTATATCCGTCCGTATAGGTTACTTTTATCTTGATCTCCCTTGTCATAAGCTCCTCCCTCAGATGTGCTCTATGTAATACCCACAGGGTAGGCCGTCCGCCCACTCCTGAGCTTCTCGCTTCGTTGTAAAGTGTCCCGGAGCGATGTCCTGATCATCCGGGTAGACTGTCCAGAATGTTCTCATCCGGCCACCTCCTTAAAGGTCTTAAGCATCTCCTTCCACTCAGCGAACTCGATCGGGATGTCCGTGAACTCTTCGCCCTCAGTTCCCAGGACGATGATGGTACCTACGAGGTAGTCTCCGGGGATCGGGAAGTTCTTCTCGAGTCCTAAGTTCTTGCCGTCTTCGTTGCAGATGATCACGAGGCCGGGCCTTATGGTTAAGACCTCGATATATCCGCCTACTGTCTTCTGCAGGTTCTCGAGTGTGTGCGATATGTTCGTCATGTGGCCATAAGGCTCATCGGGTCGCTTGATTATTGCTCTGATCTTTGCTGACATAGGCACCTCCTTACTCACACGCGCGCATTATGTCGCGGATCATAGCCACACCGGAGTCCATTGATACGTTGACCACTCGAGAGCCGCCGTGTTCGTATTCGATGGTGACGCGCTCGTCGTCGTTGTCCAGGATCTCGTATTTGAGAGCTACGACGTCGTGCTGTCCCCTGGTGGCCTTAAGTGTCTCGCAGAGTAGATCACAGATTGTTTGTTTATCTTCGTGCATTGTTTTCTATCCTCCTTGTAAATTTAAAGTGTACTTACTGGGTAAAAAAAAGTTGCTCTACAGTCTGGCCGTAGTAGTCAGCCAGTGCGATCTTCATATCGTCCCCCGGGATGCTGAGACCGGTCTCATACTTGGATACTGCCATCTTGCTGACCCCTATAGCATCAGCCACTTCCTGCTGGCTGCGGTCTCCTCTCAATTCCCTGAGACGCTTACCGATCACATCGGCGTCGAGTCTCATCATGTTGTCACCTCCTTCGCTTGTGTAAATTTAAAGTTTACTTGATTATAATAAACCCACGGTTTACAATAGTCAATAGGAAGTACAGAAAAAATTTACAAAATTTTTAGGAGGTGATCATGTGGCAGAGTTTAAGGACAGATTTAAGGCTCTAAGACTTGAAAAAGATCTCACGCAGGACGAGATAGCGGCCAAGTTTGACCTTACTAAGACCGCTGTATCCAGCTACGAGCGCGGTAAGAATAAGCCCCGCTTCGAGATGCTCGATACTCTGGCGGACTTCTTCGATGTAAGTATCGATTATCTCTCCGGGTCCAGCGACGTGCGTCGCCCATATCCCCGGATCACTCCGGAAGAAGAGGATCGCCTGGGCGCCGATCTTGTTAATGTAGAGATCGATGTGGAAGAGTACGACCTGATCAAGGCCTACAGAAGGCTGGACGAGTATGCGAAGCGGATCATCCGCCTCACAGCTCACTTGGAAAAATAAAAAAGCCCCGCCACTGCTGGAACAGTGACGGGACCAGGATAGAGAACACTGCACGAGTGCCCTACACGCGTCTATTATATCATGCGCTCGTAGTGTTCACAATAAGGAGAACGCTATGAACTTCGGAATTTACACCCGTAAATCTTATTTTACTGACAGCTCCGACTCCGTTAAGATGCAGCTGGAGGCCTGCCAGGACTATATCAGCAGGATGGCAGACGAGATCACCAGCATAACGCCCTATGAGGATGATGGCTATGTGCGGAGTGATATAGACCGCCCTGCCATGAACCAGCTCCGCGCGGATGTGGCTGACGGCCTGATCGACTGCGTCGTGATCTACCGCATAGACAGAGTCTGCTCTGATATGATGGACTTCTGCACCTTCTACACTTTCCTAAAAGAGAAGGGCGTCAAGTTCGTCACGGTCAAGGACGGCATAGATACCACTACGCCCATCGGCGAGGCTATGATGTACCTGGCCGTGATCTTCTCCGGGCTGGAGATCGGTAACGACTCCCTCAGGATCCGGGATAATCTGAACCACCTCGCAGGCCGAGGCTTTTGGTGCGGCGGTATGCCTCCAGTCGGTTACAAGATAGAAGAGATCAGCCTGGGCGATAAGAAGCATAAGACCATCGTGCCGGATCAGGAAGCTCTCGACTTTAAGAATATGCTCATAGATCTCCTCCTGGAGAAGGATCTGAGCCTGCAGGGCTTAGAGACATACTGCAAGCAGCAGGGTATAAGGACCTTAAGAGGATCCTTTTTATCCACTACGCAGCTCCACCAGATCCTGAGGAGCCCGTACTGCTGTCCTGCCACTCCGGAGATCTACGACTACTATAATGAGCTGGGCTGTATCATCGACGAAGGAAGCCCGCGGGAGCTGTGGGACGGTAAGCACGGCGTTATGGTATATGGCCGGACGAAAGAAGTCCGGAAGGATCACAAAAAGAAGCACGTCCAGGCTCCTCCGGAAGAGTGGAGGATCTCGATCGGGTACCACGAGCCGACGATCAGCGCCGAGACCTGGCTGGCCATACAGTCACACTTCGGCCGTAAAAAGATAGATCAGACGCTTAAGCACGGGACGCCACTGCTTAAGGGCGTGCTCCGGTGTAAATGCGGCCGACTTATGGGCCTGGCCAGAAGGAAGCACGTAGACGGCTCCGTGATGTCCTGGTATAAGTGTTATAAGCGTGAGCGCGCCGGTGAGTGCGATATGTCACAGATAAAATGTAGCTTACTGGATGATAAAGTCCTGGAGATCTTCCAGGCGATAGACCACGATCCGGATCTGATCAAAAAATACGTTAAGCAGGAGAAAAAGACCGCCAGCTCCGGCGATCAGTTAAGGAAGCAGATAGCTAAACTCGAGAAAAAGATAGACCGACTCACTGAGTCGCTGGGAGAAGCTTCCGGATCTGTCGCGGCCAAGTACATAGTGGCCGAGATCGAGAAGCAGGATATAGAGCTGCAGAAGCTTAAAAGAGAAGAGGCTAAGATCAGCCAGGAAAAAAGACGGAACGCGAAGGCCGTAAAAAGCGCAGAAGATAAGCGCTCCGAGATAACTGCACTTTTGGCCGACTTTGATAATTTTACGGATGAAGAGAAGAACGAGATCGCCAGATCGGTCATAAAAGAGGCTACCTGGGACGGCGAGACTCTTTTTATTACGCTCTAAAGCTCACCTTTTTATCATGAGACTATCGGCGCTCAGGATAAAAAAGAGAAGAGGCAGACCGCCCAGGTGGGTGATCTGCCTCTCTCATTATCTCCTATTATCGTCTCCGTGCAGCGTAACGCTGGCGGAGTATATCGCATAGATGCCTAAGAGCATCACCAGGGTGCCACCGGCGAAGCCTATAAGCAGAACGGTCGCGAGGAGCGCGATCATTCTATATAGATCTTGCCATTATAATAAGCGGCGAGCCATCCGGAAGGGCACCTTATCCAGATATTAGCGCCGACCTTCTTGACCTCGAGACAAGTGACTTTTGTACCGGGATCAAGAGCTCCATCTCTGTCCTTGTCGTGCTTCTTGCCGTCAGTAGTGAGCTGGTTCCATTTCTTTTTTGGCCAGTTCGTTCCAGGGCCTTCTCTGACGTTAAGCTCTACGCCTAAGGTGTAAAGCTTGCCGACCTTAAAAGTAGGACCAGCGGCAGCAGGCGCCGGTGTAGGAGTGACCGGTGCAGGCTGGGCGTCGAAGTTGTCCCAGACGGTAAGGTTATAAGTCTCCACGATCTTGCAGAGAGTGTTTACGTAGGTGCTCGATGTTGCATATCCGTCAGCCTTCAAAAACTCAGCATACTGGCGGTATGTAGTCGCCGTTTTGAGGTTTGCGTATCTGCTCCAGGCAATAAAGCCATAATATCCGGCCACGCCTTCCTCCATGGATCCATAGACGCGGAAGTTGTCGCGGATGTTTGTGAGCTGTCCCGGAGTATACTCCTCTTTTGTGGCCAGGTTAACGCTCGGGCCCTTCCAGGCGCTTCCGCATTTCATACCAAAATAGTTATGATAAGGGGATAGCGCGCAGGTGCCGAAAGCGGACTCACAGCAGGCCTGAGCGATGACGGTGCTGGCGATCTTATAACCGCCACCTTTTGCATACTTCTGGATAAGTGGCGCGATCTGCGCGATAAAATTAGCTACCTGAGCGGGTGATGCCATACTAATCGCCTCCTTTTACCATCGTGATAATAGCCTGGTTACTTTCGAGCTGCTTATTAAGCCAGATAAGGGCTTCGTCTACCCACATAGAGAACTCCTCAAAGCATACGAGTCTCGCGATCCAGGGGAACTGTTTGATCGCCATATCATAGACGCGTCTGAGCTTGAGCTGGCCCGTACCGCTTCCGAGCTCCTTCTCGGCCTGAGTAACGGCCCACTTAAGCCACTCCTTAAGGTTATCGAGCTGCTGCTCCGTGGGAAGTCCGGCGAACTTGCGGACAGCGTAAACGACTGCTGCCACTACAGCGATAGCCGCTACGATAAGATACCAGTTATTTATTAGCCATTCCATTGATCTGTCTCCTCCTCTCTTAATTCTTCAATTTTAGAGCCTTGCCCCCACTTGTTAAGGTTCTCCGCTTTGGCCTTCCAATAATAGAAGCCATGCGAAGCTGACGCCAGGGCGAAGACTGCAGGGATCAAATACTCCAGCGGCGTCGGATCTCTCAGAATAAAGACAGCCACGATGGCGCTTACAAGCACCACCGCAGCCATCACATCCGAGACGATCAGGAGGAGTTTTGATGTCTCGACCTTCTTTTTACTTCTTCGTCTCATTGTTTTTTCTCCAGATCTTCGATCCTATGGTTCGCGACTTTGATCTGCTCCTCCAGGAGCTCATCTCTATCCTCCAGACGATAGACCCGCTCGATGAGGTTGTTATGCTTCTCGACTTTCTTCTCGAGCTGCTCCAGGCGGTATCCCGTCAGATGGTTCGCGGTAAGGATCCCGCCAAAAGTTCCGGAAAGTGTACCGACTAAGGAGATAGCGGCCACGATTATAGTATCGCTCATCGTCCGCCCTCCTATTCTTCGTAAGGCTCGCCGGTGATCATCTCGTACTCTTCCGGTGTGATCTTACCCGCGCGGACGAAGAGAGCGACATCGCTCTCGTCATAGATGCCCTTGTCGTAGTATCTCTTAACTGTCTTGTAGTATTTTGATCTCATGGTTTTATTCCTCCTCTACGTTCATGGTGTTCTCTAAGATAAGGGCGAGGGTCTCGTCCTGATCTGCCTGGGTTACTTCGATCTTCGTCTGGCTGAGCATGAGCTGAGCGTTGGCGTCATCCATGAGCTCCATCTGCTCGATCAGAGTTTTATAAGTAGGAGAGTCGTACTCCTCCATAAGTGCTTCGTAGACGTCCTCAGAGATAAAACGGCTCTCACACTCCCAGCCGGGATCTGTGACGTCTTCCTTCTCGGGAGCCTCCTCGATGTTACGGCGCTGGATGTATGTGTCGGCGCTTATCTTCTCAAAGCGTTCCGGCAGCTGCCCAGAGCCCTGCTCTTTTGTCCATTGTGTCTTCATGGCCTGCAGTCCTCCTTCTGATTATTGCCTTTAGTTGGTTAACATTGACGCGAGGCTCTATATACGTATCCCAGACGATCCTGGTGTCCGTATGTTTGAACCAGCCGAGCCGTGACATCATAGAGAGCGCCTGCCTTCGGGCTATCTTTTTGGTGCGGCTCAGTTTTCCGGCGAAGCGCGTCGCCCGGATCATGATCTTTTTTCTGAGGATCGTCTTCCGGCGAAGGAAGACAAAGCCCATATAGTCGATGGCTCGCCCGATGAGCGTGCCGCCTTTTCTCCGGTATATAAACCGGGCTATCTGGTAGTTATCCTTTAAGCGTAGCCGGATCTTGCCGAGCTCCTGCTTAATGATATCTACCACTCGATGCAGCAGGCGTTTATTGTTGCCCGTGATAACCAGATCATCCACATAGCGGATATATCCGCTACCTTCCGGAAGACTGGCCACGATACGCCTATCTAAGTGCCACAGCACGAAGTTGGCCAGCCACTGGCTCGGGTAGAAGCCGAGCGGCAAGCTCTTAGGGAACTGCCAGAAGATCCTCCGGATGAGATAGATAAACCACTCATCACAGATAAGCTCTTCGAGCATCCTGATCACTACGTCCTGGCGGACACTTTTGAAAAAGTGACGGATGTCGAGCTTCGCGAAGTACTTAAACCCCCGGGACGCGAGCCTCTCGAGGTACCGCTTCCCATATACTCCGCCTCGTCCTGGCATTGATCCGCAGCTGTATCGGTACGCGTATCGCATGACTATCGGGCTAAGCACCTGGATCACAATATGGTGAACCCACTGCTCCCAGATCGTCGGGCAGAAGATCTCCCGCTCCTTGCCATGCTCGAACACGGTCCGAGGTTTGTGCTTTTCTGGCCAGAACTGCAGCTCTGGATCTCCGCCTGGGCGGGTCTCCGTTATCATCCGCTGCATCTTGTCCACATAATACTCAAAATCGGCCTCTATCTTGATGACTTCCTTGCGCTGGGTCTTACCCTTCCGCAGTTTCATCCAGGCCTTAACAATGACCTCGCGGTCGCAGCATCTACGATGTAGATACTTATATGTGTGCAGATTCTCACACATCGCTTCTATTCGCCTCCATCCTCTCCGGTACGACCACCGGATAAAGACGGTCTGCATCGGCTTATATTTCCACTCGTCCCTCCAATAATGGCGACTAAGCCGTATTTCAACGGCCTGAGGTGTAAATGAACACGGACGGCACTGTTAACGATGTGAATAGATGCACGCACCCGAGCCCGCAGTTCCAGTTCGCATTGCTGGCCTCGTTGTTCAGATTCACGTAGGCAGGGCCATCCGTGAGCTCGTTGTTGCAATTGCCGAGACGATGGGCTAAAAGGGCCGAGGTGGCCGTCCGAGTCCCCTATATAGTTTTTATTTTTGACTTATCCGTACCCCATGGCCGGGGGAAAGCCCCCGGCACCCCCTGAGGTTACGCTGGCGCGTAACCTGCAGAAGGAAGAAGCACGCACCCGAGCCCGCAGCTCCAGTTCGCAGCGCTGGCCTCGTTGCGCAGATCCACGTAGGCAGGGCCATCCGCGAGCTCGTCGTCGCAACGGCCGAGACGAAGGGCTACACGAGTACCGCTTGCGTTACCATAAACGCCATCACAGAGTCCGGTCGATGTGCTTCCGGTGTTTTCATGCTTAGGGAAGCTACCGAAGCCATCGCCTAAGTATTCGAGATGCTTAGGATACTGCCAAGCGCTATCTGACGGCCAAGTTTTTCCGGTGTCGGTCTTACCAGATGAGCTCAGAGCGTAGCTGTAATCTTTGCATACGTACAGCTTGCCGCTGATCAAAAGCGTATAAGGGTCACGAGTCAGCTGCTGGTATGATCCGAGCACCTGACTGTGGAAGTATTTGTTAAGTGCCTTAGTAGCGGCAGCGGTTCCCTTCCAGCCTACTACGTTACCGTTGTCTACCTTCGCGTTAGCGATAACTGCCTGAGATCCAGCTGAGCATCTACCATGTCCGGCCTTAGCCTGGATATCAGTGCTCTTAAAGAGCATATACTCAAGATCACGGAGCACGTTGAGGATAGGGCCGCCAAGGAAGCGACATCTTGAGTCGAAAGCATCGAGGAGAGCCTTCTCCTGGTCGCAAGTCTTAGAGGCTACCGGAGTAGTACCTGCTACAAGCACCCTGCTGGATGCGTCCATGTAGCCCATAGGGAGCCAGATACCCTCGAGATCATCCTCGCCGTCGTTAAAGCCTACAGCAGTAAAGCCTTCATACTCTCCATCTGCGAAGATAACGGTACGGCTGTCACCGTTTGCTGCATATTCTTCCTTCATGTAGATCTTATTGAGCCATGCAAAGGCTCCACCGTTGTAGCTGGTGTTATTGTAGTCGGAAGCGGTGACTCCGTCGGCCTTCTTACTGTAGTCAGTAGGATCCAGCGCGTAGTCTACCTCGCCGTTTTTCTTGACCATATAAGGCAGATTCTTAAGTGTATCGGTTAAGAAGTCGCCCCAGTCTCCGGCTGTAGCTGTACCGGCGCCCTCGTTTGTGAGCATAGGATCGAAGTCGCTATTCTCATAACCCTGAGGGTATGTGATGCACTGGTCCGGGTTGCCGTTAGAGAAGTCCTGGGTAAAAGCCCAGAACTTGATAGCGGAAGGAGTTCCGCTCTTAATGTTCTCAGCGTTCCAGTTATAAACGCCGTGATCACTGAAAGCAAAAGCGCGATAATAGTAGGTCGTGCCGTTTGTGAGGTTGTCATCCTCGTAGGTGTAGGCCGTTGTGCCCGTGTGGGTAAAGACCAGGGTGCCGTCGTTAATGTTCGCCGGAGCGCTTCCGGTCTTACGCACTACAGCGATACCCTTAACAGTACAGAGAAGCTGATTATCTACTACAGTGTCGCTTGCCTGCACTGTGATCTTAAGCTTGCCGGATCCGGCGCCCTTTACTGTGAAGACGTCCAGGTTCTTAGGCGGTAAGCCCGTGATCTGATTCCTTTTGATACCGGCCAGGACTTCGTCAGCTCCGGCCATACTTTCCATAATTGCCATAGTTCTCCTCCTTATTCTTTAGGTGATCGTGTATATGCTTCGGCCACGCTTGCGAGTGAGCCGTCCGCGTTCCTTGTGAAGGTTGCCGTCTCCGTGTAGTAGAAGTTACCCTCGTCCGGAGTGACTACTGTCACCACTGAGCTGATCGAGCCGTCTGCGTTGCGGTTGAAAGTAGAGACGCAGGTAACATCTTCGTCCTCGTTCTCGCTTGTAGCTGTAGCGAGAGAGCCGTCAGTGTTACGGGTGAGAGTTGTCGAGCGGTTAACCAGTGCGTAGAAGCGCTTAAACTCGTGCTCGATCTCTGCGTCGATCTCGTTCTGCAGATGGATAGCTGCGTCTTCGCTGAGCTGGTCCTTCATGTGCTCAAACCACTCCATGATGTCAGCCTCGGCAGCAGTCTCGAAAGCCTGGACATCTGCCAAGATCTGATCACACTGCTCGAGATATTCGGCTCTCGATGTGGTGTAGTCTGTCTCACACTGCTCACAAAACTCATCATAGTAAGACTCTAACTGCTGCATGAGGCTCTCTGTATCGATCTCCTGGATCGCTGTGACGTATCCGCAGCGGGAAGTATCGAGACGGGTGTCTGTGATATCTGCAGAAGTTACTACGGTGCTGTTTGCGGCTCTGTAGATATTAGCCAAGCCGATCTCCCAGACGCTATCTGTCTGAGTGAGTGCCGGAGCTGTCGGAGTGCTGGCCGGAGTTCCCAGGATGATAGCCAGATAGATGTTACGATAATCGCTGTTATCGTTGAGTCTGCAGACTACTGTATCGATACGAGGGAGAGAGCTGTCTCCTGCAGTAAGATCTAAGGTCTTGATCTCCTCAGTGTAGCCGGTCGCGCCGTTGATAAAGCACACGCCGGGCTTAACTCTTACCGTTGCGCTACTTGCATCTGCCGGGCCCATGACCTGCAGGCAGTTGGAGTTCGCGATACCGAAGACTCCGTTCGTGTAGTAGCTTCTTAATAGATTCCTCAGTACTTCGGAAGTGACTCCTCTGTCGAGCTGTGGCCAGCCATGCTCGTCATAGGTAAGTACGGAAGTAAAGGGGAACGCTGTCATACTTTGCATAGATTTCTACCTCCTTGCTTTGTTGTATAATGTCGGAACCTTCTCACCGAAGACGAGCGTCACGGCGTGCTTTGATTCCTTAAATACTTCCTGGATCTCGATGATGCGAACTGTAAAAGACTGCTGTACGCTGTCCAGGATAACGTCGCATTTATCTCCCAGGTCGTAGTCCTCTAAGTAGGTCAGGCCTCTGTCAATAGTATCGAAGGTCACGTTCGTGATATCCGTGTACTTATTGAGCTCCTCGAGTCCTGCCTGCGCGAGCATGGCCTTATAGTCGGCCAGTGTTTGCCTTGAGCTGTCGTAGGTTTGTCCGGTCTGATCCACGTAGAGCTTCTTTTTGTACCCTCCACCGGATAGATCGACATCGACCTCGATCTGGTTGCCGTCCTCGTATTTTCCATTACCTACCACGACGGCGTAGTTCTTATAGTTCGATGCGTCGATAATGACCTCCTCGTTCTGCATATTGCGGAAGCCTTCGGAGAAGGTCACGAAGCTGTTAACATCCTGGTCCTGCGTTCTGTCCTTACCATGCCATACCACGAAGCTCATGGTGTTGTTTTGATAGTCATAATCGCATCTAAAGCTCAGCTCCTGAGTCTGCAGGAGCTCGTAGAGCACTGTGGCCAGACCGTGACCGGTCTCTTCCTTCGTTGTGCTCTCTCCCAGGAGCGGGTTATTAGCAGCGCCCAGCTGCAGGAGTGGGATGTCGTCCTTGTACGTGCTCACGATCGACCGGGCCAGTGTCTCGATGTTCCCGGTGTCATTAAATCGCGGGTAGACGATCTTATCGTTGAGCTTGTACTCATAAAAATAGCCGCTCAGCTGTATGACCTCACCGTCATAGCCGTCGGCGTACTGTCTTTTTTGAATAAGTCCGAGCTCCGGGCGGTCCGTTGTGAACAGATAAGCCGCATCGGCGTCATATTCTGACGCCGGGATCTGCACATTGAACTCTCCGGGCTCGTAGTATCTCCGGATCCACTGGAGATTTATAAACTTTACATAGCGGATGATATTAAAACTCGCATCCATAAACGCCAGCTGCATAGTCTACCTCCTTACAGTCCAAGATAGAGCTTGTTATAGTAGACATAGACCGCCATATTGCCATCGCCGTCGTCAGCTGCGAAGCCCATCTTATTATCTCCGAGCTCCAGGCCCATCTGGGTGAACGTGCTGGAGCGGTCGATGTGCTGTATCCAGTTCGTGCCGTTCTTCCGGATCGTACAGTTCTCGAAGTCGATCTCTACGATATCGCCCTCTGAGAAGGTTCCCAGGATGCGCACATAGTAGTCATCCTTGTAGATCTTCGGGTTAAGGGTCGAGCCGGTGAAGTTGATCGTCACTCTCGGGTAGGTTGTCGCGTCGCCGTCGTTGTTGATGTTGACCTCGTGGTTATAGCTGTAGATGGAAGCGTAGCAGGGGATCACCTTCTCCGTCACACACTCGATATAAGGGAAGCCGAAGCCGCCCTTAATACTCGCGATGTCCTTACCGAAGTCGTCCACGCTCTTAAGCAGCGGATCCTTACAGTAGAACTTGACGGTCAGCTCCATCGGTCTGTAGATGTTCTCAGATGGACACGAGAAGCCCTCAAGCTCGCCCTCGATCCACTTCGTGATGCCCTGATAGGTGATATAGATCTTATAGGTGTACTTCGGAGAGAAGAACGCCAGCGTCGTCTCCCTGATCACCTGGTTCGATTTAGGATCTACGCTTCTACACTTGATCTGTATATCGCGGTCGTCTATTCTTTTGCCCGATAAAAGGGCGCCGTCTCCGACGCCGTTTTTATCGCTGTATACTGAAAAGTTTGGGAAGTCTATCCCTTGTAAGCCCTTCGAGAGGATCTTCCAGGCTCCCATCCCCAGGATAAAAGTCTTCTGATCGCTCCGGATGAGCTTTATAAGTACCATATTAGCCATTAGATACCTCCTGCCAGTCCGAACGTCATAGTATTCTGGACTTTTCTCCGGATAGCATCCGGTGACGTTTGTGTGTCGTAGAAGTTAAAGATCTGAGAGTTGCCTGCCGCTATGCCGAGGCCGTCGCCTACGTTGGCCGCGATGGTTCCCAGGGACGCGTTAATGCTCGCGCCCATATCCAGCGGACTCATGAGGTCCGCGATACCTTCGTCAAAACCGGCGACGCACATCTCGCCCAGATATCTGAACTTCTTGGAAGGTGAAGAGATACCCAGCGCTGCCTTAGCTCCGTCAAAAAGTGACTGAGCCAGTCCGCCGACCTTCTCCTTAAGCCAGTCCCATCCGGCGCTTATGCCGTTCCAGATACCGTCTACGATGTTCTTGCCGATGTTCTTAGCTGCGTCTACGAGGTTAGAGAGCATAGAGCTGATGCCTTCCTTTAACTTCGTCATGAGCTTCGTACCGGTCTCCTTAAGCTGCCCCGCAAGCTCTAAGAAGCCTCTGACTATGCTCTTAACGATCTGAGGGCACGCCTTGACGATCGCCACGATGATAGCCGGAAGGTTTTCGATAAGTGCTACAAATAACTGCACGCCGCAGTCAATTAAGAGCGGGATAGCATCGATCAGCGCGTTGATGATGCTGTCGATAAGTGTAGGCAGCGCCGCGATGATCTGCGGAAGCGCCTGGATAAGTCCGGTTACGATGCCGAGGAAGAGCTGGATAGCTCCCTCGATCAGAAGCGGAAGGTTGTCGATAAGCGTCTGAGTAACCTGCAGGACTACCTCTATGATCGCAGGGATCAAAGTAGGAAGCTGCTCCACGATACCGTTGGCCAGCGTGATGATCATCTGCAGAGCTACCTCGATAAGCATCGGCAGGTTTTCGATCGTTGCATTGACCAGTCCGGTGATGATCTGCATACCGGCCTCCAAGAGCTGGGGCAGTGCCTCGATGATGCCCTGGATGACCATGTTGAGGATCTCCATACCGGTGTCGATCAGCGTCGGAAGGTTGTCGATAATTGCTTCGGCCAGTTTCATAAGGATCTGGCCACCGATCTCTAAGACTGTTGGGATAAGCTCCTCGAGCTTCTCACAGAGCTGATCTATACCTTCGCCGATCATCTCCATAGCCTCGTCTGTATCTCCTCCGGAGAAGAGTAAGGTAAGGCCATCCATGACAGTAGTCACGGAAGGGAGAAGATCGCCGGCCAGCTTATTCTTAAGTCCGGAGATCGCCGTCTGCATATTCTGCAGGCTGTCCTTATATGCTGCGGCCGCCTTGACCGCATCGTTTGACATAACTCCGCCGAGATCGTGGACCTGCTGCCTCATGGCCTCAGTCTCCTCAGCTGTCATGTTCATAAGCGGGCCCAGCTCTGTCGCACCACGTCCTAAGAGCTCAGCGGCCAGCGCCGTCCTCTGCGTCTCGTCGGTCACGTTCTGCAGGCCCGCGATGGTTGCGTTAAAAAGTTCTTCCTGGGACATGGTCGCCACCTGCTCCTCGGATATGCCGAGCTGCTGGAAGGCGTCGCTACCTTTTTCTGCTGCCGTGGCCAGCGTCTTCATGGAAGGCTTAAGCGCCTCGATGCTGGTGCCGCAGTGCTGCATAACGAAGTCCCACTCCTGATATGCGTCAGTAGATAAGCCCATCTTCTGGCTCATTTTGTCGATATTGTC
>Ga0310786_10004745_pt1 | contig 18754 bp, 11 predicted proteins | sample AusTroGonzalo_MG_FD_203881 | JGI IMG/M metagenome (GOLD analysis project Ga0310786, IMG submission 203881) | Bovine rumen microbial communities from tropical cattle in Woodstock, Queensland, Australia - Gonzalo_03 (v2) (version 2) | ecosystem: Host-associated > Mammals > Digestive system >... | reverse complement strand
CAACCCTTTCATCTTGATGGAGTTTTGTCAGAAAGGAAATCTCTACAATCTTGTAGAAAAAGGAGCACCCAATTATGAGCGTATTGCCTGCCAAATCCTTTATGGTTTACAAGCGTTACATCGTAGCGGCAAGGTGCACCGCGACCTCAAGCCCGAAAATATTCTGGTGAAAAATGACGGTAAGGTGGCACTCTCCGACTTTGGCACTACGGGTGCCATTGCGGATATCCCGTTTTGGAAAAAGCTCTTGAGAAAGGTGGATATTTTTGGCACTTTTGCCTACATGGCTCCCGAACAGACGCGCCCCAAAAAGGCAAAAGCCACTGTGCTGCCTACTACCGATATCTTCTCTTTCGGGGTGGTGTTGTATGAAATCCTTTTCCATACGCTGCCTTACGGAAGATTAGATGGTGAGCAGGATTTGGAACTTTATATTGACAAAGCTACTTCTGGACTTTGGGATCGCAATAAACTCAAGGAGAGGCCAGAACTTCGTCAATGGGAATCCGTGCTGGAAGGATGCCTTGTTCCTAACTATGAAAATCGCTATCAGAATGTGGACGAGGTTCTCAACAATATTCCAAAATTCCATGAGCAGAAGGAATCTTTGGAGGCTCCTGTGGTAGATTTCAACACCGATCTTAATCGAGGTTTGGTACTTAAAGTCACCAAAGGTGAGCAATATGGTACTCGTTATAACCTCAATGATTTCTTGAAAGACAATACCTATCTTGTGACAGGCGGTCGTACCAACCGTCATTATGCTAATCATATTGCTATTAGCGACTTTAATACCAATTATATTTCACGTAGGCATTTCACATTGGAATACAATCCAACGCAACGGAAGTGGTATCTCCGTGACGGGCAATGGTATGATGGGCAATGGCGGAATTCCCTCAATGGCACATACGTTAATTCTCGTGAACTCAAAGGAATGGAAGGTCTGGAATTAAGGGCTGGTGACATTATTTCCATTGGTGAGGTGAAGCTGAGAGTGGAGGGCGTATAGAAAAGACAACAGATTAATTAACAATATTTACTAATTTAATTTAACAATTATGGCAAATCAAACAACCCAATTCAAAAGAACGGTTTCCGGAACCGTCAACTCAGGTATGCGCTCCATGTTCGGTGGAGACGGCAGACGTTATTTCATCATTGAGCACAAAGACGATTCAGCTACGCACCGCAGAGGTGAGCAGCAAAAGATGATTGTCGATGAGGTGTTCATTGGTCGTGACAAGAAATGTCAGGTGCTCATTGACGAACAGTTCGGCACGGTGAGCCGCGAACACGCCGTCATCGTTCGTTCAGGTGACCAATGGAAACTCATCCATCGTTCCTCTACTAACGACACTTTCGTGAACGGACAACGCGTGATGGGCGAGCAAGTGCTTCAAAACGGTGATGAAATCCAACTCTCCCAAAACGGTCCTCGTCTCGGCTTTATCGTTCCCCAAGGTGATCAGTCTTTGGTGAAATCCATCGGCATGACTGCTCGTTTGGATCTTTTCCGTCAACAAGCTTTGCGTCCTTATAAGACAGCTGTCGCTCTGATTACCACTTTGTTGGTACTCGCCATTGGCGGTGCTGTTGCATGGGCAATCATCTCCAACAATCATCACAAACAAGATATGGATACCCTTGCTGGAGAAAATGCAAAATTACAAGATGAGATTGATGCGAACAAGCAGATTCCTTTCCCACAAGCTGAATTCGAGAATTACGTATATACGATTAAGTTGATCAACTTCACCGTGACGGCTCCGGAAAAGACCTATACTAAGGCAAAATTCCCGGCAGGACCCATTTGGACCTACAACTATGACAATGATGCTGACGACCAATATCCAGCACCTATCGGGACTGGTTTCTTGACAAGTGATGGTTATTTTATCACTGCACGTCATGTCATTGAGCCTTGGGAATACTTCAAACTTGACGAAAACAGTTCTAACCCGCTTAATGTGGCTACTCTTTATGTGAGATTGGGTGGTACCATTGATGCGACGTACCAAATCGAGAGAAAAGATGGTTACAGAAAGACCCTTCATTATCGCGATTTCACGGTTGACAAATCCCGTAATAAAGATTTGAATGTTACTGCTACGGATGCTGACCCGTACAAAGTGAAATCTACCATGTCGAACAATGATTATGCATATTCAAAAATGCCGGCAGACAATAGCAAATTAGTCATGAACGACAACTTGTGCGAAAACATGGAACCCAATACCCCGCTTCACATTCTTGGATTCCCGAAAGCAGTGGGTTCTACCACGAATAAAGTGTCACCTCAATATACGAATGCGACCACCACGAACAGAGGTCTTTACGAAGGAAGTATTCCTGTTACGGATGCTAATTTCGAGTCAGGAAACTCTGGCGGTCCGGTATTTTGCGAAAAGGACGGACAGTTCTATGTGGTGGGTATTGTGTCTTCTGCCATCGGTAACAATCATGGTGTGATTATTCCTATTTCAAGCGTTAAAAGATAGTTCATCATGAAAAGAATCTTTATATTCGTTGCTTTGCTTGCGCTCTGCCTTATGGCAGAAGCGCAATGGCAACGAGTTCCTAGTTTAAAAAGAACCCAGACGGAAAAGAAACAGCAAAAGTCTAAATCTCAAAAGACTGTCAAAGACACTGTCGCGATTCAACCTGTAGAAGTAAAGGAAGAGGATTCCCAAAAGAAAATTATGGACGTTGCGGGATACAAACTGATTTGCGATGCGGTGGAGAATGCTTTTATCGTAGTAAGACAAAAGTACAACGTGCGCAAAGACGGCATCAACGTCAGTGGCAATGATTTCTTTGGAGAGGTTTATAGCGTACTTCCGATTCTGAAGTATGGCTATAATATTGACTGCCGTTATCAGAAACCTTGGGTTTTCGATTCCAAAGCTGCGCAATATGGCAACTGTTCAGAATGCGTATTTTCAGTGGATGTTTCAGATTACAGAAGATTGAGCGATAAAAAGTTCAAATCCTTCGATCTCAAAACGGAAATTGCGGATACGATTGCGTCTGGTATCTATTTCATCAGAGATTCGTTCATGAACAATAACGGAATGAATGTTGTCACGGGCAATGGAATCAGAGACGGTTATATGGTCTGGTTCCGCCTTAGTGGTGATGATGAAATCCAGTATGAGATTAACCCCATGACAATCATCTACAACGAGAACTTTATTTTCCCGTTGGAACAACCCAAAAATGTTAACCAAATTATCGGTGGTATGTTCATCAAACTTAACACCACTGAGCCTGGTTGTATTAAGGTTGACTTGATTGGAACGGCTCGTCTTGAACCGTATGAAAAGAAGAAATGGGAACTTGTGAAATTGCTCTCAACGACTTCTCCTATGCCAGAATCGGTACAAAAAGACGAGAATGTTGAAAATGATAAAGCCTCTGAAAGTAAAGTCGATAAAAAAGACAAGAAAGAGGATTCTATCATTCCGGACGAAGGCGATACTCATAACAAGAAGTCAAAATCAGACAAGAAAAAGAAATCAACAAATTGACATTATTAAACAATGAGTAAGAATAGTCAGAACAAAAAGCTGACGAAGCTAACGATTGCTGCATTGTGCAGTAAAGCAGCCCGTAGTGGTCCTAATGAAGACAATTGTCTTGTGATTACGGATCTGGGCTGTTCTACGCATTCTATTGACGTAAGTGGGCCGCAAGTAGATCTTGAGCCCACTTGCGTTAATCTAGAGAACTATGGCTGTTTGCTTGTCGTAGCGGACGGCATGGGCGGAATGAATGCTGGTGAGGTCGCTTCAGCGATTGCCATTCAAACTATCAGGGAATATTTTGTTGATAGGTTGGCGAAAATTGAGAATACAGAATCGGATTTTCTGAACCTGATGCGCGAGGCAATACTGATTGCTGATGATGCTATTGTGAGCGAATCTGCGCAGGATGAGTCTAAATATGGCATGGGTACCACTGTGGCTCTTCTGTGGATTTTCGATAACAAGGCCTACTATGCATGGTGCGGCGACAGCAGAGTATATCTCTACCGCGAAAATAATGATGTTGGTGAGGGTCGTGGTGATAAGAGCTTGAAATTGCAAAGCCTTACCCTTGATCATTCATACGTCATGGCTCCAGTGAAGAAGTCTGTCTTTGGAGAAGAGGGTGGACTTGGGCTGACAGAGGATGAAGCATTTGAGCATCCAATGAACAATGTCATTATGCAAAGTCTTGGAAACCCTTCGGAAAGAGCAAAACCTGATGTCAGGGGTCCGATAAGAATCTATAAAGACGATATTTTCCTGTTGTGTAGCGACGGACTGTGTGGTGCAATGCGAACAAGAACGATTCAGGATTGCATAGAAAATGCCAAAGAAGAAGGAATTGGCAGTGTTTTGAATAAAATCTGGAGTTCTACACCAGATATAGAATGGCATGATAATATGACCACCTTGTTGTGCCACGTCACTTCTGCTCCGAAAATGAATACTACGGTGGCCACCACTCAATCAGAGCAACTTCCTAATCCTTCCCAGACCAAACATATCACCGAAAAAGAAGTTGAACCAACAAGTTCTGTTTCGGATAATCAATCCAAAATAGAGAAAGATAGATCTCCATTTACAAAGCAACTTATAGTGGCGGCAATAGCTGCTGTGGTGGTGTTTTTGGGGATGTACGGGATTCTTTCCCACAGAGCAAAGAAAACATCGATTAGTAAAGAGGAAGTGACTGCAAAGCCTTCTGATGAAAATGGACAAATGGAACAAAATACCATATATCAAAACCAAGGAAATAATGTAGTAAAACCAGACACTAGTAGTGTTACGGATACTTCTAAAAATGTCACTATGATAACATCTGATCAGCCAAAAGTTTCCCATTCTAACACAGGGGTGCAACGATCTAAGCCTAAAGTGGAAACTGTGGGGCAACCTGAAGTACAACCTGGCACAAATAACAAAACTGATACAAATAAAACAAAATCACTGCTTCAAACAGTTAAACAAAGATAATTAATAAATCGTAGCAATATAATATGTCACAATTACAACAAGGTTATTTATTTGATGGACGTTATAAATTACTGAAAAAGCTCGGGGAAGGCGGCTTTTCAGAAGTTTGGTTGGTGGAGGATACCTCCGCGCAGCTCACATTGGTGCTGAAGGTATTCCTTCCTTCTTCACAGTTGGATGAGTCGGGCATTGAAATGTTCCGTCAAGAATTCGCATTGGTTTATAATTTAAATCATCCAAACTTACTGAAATACACTTATTTCGGAGTTTGTGTGGGACATCCATATTTGGTGATGCCCTTCTATAACAATGGCTCGGCTGAGGATATGCTTGGCAATTGCACTGAACGCAAGGCCTGGCAGTTCCTGCACGATGTTTCGGCGGGTCTGGCATGTATGCATGAGCACCAGCCGCCTATTCTTCATCAGGACATCAAACCCGCCAATGTGCTGTTAGACGGCAACAACTATATCATCACTGATTTCGGTATCAGTTCTAATGTGCGGCGCATGTTAGGAGAGTCGGCAGAAGGCAAATCCACCGTTCAAGGCACCAGACCGTATATGCCGCCCGAGAAGTTTGTGCCGAATCCTATTCCATTGGTAGCTAGTGATATATGGGCTTTGGGCGCATCGCTCTATGAGATGCTTACCGGTTACCTTCCATTTGGAGGGAAAGGTGGCGAGGCTCAGTTACAAGGGGCGGAAATACCCAATGTGCCGGGTAATTTCTCCGATGACCTCAAGGAAGTTATCACTCAGTGTCTTTCAAGCCAACCTAGCGAACGCCCATTCGCGACAGATTTGGAACAGTTCGCCGCGGCGCATCTGGCGCAGACGACCTACACGACAGGTCCCATTCGTACTTCAAATGGGTCTATCAAAGTGTCGTCCACCAATGTGACTGGCCAGAATGGAGTTGACCCTTCTTCACCTACACCTACACCTGCTCCCGCTCCTACGCCTGCTCCCACGTCCAAAAAGGGATTGATTGTCGGTATAGCAGCTGCGGTGGGTGTTGTTTTGATTGCCTTGGGCTTTGTGCTGTTTGGCGGAGGAAAGGACAATAACAAGGACAATAATCTCGATTCTTCAAAACAGTTAAAATACGAAGATGCCATGACTTACTATCGTCGTGGCGTGCAGTCATACCAACAAGGCATGAATAACACGGAAGGACAGCTTGAAAAATTCCAGCAGGCTCTAAACATGTTCGACAGTGCGCAAGCTATCCATAATGCAGAATTTAGCGAATCAGATTACAAAGACAGCATTAGTGTTATGCGCGGGAAAATGTACGACTACTGTCTTACTGAAGCAAAACAGAATTATTCGGGCGCTTTTCTCGAGAATGGAGTGCGTCTTAGTGTGCTCGATTATCTAAAATTTGCTAAAAGCATCAATAATACTAGTGAAGTGAAAACGCTTATCGATTCAATACAATACATCTATATATCCGAAGAGTAAAAAAAAAAAAATTAACAATATGAAGAGATTAGTTATCATTCTGCTTATGGCGTTGTGCGTACCAGTTTGCACTGTTTACGCCCAAGATTGTTCTTCCCGTATTCAATCGGCGGGTAATTTGTACGACAAATACAAAAAATCCAAGGACAAAAAACAATTGGACGAGGCTCGAAAACAGCTGAAGAATATCATTGACAATTCGAGTAATCCAGAAAATTGCCGAAAATCAGCTTCGGAATTGTTGAAAAAATTTAAGCCGGTTGTCGCAACTAAGGCCAAACAAAATGTGGAGGTCTCCTCCATTGTGGTTAAGATTGATACGGTTGTGGAAACCCATGTGAATATTGATACGATTGTCAATGTCATCGTGAAGCATGACTCTTTGAAGGTGAAGCGTTTCTATGAATCAGAGGCTGCGGCAATGGAATGCGCTCGGAAAAAGGACTATGAATGTGCTGTTGACCTTTACCAAACGGTTGTGGCATACGGTAAGGAATTGAAGATGGGCGAGGGCGTTATACGTGTCTTTGAGTCCAAGTTAGAGCGCAACCAACAGCTTCAATATAACAAACTGTTGGATGAAGCCAAACGTTTAGAGAATAAAGGAGAGGTTAACAATGCTCTAGCTGCATACGAGCAAGTGTTGAGATATGGCGTAGAGAACAATCTTCTTGATGATAATGCTGTCTGGAATATGGAGAACAAGATAGCTTATCTCCAGTCGGTACAACAGATGTTTGAATTTGTGGCGCAGGCGGAAGAGTATTATCAGGCAAGTGAGTGGGAAATGGCCAAAGATGAATTGGAGTTGGCCCTCGAACTTTCCGATACGTTGCAGTGGAAAAGAGGTACTATCCACTGGCGCCATCGCATTGACACTTTGGAACGTATCATATATGCAAACGAGAATGTTTTTGATTATGCTGAATTGACAGATAATGCTATTTATTACGAACAGTTGCGTCCTCAGATAGTGAATGAGATTCAAACAGCTCTGCTTCGTTTGAAAACAGTGCCGACCGATACGCTAACGGTCAAGTTCCTCATCTTGCCTGATGGTCGTTATAAAAGTGAAATCTCTCAGAAAGGGACTCCAGATACCGTTATGCTTAAAACGATTATGGCTGAGTTAGAGAAGTCCTCCATACGTTTCCCGGCACCGATCTATTATGGACAAAAAGTCACTGCGGCCGCTACATACGATTTCATTATTACGGTGGAAAGCCAGGTTATAAAGATTGCTCGCCATTCTAGTACACGCAAATTCAAGATGGATCCTGTAGTGTTAAGTACGAATGATGTGTATGATTTCCTCAAAAAAACAGAAGACACGCTACGATCAATGGTATTGCATTCTGGGGTCAAGAAGTTCCTCTACGGCGATTTCTATCTCCAAAACACTGTGGTTTCAGTTGATAATATGGATTCACGTTCAGGATTTAATCTTGTGAAGTACAATGGTACAGGCGGTCCTGCAAACGTTTTCCTCTCCATGATTATTCCCGGTTTAGGTCGTCATCGCGTAACTTACGGGGAACAAACCGGTGTGGGTACCACCCTTTTCTTCTTCGGATCTGTGGGCGCTGCAATCGGCTTGCGATATTGGTCGTTGCATGATAATCCTCTTAATGTTAATAATAATTTTGACTTGAAGGATTTCTTTAAAGTTGGTAAGTACACTAAGGAGTCGTTTGATGGTATGGAAAAGGGACAGCCTAAACGGATATTCTACTACACTTCATACGCATTTGCGGGCTTGGCAGCTGTCATTTATGTGAGCGATGTTTTGTACACGCTTATTCGTGGTTCCGTGAATGTTGCACGTCAAGGAAAGTACAAAAAATGGTGTATGGGTGCGTACTATGAACCCGCATCAAAGACACCTATTATTCAGTTCAACTATAAAATCCAATAATATGTTAGTTCGCGATCTAAATCGTATATTGGCGGGTGTTATCTTAGTGGCATTTTTTGCTGGTTGTAACAGCGAACATGCTTTCGATTTCTCTCGTTTGCATGATATAGAAGCTGAGGGTACGTGGGGATTGCCGCTCATGGATGCGAATTACACGATTGGGGACATTCTGTCGTTGGCAGACAATCCGGAACTCATCCAGGTAGGCAATGACGGCACATTGGAAATCCATTACGAGTATGAGATTGACTCCGTCATCTCTGCCTCTCAATATTTGGATTCATATTTCAATAACCCCATAGAAGTTTCTGGAAGTGCGTCGTTTCCTTCCATGGATCTGCCCATTCCATCGGGTAATATGCAGGTGCTGTATCGCGATACGATTCCTGTCGCATTCCCTTCTGATTTGGTGGTGATTAACCGTGCCGATTTGAAGTCTGGACTGATCACGTTTAATATCACATACAATGTTGATAGGCAAGTTCATGTGGTGGCCACATGTCCTCAAATCGTGAATGCGTCGGGACAACCGCTCCGTGTGGATGAAATCTCTTCCAACGGCACTCTCCATAATACTTATGATTTGAGCGGTTATTCATTGGTCCTTTCCAATAATAGCCTGGAGGTCTATTTGGAGGTTTCTTGTCCGTTAAGCGGCGCACCATTGCCTAGCGAACTTTCATTCTCATATAACCTTTCCCTTTCTCAAATTCTTTTTTCTGAAATCAGAGGCTCTTTCGCGCCTCTTTCGGTGTCGATTGATAAAGAGTGGGATTTCGAATTGGATTTTCTGAAAGATCATTTGTCAGGCACTCTCACGCTGTTAAACCCGCAAGTTAAGTGCGAAATCATGAACACTTTTCCTGTAGATGGAACCATTGAACTGGAAAAAGCGGAATTTTCGGGCGTAGGTGTGCAATCTTCTTTGCTCAGGAACACTCCTGCGACAATTTATGTGCCTGGCGCTACTTCACAATTTACTCCTGTGGAGTTACCTTTGGCAACGTCCGTCTTGCTTTCTCCATATTTCGAGCATTTTAAGCTTAAAGGAGGTGCTGTGATTAACCCTGGAGGTATTGGTTCTGAGTTGGTGTTCTCCGAAAATCAGCTCATCCATCTTCGTTTTACAGTGGTGCTGCCGCTGCACTTAACGATGGACAATATTGTGTTCAGAGATACTATCCCTATTGGAAATATCGATATTCCTGAAGAACCGGCCTTTTCCAATCTGTTTGTCCGTTTGGGAATCAGCAATAGTATTCCGCTAAATTTCGGTATGCAAGTCTATTTCTATGACTCCCAAACGCAAACCATCAAAGACAGTCTCTTCCTTAATCCGCAGATCATCTTGAGCGGAACAGATGATCATCCTCGTGAATCAGAACTGTTTGCCTCTCGAGAGGATTTGAGGGCCGTACAAGAAATGCTTTCATGCGACAATATCATTCTGCGAGCATTAGTATATAATGACAACGCTCCCGTTTATATCAAATCGGATCAGAAGTTGGGTGTCCAACTCTCGGTCAAGTTTAATATGGATGTGAATGCCTTAGTGAATCATGAACCATAAATCTAAGATTATGAAAAGATATTTAATTGTTTTAGGGGCATTATTGAGCGGAATCATTGCAGCATACGGACAGAATCTTGACGTGTTTCATTTCATGCGTACATCGCCTTTCCAGAATTTTGACACGCCTTCTTGCGAAACCATTTACAACGGATATGTGAGTCTTCCTGGTGGTCAGGTGCATGTGGGTGGAAACCTTGGCTCTATTCGTTACAACAACCTTTTTGCGACTGATAATGAGGGATATCCGACCACTCTGACGGCTACTCGATTCGCCAATAGTCTGTCCAAGAATAACTACTTAGGTGCTATCTCTTCTGTGGAATTGTTGGGCTTTGGCTTTCGTGTAAAAAAGAAATTCTTCATTACGATGGACTATCGGTTGCGTTTTAATACGGATATTCGATATTCCAAGGCGTTGTTTGGGTTGCCGGTATATGGTAATATGGCATACGTGGACGATCCTGCGGATATGAATATTAGTGCGAATGTAAGTGCTTATCAGGAAATTGGAGTTAGCATCAGGCATAAAATCAACGACCGCATGTCGTGGGGTGTCCGGCCTAAAGTGCTGTTTGGTATGGCCAACCTGCGCGCCGACAAAGTGTCAGTGCTTTTGACCACCGACCCTCGGAATTACGGTCTTGCCATGCAGTATGACGCGATGATCAAGGCTTCCGCCATCATTCCTTATTCTTTGACATTTGATAGGGACAATGGGTTCTCTTTCGATTATGATATGGATGCGGGTGATATCATTGATAATTTATTCAAGAATCCAGGTGTAGGAATTGATTTAGGATTCACGTTTAAGCCGCTGCCCGCGTTCAATGTGTCATTTAGTGTCTTGGATTTGGGCTTTATCAATTGGAAGACCAATACCACGCAGATGCAGAGTGTGCTGTATGATGCTGGTCGTTTTTACGAAGATGGCAGCTTGGTGTTTGGAGGAATGACGCAAGATGATATTCAGTATCTGATTGATGGTGGGAAGATTGGTGATTTTCTGGATACCCTTGCTTACTATTTCCCATTGGAAGTGGGTCCAACAAAATCGTATGTCACGGCAACACCTGTGAGAGTGGTAGCCCAAGGAGACTACGAGTTTGCCAAGCATCATACGGTTAGCGCAGCAGTGCAATTCCGTTTTGCCAGCCGCTACGTGCAGCCATCCCTTACTCTTGCTTACGATGGCAGTTTCTTCGATATTATCGATATTTGTGTGGCTTATACGATGCAACGTAAATCATTTGATAACTTGGGTTTTGCTATAGGTTTGAATCTCGGTTATCTGAATGTTTATGCAGGAACTCAGAATATTATATCCCTCCTATCTTTCAAGGATTCTTCCCAGCTGACCGCCACCGCAGGTGTTGTCTTCAACTGGGGCCATTTCAAGAATTGGCGTGAGAAATATCCTAAGGAGAAGAAGAAAAGTTGAGGGTTTAAGGTTTAGGGTTTAGAGGGTTGAAGGTTAAAAGGTTGTAGGGACGTCATATTATGGCGTCCTTGAGGTAAAAGATATAGCATGATATAGGGACGTCATATTATGGCGTCCTGGAGATGAGGAGATGAATAGATGAAAAAATGCCCCGATGTTGGTCGGGGCATTTTTTTTATCATAGGAATTTTTCGATTACCATGCGAAGAGCGGACGATCGTGCATCATGTCGTTGACCGTCTTACGGGTCTTAGCGATGAGTTCTTCGTTCTCCACGTCGCAGAGCACGTTGTCGATCATCTCGACGATGCCAGGCATGTCGTTCTCTTTCAGGCCACGGGTGGTGATGGCGGGCGTACCCACGCGGATACCAGAGGTCTGGAACGGTGAACGGGTATCGAACGGCACCATGTTCTTATTGATGGTGATGTCGGCCTTCACGAGGGTGTTTTCAGCGACCTTACCGGTAAGTTCGGGGAACTTGGTTCTCAAGTCGATGAGCATCAGGTGGTTGTCGGTACCACCAGAAATCACCTTGTAACCTCTGTCCACGAAAGCTTTAGCCATGGTAGCGGCGTTGAGCTTCACTTGTTTGATGTAACGAGCGTAATCGTCGGTCAAAGCTTCGCCGAAAGCGACAGCCTTAGCAGCGATGACGTGCTCCAGAGGACCGCCTTGGCAACCCGGGAACACGGAAGAATCGAGGATTTGTGACATCATCTTGATGGCACCCTTCGGAGTGGTCTTGCCCCACGGATTCTCGAAGTCCTTGCCCAACATGATGAGACCGCCGCGAGGTCCACGGAGGGTCTTGTGGGTGGTGGTGGTCACGATGTGACAGTGCTCCACAGCGTTGTTCAGTAAACCCTTAGCGATGAGGCCGGCAGGGTGAGAGATGTCAGCCATCAGGATAGCGCCGATTTTGTCAGCGATTTGGCGCATGCGTGCCCAATCCCAGTCGCGGCTGTATGCGGAAGCACCGCCGATGATGAATTTCGGTTTTTCACGGAGAGCAACCTCTTCCATCGTGTCGTAGTTGACACAACCAGTCTCTTCGTCAACCTGGTAAGCCACAGGACGATAGAGAATACCGGAAGAGTTCACTGGGGAACCGTGTGAAAGGTGACCGCCGTGGTTGAGGTCAAGACCCATGAATTTGTCGCCCGGTTGCAGACAAGCCATCAGGACTGCCATGTTAGCTTGTGCGCCAGAGTGAGGTTGAACGTTAGCCCATTCGCAGCCGAAAAGTTCCTTCACGCGGTCAATTGCCAATTGTTCAGATTGGTCCACGATTTGGCAGCCGCCATAGTAACGTTTGCCAGGGTAACCTTCAGCATATTTGTTGGTCATCACAGAACCCATGGCTTCCATCACCTGGTCGCTCACAAAGTTCTCAGAAGCAATCAATTCGATGCCATTGGTTTGGCGCTCGCGCTCCTGTTGAATAAGATTGAAAATTTGTTCGTCTCTTTTCATATTTTTATAATAAATTATTGATAATGAATGCTTTGAGTTTTTCTATCAGAAAATGCAAACATACACTTTTTTCACATATAAAAAAATCCTATATTTGCAGCTCGTTATTTTTGAGCGTTTTTTTATGAAAATTTTCAAAAGCATTTTATTGCTGTTTATCTGCATATTGTCTTATGCATCTGTGTTTGCGCAGGTGGATACTGCGTTTTGGTTTGCGGTGCCTCACATCACGCATGATCATGCTGGGCGGCCCATTAAGTTGTGCGTGACGACGTTGGATAGTCCAGCTACCATCACCATTACTAAACCTGCAGCCGGTAATGCGTTGGTAGGAACCTTCACGGTGCCGGCCAATTCGTCTCATTCTTATCAAATTGTGGGTGGCGACCAAAATAATCTGTCGAATATAGCTGATTTTGAGTGTAATCAGAATCAGACTTCCAATTACGGTTTGTATATTCATTCTACGGCCAAAGTGAACGCTTATATTGCTGTTCAAAGCAACAATAGTGAGATTTATGCTTTGAAAGGGGCGAATGCATTGGGAACGCAATTTTTCATTCCTATGCAGTATCAATTCACGAATGCCACGCTCTATAGCGATGCGCGAAATAGTGTGGAAGTGATTGCTACAGAGAATAATACGTCGATTACAATTACTCCGTCCGTTGCTTTGTACGGCGGCACACATCCTGCAAATACTCCGTTTACGGTGACGTTGAACAAGGGACAGGTGTATAGTTTCGCATCGTCACAGCAGGCGGGTAGCGGTCACCTTTGCGGCACAATGATAACTTCTACCAAGCCGATAGTCGTAGATGTGTCAGATGATTCCGCTACGCCGAATGGTAGCAATCAGGATTTGGTGGCTGACCAAATTATCCCAGAGGAACTCGCTGGTACAGAATATATTGTGGTTCCATCACCTACTGCTGCCAATAATACGAACGGTTCACAGGGCTTGAGCGACTATGTTTTCATTTTCGCTTTGGAACAGGGAACGGATGTGGTGGTTTACAGCTATGCCAGTGCTACGAGCACTAATGTGACTCAGACGGAATACACGAATTTGAACAGAGGGGCAAAGCGCAGTTACCATTTCACGAATAATAACCCAGTTTTCGTATATTCCAACAAGCCCGTTTTCGTGTTTCAGGTTACGGGCGCGGGCAATGAGCTGGGCGGTACCCTGCTCCCGCATGTCTATTGCACAGGTTCCACGCAAGCTTCGTACATGCCGCTTCCTCACCCACAGGGAAGCTCCCATGTGAAGCACATCTATCTAACCCTGCTTTGTAAACAACAATTTACTGGCGGATTTTTAATCAATGGGCAAAGCAATTATCTGACAGAAAATGACTGGAAAACGATACCTGGAACTTTCAGCTACAAATATTGCCGGAAGGAAATCACCGCTTTGAATACGGCTTCTTCTATTCGAATTACCAATTCTCTGGGTAAATTCCACCTCGGTGTCATTGACTTTCACCAGACATCGAGTACAGCTTACGATGATTGCTCCATCAGTTATTTCAGTGACTACTCCACTTCCAGCAAATTGTCTTGGGACACTGGTATCGTTCATTCCGACTACTGTCAGGGCGATACTATCCATTTCGCATTTGACACTGTGGATGTGAATCAACTGAGGGTGTATGGTCCGAATGGTTTTTCGGACGAATCGGATCCTCAATTTTTGGCGAATATTATGCCCGAAAATACAGGTTTGTATCGGGTTGTAGGGAACGACTCTCGTAACTGTTTGATAGAAAATTTTATAGATTCTATTTGGATTGAGGTACATCCTTCGTTGCAGACGACGGTCAGAGACACGATTTGTCCGGGTGCAGAGTATGAAGGTTATGGCTTCCACATTGACGCAGATTTCACGGGCGAGTTGGGTACTGTGACAGATTCGATGATTCTTCAAGAGTCGGTATTCGGTTGTGACAGCGTGGTAACGCTCGAATTGACGATTCGCGACAGTGTGAAACAACACACCGTTTACGATGAGGTGTGTTACGGGGAAGCATACAATGGATTTGGCGGTCTTTTCCATTTTCCAGCCGACAGCGCATTGGAAATCAGGACTTTGCTGGATACAGTTCACCTGACCCCAGAAGGAGGTGGTTGTGACAGTCTGCTCATTCTCGAACTCACCGTTCGTGACAGTGTTCGCGCGGAATTCAACAAAACCGCTTGTAATCAGTACACATGGAATGGTCATACGTATGTAGAGACGGGCGATTATATCCAGACATTGGAGGATGCGAATGGCTGTGACAGCGTCGTGACCATGCATTTGGAAATCGAGGTGCCCGAAGTGGAAATCGTGGCCTCTGGGGAGGATTTTTGCGAATACGGCGAGCTGATTTTGACGGCGGAAACGGACTATGAGGAGTATATTTGGAACACGGGAGAGACCTCTCCGTTCATCACAGTCACTCAGCCGGGATTATATACGGTGACTGTTACCGAAGGCGAATGCCAGGCTTCAGAACATTATACGGTGCCCACTTGCGAGTTCAACATCTTCATGCCCAACGCCATATCTCCTTCAAAAGCAGATGGTCTCAACGACTATCTCTCCTTGCCCGCATACGTCCACCGCTTCCTCACCGATTTTGAGATTGAAATCTACGACCGTTGGGGCGAGCTGATATATTGGAGTAACGACATGAATTTCAAGTGGTACGGTGAGAAAGCGCACGTCACGGATGTGTACGTTTGGGTAATCCGTGTGAAGAATTTGGATAGGAAGCAGTTTGTGTATAGGGGAACGGTGACGGTGCTGTGAGATGGTTTAGGGTTTGGAGTTTAGGGTTTAGAGTTTAGAGTTTGGAGTTTAGGGTTTAGGGTTTAAGGTTTAGAGTTTAAGGTTTAAGGGGGTGGGAGGTTGTTGTGAAGATATTCCTTGAGAGGCCCGTAGGGTTGTTATATCATGGGCAGGGGCGTTAGCACATGTGAATGGTAATAAATAGAGTGCGTCAACCCTGTTGTTGCATAAAAAAATGACAAATATCGAAATAAATTAAAATATGAAAAAAATTACAATGATTTTGTGCGCGGCTGTGATGATGCTGTGCGTGGGTTGTCAGCAGAAGGCTGAGACGACCGAAAAAACTGAATGTGAAACCGTTAAAAGTACAACGATGGAAGATTTATTGACGCGCCGCAGTGTGCGCAGCTACACTGACAGTATTCCTCCGATGGAGGTGATTGAAGAGATTTGTAAGGCGGGTACGTACGCGCCTACGGGTATGAACAAACAGAGCCCGATCATCATCGCGGTGACGAACAAGGAGATGCGCGACCGTCTCAGCAAACTCAACGCTGCTGTGATGGGCGCTGACAATGACCCCTTCTACGGTGCGCCTGTGGTGTTGGTGGTTTTAGCCGACAAGAATGTACACACTTACATCGAAGACGGTAGCCTCGTGATGGGCAACCTGATGAACGCCGCCCACGCCTTGGGCCTCGGCTCCTGCTGGATTCATCGCGCCCGTGAGGTCTTCGAAAGCGAAGAAGGCAAGCAAATTCTCGCCGACCTCGGCATCGAGGGCGACTACGCAGGCATCGGTAACTGTATCCTCGGTTACACAGCCGGCGAATATCCCAAGGCCAAGGATCGTAAGGAGAATTGGGTGTATTGGGTGAAATAGGGCCAAGGGTCGAGGGTCAAGGCAATAGTAAAAAAAACAGATTCCTTGAGCAGCCCTGAAAGGGCAAGGTATGTCAGCCCAGGGTGATAGCCCTGGGCTTATATATTGGGAAAATAACGCTGATCATGAATATTATGCATCCTCTCACGTCATACCACGGGTTCTTGCCGGAAACGTTCAACAACCCGTTCGATTACGTGCCGCATCCTGTGTGCGAGGCGGCGGTGCGTGATTTGTTGCCGCGTGTCGAGGAGCTGATGCGCGGAAATCCTGAAGGTAAGATGTTCGGGGTACTGGTCGTGACAAAAGAGGAGAAATTGTATTATTTAGCGGCATTTTCGGGACAGCTGTACGACAAGTCCGTTCTGCCTGGCTTTGTGCCGCCTGTGTTTGATTTTCTCGCGCCCGACGGCTATTTCAAGCTGCACGAGGCGGAGATTTCTGCCATTAATCAGAAAATCAGTCGATTACAGTCTGACGAGCGTTACATCCAGTTGCAGCAGTCGTATCAGCAGATGCTGTTGGATGCGGAAAATGCTGTTGCGGAAGCTAAATCCAACATGTTGATAGCCAAGGAAAAACGGGATGCGGAGCGTTCAAAAAGAGTGCTTACACCGGAAGAAGAGGCCGCTTTTGTGAAGGAGAGCCAGTTTTTGAAGGCTGAGGTGCGGCGGGTGAAGAAACGTTGGAAGGAGGCATTGACAGCGGCACGGCAGGAACTGAAGTCGATGGAGAAGCCCATTGTGGAACTTTCTGCCGAGCGGAAGCGGAAGTCGGAGGCGTTGCAGAACTGGTTATTCGAGAACTTCGTGATGGTCAATTACGCAGGCGAATGTCGCAATCTGTTGGAGATTTTCCGCGACACGGTACAGCAGTTGCCGCCCGCGGGTACGGGCGAATGTTGCGAACCAAAACTGCTGCAATACGCATACACACACGGACTTAAACCCATCCAGATGGCCATGTTTTGGTGGGGAAAGTCGCCTGAGGGGGAGATTCGTCACCATTTGCACTTTTACCCTGCCTGTTCGGGCAAATGCAAGCCGGTGTTGCAGTTCATGCTCCCGGCTGAGGTGTTGGCTGCGAAGCCGCAGCGCACCCTTTCCGAGCAGTTGGAGATCGTTTATGAGGATGCCGATTTATGGGTGGTAAACAAGCCGTCGGGCATGTTGAGCGTACCCGGAAAGACGAACCGGGAGTCGGTTATTTCCTTGCTGCAGGCGCGTTGTCAGGAAGGCGAAACGCCGTTGGTGGTCCACCGTTTGGACATGGACACCAGCGGGCTATTGTTGGTGGCAAAGCACAAAACTGCGCATTATCATCTGCAGAAACAGTTCCGAAACAGGGAAATAGAGAAGACCTACGTGGCGGTTTTGGAAGGTGAACCGTTGCCGATAGATGAGGTGGGGCGTATCGAGTTGCCGCTCGCGCCCGATTTAATGCACCGACCGTACCAAAAGGTGGACAAGGAGCACGGAAAACCAGCTGTGACATTGTATCGTGTTGTGGGCGAGCATCTTGTGGAGTTGCATCCGCTCACGGGTCGTACGCACCAGCTGCGCGTCCACTGCGCCCACGCGGAAGGTCTCAACCGCCCCATCCAAGGCGACAACCTCTACGGCCACCGCGCCGACAGGCTCTATCTCCACGCCGCGAGGATCGCGTTTACGCACCCGACGAGCGGGGAGGAGATGGTGTTTGAGAGGAAGCCAGGTTGGTGAGCTTTTGTTACCGAGCCCTGCAGTCCTAACGGACTGCGAAAATCTCGTTACGGATTAGGCCGTTAGGCCTGAAGGACTCGGTAGGGGATGGCATGTGCGTTTGATTCGCAGGCCGTTAGGCCTGCGGGCAATAATAAGCATCATCATTATCGAACCCCACAATAATAGCCGATAAAACATCGTTACCATACGGTTTTATTGTTGTCCCCTATGAAAAAATTATGGCAGTACCTTCATAAGCACAGTGACAAGAATTGGCATTACATCATTCCTGTGCTGAACATCATCCTCATTGCCATCTCAATATGGCTCAACACCACCTACAACGGTGGCTTTTGCGTCTTTGTGCCGTGGGCTATGGCGGTGCAGATTGTCTGTTTCGTCAATATGGTCACTTTCACGTGGCTGGAACAGACTCCTCTTTGGCGGCTCAACGCCTTTCTTTGCGGTATCAGCACGGGGGTGTTCTTTTATTGGGTGATTTTCTCCGAAGGGTGGGT
>Ga0310786_10004744_pt1 | contig 18756 bp, 25 predicted proteins | sample AusTroGonzalo_MG_FD_203881 | JGI IMG/M metagenome (GOLD analysis project Ga0310786, IMG submission 203881) | Bovine rumen microbial communities from tropical cattle in Woodstock, Queensland, Australia - Gonzalo_03 (v2) (version 2) | ecosystem: Host-associated > Mammals > Digestive system >... | reverse complement strand
CAAAAATCTGGTCACGCTTTCACCCTAAATAATTTGAAAGGAGATAATAATGGCAAACTTTACTAATCTACCCGAAAGACACTATGTAGATAAAGCAAAAAAGCTTTCCTTTGGCGATCAAGACAGTGATACTTATTTCGATGGTGAAACTCTTGATGAAATGCTAACGGCTATTTCGGATTTGCAAAAGAAAGCCGTTGAACTTTTAACTACTGGAGCGGGATTATCTCCTGTTACAAAAATCAAACAGATCAAACAAAATGGTACTAGTTATACTCCTCGGTACTTAGTTTATCGTACTATTACAGAAGCAGACATTGCTGTTGCTGGGATGGGTAGTGTAAAATTATTATTTGAGATGTTTACTGCTGCAACTGCGTTTTCTCCTATTGTTACTTATTCGCTCAATGCCATTAAAGAATATGTGAAAACTTACGGAATAAATGTTTCAAATACAATAAAGAGAATGCCTTGTTCGGGATATTTTTATAAGAGTACCGATGATGGTTTAAAATATTATCCGATAAATCAAATAACAGTTGACACGGATGCAAATACTATGTATGTGACGACATTTATTGATAATGAAAAGATTGATTTAACTCTTCCTGCAAGCGCAACACAAATTAAAGGTTCGTCTACTATTGAATGGATTTCTTGAGGCAATAATTATGATTACATATACTACTCCAACAATAACTCTTCGGGTGAATAAATACACAATTCCAAACGATGCAGAGATTTATGTGAGCTTGGAGCAGGGAACTGTCAGTATTGAGATTCGGGAAACGAACATCACCCTGACGCCGTTTGAGGGCGGCACAATATTACAATTCGAACTCACACAAGCGCAATCTGGTCAATTTAAATGGCTTCAACCCGTACGAATTCAAGTCAACTGGATCGACGAAAATGAAAAGCGTGATGCCACCAGGATTGCACAATTCCCTGCTTTCGAGAACTTACTGGATCGGGTGATTTCATATGGCGGTTGATCTTTTTGTTCAAGAGGATAACAATATCACATTAGATGTTCCAACGAATGATCTCGACTTACTTGTAGGACAACCGGTTGTAACACGGATAGAGAACGATTATGAAGAACTGATCAACAAGCCATCTATCAATCATGTTGAACTTATTGGTAACAAATCTTTCGAAGACTTAGGTTTAGTTGACGCAACAACTGAATCTTCTGGTCTGATGAGTGCAGAAGATAAAACTGCTTTAGACGCCATTCCTTCTGAATTACAGGATATTCAAGAGGCAATCCCGACAAAGACAAGTGAACTTGAAAATGATTCCGGATTCATTACAGACGCAGGAGTGACTTCTTTCAATGGACAAACTGGTGATGTTACATATTCTGCTCCTGTGACGTCTGTGAATGGTCAGACAGGTGATGTTACTGGCTTACAAGAACAACTCACATTCGACCAGACGCCGACCGAGGGAAGCGATAATCCGGTGACAAGTGGTGGAATTTATGATACATTCATGGATGCACTTGATACAGTTTCCGGATGGATCGGTAATGTTGTAGATCAAATTCCAACGAAGACAAGTGATCTCGAGAATGATTCGGGATTTATAACAGGAATAGATTCTTCAGATGTAACTGATGCATTGGGATATACGCCATATGATTCTACGAATCCAGACGGATATGTAAATGTTAGTGAAGCTGCAAATGCTGCTCCTGTACAATCAGTCAACGGAAAAACGGGGACAGTTACTTTGGATGCAGATGATGTTGGCGCATTACCTGATACAACTTCTATTCCTACAAAAACTTCCGACTTGATAAATGATGGCTCGGATGATACATCAACATATGTTGAAGCAGATGAATTAGCAACAGTTGCAACTTCTGGTGCATATAGCGATTTAACAGGTCAACCCACGGATTTAAGTGATTTCAACAATGATGTCGGATTTATTACGAGCGCACCTGTTTCAAGTGTTGACGGAAAAACTGGTGCTGTTAACATTTTACCTTCTGGTGGCAATGCCGGGCAAGTGTTGAAGAAAAATAGTGCTACTGACTACGATGTTCATTGGGCAAACGAAACTGAAACTTATCCAAGTGGTTATTGTACAACGGCAGCGGGAACTGCTACAAAGGTTGTGAATTGTTCACTTTGGACTGCAACTCCTGACACATATCTTCATATCTTAATCGGGCAAGCGAACAGTTATGCGGGTGCAATTACAATGAAGATCAATGCCAGTTCACCTATTCCGGTTTATATCAATGGAGATCCATCAAGTACAACGAATTACACGCTTCCAGCGGGCTCATATATCGCTTTTTATGATGGCACGAATATTTACCTTAGGACAGATGGAAATCTTCCTGGAAACATTATTGGAGAGGCTGTAGCAACTGAATCTAAATTAGCTACAAAAGCAGATTCCGTTGGAGCGAGTGCGAATTATGCTGCCAAACTTACGGCTTCGATTCCTTATGGAAAATGTGACAGCACATCGACATCAACAGCATTCACGGCAACGGTTCCCGGCATTACGGAGCTGAAAGATGGAGTTACAATGTTGTTGTACAATGGTGTGGTGACTTCGGCATCTGGATTCACGATCAACGTAAATGGTCTCGGAGCAAAACCGTCGTACAACAATATGACACTTGGCAATCCCGTGACTCCGACGAACCCCACGAGAGACACCACGATATTCAATATCAACTATGCATTCCTGTTCGTGTATAGCGAGACCCTCGTGAGCGGAGGATGCTGGATCGGTTACAGAGGCTACGATGCCAATACCAACACGATCGGCTACCAGCTCCGCACCAACTACACCACGATGCCGACTGCGGACAAATTCTACCGGTACCGGCTTTTGTTCACTTCTGCCGATGGAACGAAATGGGTCCCGGCAAATACGTCAACTTCGACTAATGCAACCTCGACAAGAACTCCGAACACCAGAGCAATTGATCCGTTTGGAGAAATTTGTTGGTACGGCACGACGACCGTGATCGAGGCGAATGCTAACGTCACCGCAGCTCAGCTTTGGCAGGAGTATTACGGCTCCTACACGAACATTGGATATTCCTTCAATAACACTGGTTCGGCAGCGACGATGACGGCAAATAAGCCGATATACATTGTTTGTATTCCGCAGGCAGATGGTTCGGCTGTGCTCGATCCCACGACACCGTACACACAAAGCTTGCCAGCCTCAGCAGACGGAAAGATCTATATCTACCTCGGCAGAGCGTACAACGCGACCAACTTTGAGATTCTGATGAACCATCCGATCTACTATCACAATGGCGAAAATGTTGTGCTATATGCTGGAAAGATGGAGATCAACATTCTTTCATCGTCATTCGATATTTCTGGTTCAGTTGCAAGCACAACATTGGCTCTTGATACAAGCAAATTCCGTGAACTCGAATTTTACGTCAAAGGTCCTATGAGTGCGTACGTTAGCGGAGTTGCATATTATCAATCGAGACAATTCAAAGCTCTCGTGAGTGATGGCGGCTTTGTAATAAGTGACTATATTCAATCAGCGAGCGTAACAAACAACATTGGTATTGCTTGGAGTGGTACTGCACTAACAACACAAAATCAGACTTCGCCGCTAACGAGCGGCTACACGATAGAAAAAATAATTGGAATTCTTTAAGGAGGAAATACTATGAATTTTAAAGAACTATTAAAGAAAGGGAAAGAAGAGAAAAAAGGTGGAGGAGCAAAAGTCAGTAATCCAGTAGATATATTATCTGGAGAAGTTATTATTGATCAATTTGGCTTTCATACACAAAAATATGAAGGAGATCCTCTTGCGCAATTTATTGTTTCAACCGATGGTACATTCGATCCGTCAATAACTATGGTAGATCTGGTTATAAATGGTGTCGAATATTTTAATATCCCTGTAATAAAATATATCGAGGATGAGAGTGTAGTTGATTTTATTATCAATTTTGATATTGAAGCAGGAATTCCAAATTTTAATGTTGCGCCATTAAGTCTTTATATTGCAGAATTTACCTATGATCCTACATCTAATTTTATAACGGTTTTTACCGAAGAAGAAATGGACGTTATACTCACCGTAAAAAGATCTTCTGGTAAACGGATTATGAAACTTCATGGAGCAAGCAGAACTTACTCGCATACTGCTGAACCAAGAAATGTAAAATTTGCTGGTGGAGTAAAAGATTGGCCGATTAAATTTGAAGCAGAAACCAAAACATATGATGTAACTCTTGTTGACGATGGTTATATAAGTGGATTGGAATTTGATCTTGATCCTACTAACATGTCTTCTTGGAAAGTTAGCGTGAATGGCTATGAACTTAAATGGTATCAAGATCCAGGAGCGGCATATTTCTGCGATGAAAATGATGAGCTTTACGAATTTGGGTATTATGCAGATGGTGATGGAGATACTCCCGGTTATTGGCTTTGGGCATATGAAAACGGAACATATAAGCTTGATATAGTTATTGAACAAAAAGTAGTTGATCCTACTTTTGCAGAAGCGGTTGAAATGGTTACTCAAATTCCAGAGATTGAAGAAGGCGATGCGGGCAAGGCAATCGTTGTAAATGAGACTGAGGATGGATTTGTATTTGGCGATGCCGGTGGTGTACCATATCCTGAAGATGCGGAATACCAAAAGTATTATGCATTAACGGGTGATCGATTTGGAGGCTTGCCGCGGTGGGGGGAAATCCCTCAACCCTATGCGCCAGAGATAAGTGAAGACGGAAGCTACGTTGTGCAATCGCATTCTGGGACGAAGACATACAAAAAAATGTTTGAAGAATTGCCGCAAGTATGGTCGGATAATGAATTGGTGATGCTTGTATGGGATAACACAAACAAATGTTTTAGATTTAAGAGATGGCCCGTAATTCCTCAAACGGATGCAATCCCGTACACAACTCCAACCGGGAGCGTTTTCTTGGAGCTTCCTTCTGCCGTCGGAGAATACAAACTGAAAGCTACACAAAGCGGTAGCGTTTTAGTTTATTCTTGGGAACTAATTAGTTAAATCATGGCTACTTACACTGATGATGAACTTTTTGAAGAATTTGCTAAACTCTCGGAGTACTACATCGAAATCGGTGTAGTCTCCGAGGATGATCGACGATATTCTGAAAAAGTAGGAGTTACGAATGCTGAACTCATGTTCATTCATGAGTATGGCTCACCTGTAAATAAAATTCCAGCAAGACCAGTATTGCAAATGACTATCGATTGGGCCAACAAAGAATTGTTGGAACCAACAATTGATCGAGCGATCGAAGCATTCATTAACAGTGACTTTGATCAAAAGGCGCTTGAGAAGGAACTAAAGAAAATGTGCGTGCGGATGGAGAATTATGCACGACATATAATTTACGACAATGATGGACGATTGGCTCCAAACTCTCCGGCAGTTGCAAAGAGGAAGAAGGGCAATCACCCGTTGTTTGATACAGGACAATTGGCAAAATCTATCACTTGCCATTTAGTAAAAATTTAAGGAGGATGATTTTATGACACAAAAACCTATTAAAGCAACATTAGACAGTTCGGATGATTCGGTCAAAACGCAAAAGCCGATATTGATACAACTTGACGATATTCCTACGCCTACTGATGCAGATGCTGGAAAAGTTCTGGGAGTGGACGATGAAGGCAAATATGCACTTACTGAGGGAGGCGGAGGCGGTTCTTATATAATTACGGTACCTTTGGATCAGCCGGATGATGGCGTAGTCGTTGTTGATTTTGGTCCCGCAATACCTTTTGGAGAATATCAAGATTTGATAGGTTGTTCTCAAGAAACGTATGATAGTATACTATTATATGTTGAAAATTTAATTGATGCGTTAAAAACTGGTGTGGTGTTGATTGTAAAAAGTACTGATAATATACCTGGGATAGAGCAGTCAATGGTAAATTATGCGGCGGTTCAAGACATAACTGAATATAATTATATCAATGGCGTGTATGATTCAGGTAATATATTCGCAATAAATACCAATCCTGCCGATTATCATATTACAACATTAAATGGCCGGGTTGTTTTTGGATATGTTTACAATTAACGAGGTGATCCTATGATCTCCACCGAGACCGCCACGTACAGCAAACTAATTAAGGAGGAATTAAGAAATGTTAGAAGACAAAACTGCAAACAATGTTGTAAAAAGATATCATCGTATTATTACTGGTGATCAGAATCAGATAGAACTGGGAATTATTCCGGAAGGCAAAATCAGCATAACCGAATATGGGAGCGACATTGATGTAGCGCAGTATGCCAAGGCTGATTTTGCGGTTTATCCAAAAATTATTGCAAATAGTAAAACCGGGCTCGCTGGATTTACGAATGAACAAATAAAAGCTATTGCCAAAACGATTGGCAAATGCGTGAAAGTCGAAATGGTTTGCTCGATAGGTGGAGTACCGACAGGATTTATTACTTACGACAGACCTTTAGGAAATTCTGGCGGCAATTCTGGCACTACTTTTATTACAACCGCAGCAGCAACGGCGTCGGAAGCGGGTACATTTACATTTTGCTTCGAATTTGATGAAACTGATCCGGAGAACCCATTATATAGTGCCAATCTTGTTTATGGCGCAGCGTTGATAGGTGGTACGTGGACGGATGTAAAAAGTTTGGCCTCGGTTTCCACTTTTTCGGTTTTTGAAGTGCCAATCGTAGAGTCATAAAAAAGAGGTACCAAATGGATAACATTGAACAAGTGAGCAAATCATGATAAAATTTGCAAAAATGATTATATTCTACAAAATTGATATGTTATAATGTAAATGAGATAATTATTATTATCTTTAAGAATATGGAGGTACTGATATGAAGAAATATTATATCAAAGACGACGATGATCAAGAGTACGAAGTCATTGAAACCGAAGTAGAAGAGCCGGTCGAAGAGCCTGTCGCAGACGAAGGTATCGAAGCTCTCTCTGAGGAAGACATTGCTGCTCTTAAGATGCTCGCTTCTATTGCTGACAAACTCGCAGCTCTCGTTTCCGAGAATGATGCTCCTGCCGAAGATGTTATTGAAGAAGAGATCGATGAGGATGTTGTAGAAGACGAAAACGAAGAATTTGTTGAAGAGAAGAAAGAAGAAATCGTGGACACTTGCAAAAAAGATTCCAAGAGTTCTTTCGGCGCTCTCGAAAAAAGATCCAAAGCCAAAGATGAAGCCATTGTAGATGACATCTCTATTGCTTGGGCAAAAAGATATGGAGGTAAATGATTATGGGTCTCATTATTAAAGATCGCATCCCTATGCTCAAAAAGGGATATCCCACTGTAAGTGATAAGTACAATGTAACCGGTGGTATTCTGACTGGTGATTATCCGGCTCCTTTTGGTGCTGTCGTTAAAATTGAAGGTCAGGGATACTTCTCTGCTGTGAATGCAAACAACACTCTGAGTGATGCTGCTGAAATCGGCGGTATTGTTCTGGCCACCAACGTGAAGATGCCTTCTGATTGGCCCGCAAATACCATTCAAGTTGACATTAACGAAGCGTTCAACCTGTTCATGGATGGCTTTATTGCAGTTGAACTTGATGCTGATGCAACTATTGCCAACATTGTTCCTAACGCTCCTGTGTATGTTACCGATGATGGCTACTTCACCGATGATGATACCAGTACGTTTGCAATTTCTGGCGTATTCACTGGTTGCTATGAAAACATCGGCACTACTGCTAATCCGGTATACCTTGCCGAGATTTATGTGAAATGATTGGAGGCTGACATACAATGGCTGAAGTATTTTCTCCCACTAATATTGAAAAGAACTTTTTCACGGATTCTATCGCTCCCCAGAATCGCGGTAAAGCTTTCTCGCTGACCGATGTTTATGGACGTAGATCCAACAAGATGTACATTGGCGATGCGAAAGTCCATGATGCAAACTTTGCTTTCCTGACCAATGCTCTTTCTAAACTTCACACCACTCTTTATGAGCCGAAGTACTTTGTAACTTATGCTCAGGATATTCCGGTTGATGTTGGCGGCGGATTCGTTGATTTCGTTTCCTACTATACCGTTGATTGGGCTGGCATTATGAACGAGTTCCGGAATGTGATGGGCAACAATGCTAATGTTATTCCGAGAGTCAATGCTGGCTTAAATCAGAAGAGAGTGAATGTTTACACCTTCGAAGTTGCTTATGATTTAAGATTCGTTGAACTTGAGAAGATGAAGAAACTGACGTTGCAAAAGAGCATTCAGGAGATCTACTCCAATGCAATCGTTGCTGGTTGGGATCTGTTTGTGCAGAAAGTTGCTTACGAGGGCATCAATGGCGGTACTGGCCTGTTCAATGCTCCGAACGTTCTCGTAACCACGATTGATAACTCCACTGCCGATGCTGCGGACTCTGGCTTCTCTGGTATGGCTGATACTCTGGTAGCTGCCTTCTTCAATGGCGTATTTGAGACCTACTTACTCAACTCCAACATGAACATTGGCATCCTGCCCGATACCTTCCTTGTTCCTACCTTTGTTGGCACCGATCTTACTTCTCGGTTCTCTGCTCTTTACACCTCTACTCTTCGTAAATTCCTGGTTGAACACAACCTGGGCGTTGACGAAGGCGATGAGAGCTTCAAGGTTACGATTCAATCTCGTCCTGGCCTGAACACTCTCGGTACTGGTGGTCACGGCAGAATCGTTGCTTACCGCAAAGACAAAGACTTCGTTCGCCTGGATATGCCTTATCCGATGCAGCACTACATCACCCTGCCCAACATTGAGAAGATGAGCTACACTTCCGCTTTCGTTGGTCAGGTGTCCGAGGTTCAGATGCCGTATAACACCTCCGACACTGAACTCGGCGTTGTCACCTATTGGGATTTCACTAAGTGACAAGGTTTTCTCCTCTTTTCCTGAATCCGGCGGCTAAGACGACACTTGGTCGTCGGATTTCCTCTTTATAAGGAGGGTTTTATGAAAAAATACAAAGTTGTATATGGCGAAACTATCCACGATGCGGTTGCTCACTTAAAAGATGAAGAAGACATCATTTATGAAGTCGCAACATCTAAGAACGGCGGTCGAATGGATCACGAGTATTTTGAGTCTAAAGAAGAGCTGCTTAAAAAATATCGTGGCAAAGACAACGGCAGCATTGTTAAACTTGATGGATTTTTAGGACCGTTTAACAATGGCAGAAAAAATGGCAAACGGGTATATCGATACGAAGATAAAAGCACTTACTATTCTAATGATGCAAAGCCGCAAGAAGTTCTTACCAAAAGAGAACGATTAAAGTTTATCACCGAACTTACTAAAGCATTGGCCTCTCCCCAATATGGCTATTCTTGGGATGAAGCAAATGATATTGCTATTAAACACGCAGACAATTTGGGTGAAGATTGGAGAGCTCGTCGGGGCGGTGATATTCTTGCTGAAGTTCGGCAGCATTTGAAATATATCAAAAAGAATACGGAAGATGCTAAAGTTGTTGATCGGCAACGGCAATTGCTTGTTGGTAAAAATTATAGTAAATATATGATAGATAGAGTTTTTGAACAAGCCAAAAAGTATAATTTAGATGTGTTTGTGCCGGAAGTTTATGTAGATGGTAAAGAAGAAGATTTAATAGAATGGCTTAAATCCTTGAATGTTTCTGAAAACGGCGTTGATAGAATTATGCGTTCTGGATCGCTTTAATGAGGTAATATACTATGACAGTTATTTCTAAAAAAGGCAAATTGTATTTAACCAAAGCTAAAGATGAACTTTCGCCTGCTCGAATTGTAGATTTAAAATCAATTATTCGCGCACTTGAGGTTCATACAAATACTTTATCGGATATATTAAACAAAAAGAAGAATGTTTATACCGATGTTTTTGAAATGAAAACCGAAGAAGTTACCAAAGAAATAGAAGCAAACGCCAAAGAATTATTAAATATATGTGCAAAGATTCGTAAACCCTGGAATTCGAGGTAAAATATTATGGCAATCATTGGCATTCAATTAGATAGAAATAATCCACCGTTTACGGCAGAAGACTTCGTTTTCTGGATGCCGCAGTTTGCTAATTTTATTCAAACCGAACAAGGTCAAACATATTTTACGAAGATTTATGCTTTAGCCAATAATAAAATCTTTAAGAGTGTCTTCGGTAGTGATTGGGAGCTTGCTATGAGTTACGCAATCGCACACTACCTTACCCTAATTGCTCAGCAACTTCAAGCCCCTGCCGGGGACACTCTTCAAGGTATTGCGGGCGGTGCAACACATGGCGTTCTTTCTTCAATGAGCATTGGTGACTTCTCGAAGTCATACGAACTTGACAAGACTATGGTCCAAGATGAAGATGCTCTTTTTTGGAATCAAACTGCTTATGGTGCTGCTCTTATGGCTTTGCTCAAAACTAAGGGTGTGGCTACGATAATGGTAGTCACTTCGAATCCTATTCCGGGGGCATCATGATTTATCAAAACCATGTAATTGATCCAACATATTTTTATGATGCAATTGAAGAATTTTCCTTCAATTTTAAAATCTATGTTGTTACGGGTAAACAATTAGATGCAGATGGAAAATATGTATATTCATATTCGGATCAGATCATTCGTGGCTCTCTTCAATCTCAAGGCAAAAGTTTAGAGCAATCTAAAGAGGGTAATACAGATGAAGTTCGGTACAACTTTTATTGCAAGAGTTTGTATCGTATAGATATCGGCGATGTCATCGAGTACAAAGGAAAATATCTTCGTGTAGAGTCCATTCGTGATTACGACGAATATGGCTGCAGAAGTGCTGAGTTACGAATGATACAACTTACGGCTTATAGAGATTTAGCCGCATACATAAAATACTTGAATGGAGATGAGCTCGTATGAGAACGAATGTTAATAATGTTGAAGCTTTCATACGAGCCACGCTCATTCAACAATCGGGTCTCGGTCAACAGTATGTGAGAAATGCTCTTTCGATGTATGGCTCTTATATGTCGGATTCTTATGATGGAATTGATTGGAATGCTATTACTCCAGAGCAAAGTCTTATTTTCTTTGAATTATCAAATAGAGATTCTGACAGTGATATGAGTGAAACACGAGCAGATGGAAGTATTCGAATATGTACATCATATCAAGTGCATGTAATTATATATGGAGATAATTCGAAGAACCTGGCAAACATTCTTATAGCAAGACTACGGACATCCACGGTTCGAGATTTGTTTATGGCAAACGAAATTTATTTGGAATCGGTTTCTAACTCTACATCATTAAATGATTATAAAAATGGTGCTTTGTGGCAGCGAAATGATTTTGATATAAATATCGGATGTGAAATAAAAATAACACAAGACGCTGAAAGTTATACTTTTAAAGAATATAGTGGTATAATAATAAAAACAATAGAGGAGGCAGAACAAGATGTTGTTCAACAAGGATGAGCATAAAAAGATAAAGACATTACACGACAGTTTCGTGAAAGATCGGCTGGAATATGGTGATTTTTTCGAAAAAATCAAAGTCGGTACTAAGATGAAAGAACTGCGTGGGCATCACGCCGGACAAAATTTTGTTGTAAAGAAAGTTCGTCCATCTGGGGGAAGATTAAATTTTATGATTGAATACGATGATGGACAAGAATATTCGGCATATTCGGATGACCTTTGGGATGACTACAAAGCCAATAAACTTGTATTTGCTGATAGCAAAAAAAAGTTTAACAAGAGGTGATAAATATGTCTGAAATTGATATAACAAGATTCATTGATGTTAGTATGGTGACTAATGTTCATTCAATGACATTAGGCACAAGAGGCATATTAACATTATATACTCCGGAGGGTACAAGTACGACTCCGCCCAAGAAGTTTAATTCGTATGCCGAAGCTGTTAAAACTTTGGATTCTACGAACTATGCTCAAACTTTAAAATATTTAGAAATCTATTTCAATCATGGCGGAAGTTCGGTAGTTTTAATTGAAGCAACTGCTCACACTGCTGTTACAATTGAAATGATTAAAGCACTGCCAATTGAACAAATTTTAGTTGGATTTGTAATTCCGGATGCGAGTGTTACAACGGGGTTCTCGGCTATTATAACCCTGGCTACGGCATACAATGCAACATATGATTCGTCTAATACTTTTGATGTATATAGAAAGATCTTCTTTGTTAGAACAACAGATAATTCCGTTACTACCGAAGTTCCGTGTTTAGGCGTGAAATACTCCACTGTATTTGGTGCAGATATGACAATGGCTGCATATTTGTCCAAGATCGATGTGTATGGGCAAAACACAGTTAATGATTATGCATTTACGCTCGAAACTATTGCCGAAGAAAATGTTACAGATCAGCAGTTAGGCACTACACTTACCAACAATATGAATGTTGATGTGTCAATCGGCAATGGTATTCGAAATCTTGGAGGAAATCTTAAAGATGGTGCCGATCTTACAAATACTTTTGTATTAATTGTGTTGGTGCAAACTTTAACGAATCAACTGCTTGATTTGCTTGTCCAAAAATTGAAAAATTCAACTGGTATTTCTAAGATTTACACAGCAATTATTCAAGAACTTGATGCATATCGGGCATCCGGATATTTTAGTACTGATAAGAGATGGGATAAAGATACGTTAACTATTGAAAAGAATCATAATATCTATACGATTATTGAGAAAGGCACCGCATTGCTTAATGGCTATTATGTAAAAGTTCTTCCTTTTAGTTCTTTAGAAGAAGCCGATATAGTCGCCAGGAAAGCTCCGTATATTTATGTAATCGTTGCTGATCAATATGGTATTCGTAAGATAACAATAAATGGTGAGGTGGTCTAAAATGACATATGCATTATCTGATTATCAACTTACAATAGATTGTAATGACCCAGAAATGAAAAGAGCGATCGGTTCAATCACTATTGGTGGAGATGGTGAACAAAATGCACTCGACACTATTTCGGTTACATATAAAGACAATCTTTGGGAAACCGAATCATATGCAACTGGAGCTTGGGTTCATAATAAGAATTTAAGTAGAGTTGGAACGATTAAGTTAAACTTAAATATGCTTTCTGATTATACAGGACAACTCACAACTCTCACCAAATATTATTATAATGCTAAATCGTATAAAGCATTAACTCTTACTGTAACAGATCGAGCAGGAAACAATACTATGGCATATGCGACCGATTGTTTCCCGGAAAAACTCCCTGATTTATCGTTACAAGCAAGTGCGCAAATGAATGAATGGACATTCACTTGCGGACAAATAGAATGTTATTAAGTATTGTCTCATAGAAAACTCCTTGCAAAATGGTCGGGGCAAAACCCCGGCCATTTCGTTTTACAATATGTAATTTTTACTTGACTCATAGTTGACTAAACTGCTCAATAAACTCATCTAAACTACTTACACAACACCAAAGAATGTTTTTCTTTTCACACATCTCTTTAAATTTTTCTTGCATTGAACTTAATTGTCCGCCAGGAGCTTTAATTTCAACTTCTATGTGTTGTCCATTATAAACAAAATAAATATCCGGGATCCCCTTCTTGTATGAGAATCCTCCGGCCTGTCTTCGCTCATAGAAAAGCGGTTCTGTTTTTGAAAGTTCAGCTAAATATTCTATTATTTTATTTTGTACTCGTTTCTCCGGTGTCATGGATTAACTCCCATTCTTTAGTATGACGATTATATACGCTATTTGCTTTACATCTAAAATCCCAAGATATGTTTGTAATTCTTAAAGGACATTCAAAGCAATGAACATATCCACGTTCATCGTATGAACTATATTTTTTGCAAATTTTCTTTTCTTTATCTGTCATTCCTTTTTCTCCTTATATATCGATATATAAACAAGGTACGTATATTCTGTCACCATGTTCAGTCATAATTGGTAATACCCCAAATCCCGTGTTTTTGACCTCTGCTTTTTTTGAATTGTCAGATATGCGAAATATATCCTCAGAATCTATCCAAACAGTTTCAACTATCCATCCGCTATCACGGATTACGCACAACTGATGTATTTGTGTCTTGTTTCTGCAAAATTCATAAACTGTCATTCTTCTTTTCGCCTCCCTCGCGAACAAAATCCATCTGGCTGAATAAAAACGGCACTATAAGGACAGACTCTCCATTCTCCAAATTCACAATCTTCGCATTTTACAATTTCTGGTTGTTTCAGTGCTTTGATTGCCATATTTATTGCTTCTTCAAGCTTACGTTTATTAACTACTTTTCCATTACAACGGGGAAGTACAGTATAAAAAAAGTAATTATTTATAATCTCACTTGCTTCTTCTCTTGTCATTTTTCTCGCTCCTTTGCTTCGACCGCTTTATCAACGATCTCCTTGAATTTTTCCGAATAGTTGTCATAGTTCGCCAGCAGCATATCAATGGCTTCTCTGTCGGTCATTTTCCGTTCCTCCATTTCGGCCCCGCACCACGCGCAATACGGCGTATGAATATCGGTGCAGTTGCCGCAGGAAGAACATTTCAAATAACTGCCCCAAAACAGTTCCCACTTTGCCTTTTCTCGCGGTTCCTCTTTCAACGCCTCGATCGCCATTCTCATTGCTTCTTTTTCTTCTTCGAAAAGTGTAAAATTTCCAATAGCAAGACATTTACTATCCACAATATGCTCTATGACTTTGATTGCTTTTTGATTTGTCATTATTCTGCCTCCTCAAATAATGGTAATGTGTTTTGCGTGTTTATTTTTTGGTAATTTTCAAAATTTGGCTCGGCCTTAAATATTCGTATATTATTTACCCATCTTTGTAATTTTCTTATTTTTTCCGGTGCGTGTGGTTTGTTATATACCATTACATATGGTCTATATCCCATATAGCGTAAAGTATAAATTCGATATAAATCTTCTTCAAATGTTGTATCAAAATTTGTTAACACATATACAGTTGTCTTATGCCATAAATCAATATCCATCATATCTTTAAAAAGAGTTAATCCTTTTAATACAGCCTTTGTTTCTTTCATATAATCCCACGCAAAATGAAATATACTTACTCGTATTTGTTTTAAGAGCGCAATGTTTTCTATTGTTAATAATCGACAATCTAATCCTTGATTAAAATCAACAATTGCATTGCTATCAATAAGTTGTTGAAGAAGATTTGGATGATCTTGACAAGCAAGAATGTTTGGATCCATAATTATTATTTTTTTCTGCCCATTCCAAAACTCATTTAAATTAGCAACTTTACATGATCTTCTGCCCTCTTTTTCAGCCACAATACAAAATTCGCATCCTCTTGGACACCCTCTTGTTAAAAATCCATATGCCGTATCTTTAGTTAACTTTGGATATAGAGAATAATCCGGATAAATATGCTCTATTTCATCCGGCAATTTATTTTTAAGTCCATATCCTGTTCCACCTTTGATAATTTCTTTAGCATTCAATGGTTCGGGAATATCGGGAGAATATGTTTCATCGAACACTTTACTCATATAAACTCGATCATACTCACCCATAGGCCACCACCATTCCACTTGATCGCCCTGGTTTTTATGCCAAGCCGACAATTTCATTAATGCTAAATTCGGATAGTTATGTCCATCAACATCAATTAAGCCGATTTTCATTTGTCCTCCAAAATTTAAAACAATCCCCATTCGGCAAACTTTTCGAATCCACCAATATTTTGAATATATGTTTTTGCTACTTGTACAATTAACCAATACGGCAGGCCGTTAACTTTCTCATCACCAATTGCAACACTAAGTTCGAATGGCTTACCATAACTTTGAGCCATAAGATGAGCATAAATATTAATGCTTACATCGGCTTTGGATAAGTCTTTGCCATGCAATCCACCACCAGTTACGGCATCACCCATATCGCTGCCAAGTTTACGATTGGTTGCTCCTGTATCTACATTGGTGCCACCGGTCCAAAAACCAAGCGGATTTATTGTAATATCATATCGATGGGACTCTTTTTCTAATGTGTTATTAAGCTCTTGTCTTTCGGCATTGCTTTGGCAAATAATCAACTTTTCTTTATCCAGGATGTATTTGCCGTCATATGGATATGCGTAATAGAGTTTTCGAGCAATTAACGATAATGTTTTTTGTTCTTCGGTCAATGGCATACCTCGAAATATACCATTATCTCCGCATCGAATAAGTCCTTGTTGATTAAGAGCAAGATGCGGATCTTGGGCAATTTCTACATAATCGGTTTCAATTGTACTACCTGCAATTCGTTTAACACAACTATTTACATCTTCTAATAGTAGTTTAACTGATGTTTCGGCAATAATGTGACATTTTCCGTGTCCAATCAAAACTTCTACCGCAATTTTGGGATTCTCATCAAGTTTGTATGCCAGATCAACTAATGCTCCAGCAATTCGATCAGCAACCTTATCGGGATGACTTGGGTTCACTTTTTCAATCATAATTCTAACTCCTTAAAAAATTGTAATAACGGCAAATCATCATCTTCTTCTTTTAATTTGCCATCGTTCCATGCATCAATACCTGCTAATACGAAAAACACACACGGCAAAGCCACACCATTGCCCCACATTTTGTATTCTTCGGCTTCTGAATAAGGTTTCTTTAGCCATTTTAGAATTTCTTTATCACTTTTCTTCTTACTTCCGGAAATCTCGCTCCATTCATCAAAAGCATTTCTCCAAAAGTCCAATCCCATTTCATCGTTGTCAAGATCAGCACACCACCAATCGGGAAATCCTTGAAGTCTGGCACATTCGGTTGGGAGTAATCTTCTGACGATGTAATCATTTTCCACAACGCCATTGTGGAAACCCGGACTTGTACCGTTTAATAGTGTTGGACTTATTTCTTCCATTGGTGTCATACATTCTGCTTTCATTTGAGGATAAAACCCTACTGCTGGAGGATCCTTATAATCGGTCGCTACTAACGTGTCTGCCGCATCAATTGACGGAGATGTAAAGAAACTTGCCTTGCTTAACGATACTGCTCCCGGCCCTCTTGTAGTAATTGGCGGTTGAACATCTTCTTCAATAGATATGCCAAATTGGCCGCCAGCTCCCTGGTTAAATGCATCTCTACCAATACCATATGCAACATTGTGGACTTCGGTCGAGTTAAGAGTAAACATTGTGTCATCTTCATTAAACCCAGATCCTTGGTGAGACGGCCTTGTACCGTTTCCCTCAAGAGCAACCACTGGTGCGCCATCGTGTGTTGTGGCTAATGTCGGTGCTATATTTTCATCAATTGAACAACTTGATTTTCCAGCTCCCATATCAACCGAAACAATCATTGTACCACCTTGATTACAATTAGGATTCCCACCCGTTGCATCAAGCGTTTTAGCAATTTCGGTTTCAAAGATGCCAACTTTAGGATTATCCGATTTAAAGCCATTACTATCTTTTGATGAAATACTATATGCAACACTTGGTTTGTTGTTCCCACTTGTTCCCGAAGCTGCCATTATTGTAGGTGATTTATTTTCATCGATTTGTACACCCTCAACCTGGCGAAGTATGCCATATGCTTGCATTACAAGACCACCTGCATTGTTGGTATGATCATATGCTGCTTGCATTGATGGGGCCGTATCATCTAATGTGCCATTTCTTGCATCGGCAATAAGAATAGGCATATTGTTTCCACTCATTCCGGCAGCCGCAGTAATAGTGGGGGAGAGGTTCTCGGTTATTTCGGCATTCGGTTGAGATGTTGCCATTACAAATAATGTTTGATCATTGCCACAACTTAAAGTTGCGGATTGATTCTCTTGAATCAATGCGCCTTTTCCCCCGCCCTCTTTACCGCATCTAATTTTCAATGTGTATGGAATGCCAATAAGCGGAACATTTCCACCACCTGTTCCCATTCGTTCGGTAAGTGCTTGGACTTTGCCATCATCAGCAAGAGATACTCTACTGTCTGCCGGATGATTTTCAATAACTAACGGATCCATTACAAGTGGAGGATGCCCACCCATTTGGCTACGCAAAGTTGCTGTGACATCTTCGGTAACACTCATTATTTCTCCACCTTGATCATTTAAAACCATTACTCCATTTCTTCCGGTAGAGATTCCGCAGTTTGCCCCTAATGTTGATGCTACATCATCTATTGTTCCATTGTACCCATCACATCCATAACTCGCTGAATCATTTTTTTCGGCAGAAATACCGAGTGTATCTACAACATATTCGTTGCATCGAGTTTCCCCAATATCAAAAACATTAAGTGTGTTTGCTACTTCTAAATTTTCAAAGTTAGAGATTTCTTCGCTTGATTTTGCTCTTGTAGTTTTTACAAACGGCATTAATCTCCCATTTGTCTCCGAAGTGCCTTTTCCAATATTTCCGGCAAATCTTTGCCACGCTCGGAAGCTCTCCGGAGAATACCTTGACAAGCCTTCGGACTCAAATAATATTTTTGAGGCACCTTGTCCATTAAAATCTGCGACAAGAAAGATTCGTTTTCTTCGTTGGGGTACTCCCCAAAATTGCGCGTCGAGTCCTCTCCATGCAATTGAGAAATCGTCTGCCAGGATTTCGCCTGAACTCTCCCACTCCTCACATCCAGGCGTGATAAAGTCTGGGTGCTTGATTTGCGCAATCTCCGTAATGACTTGTTGGAAGTCTTTTCCGTTGTTTGAGCTAAAAGCTCCGTAAACATTTTCCCAAACAATGTATCTTGGTTTTCGTCCATTTGTTGCGTCCCTCATTTCTTTTATAATTCTTACTGCTTCAAAAAATAATCCTGATCTTTCACCCTCA
>Ga0310786_10004742_pt1 | contig 18758 bp, 19 predicted proteins | sample AusTroGonzalo_MG_FD_203881 | JGI IMG/M metagenome (GOLD analysis project Ga0310786, IMG submission 203881) | Bovine rumen microbial communities from tropical cattle in Woodstock, Queensland, Australia - Gonzalo_03 (v2) (version 2) | ecosystem: Host-associated > Mammals > Digestive system >... | reverse complement strand
ATGGATATGCCTGACCTGACCCTGTTGACGCAGGGTGGGGGACGGATGCCCAAGGAACTGAACCTGAAGTTTGCGGAGTTCTGTCGTGACAATGGCAAGAAATGGATTGCCACCTATGGTCAGTCGGAGTGTACGGCCCGAATGGCTTGGTTGCCTCCGAAGTGGGCTATAGAAAAAGTCGGCAGTATCGGTATTGCAGTGCCTAATGCAGAACTCTCACTCATTGATATGGATGGAAATCCCATCACTACCCCGAATACAGAGGGTGAGATGTGCTACCGGGGCAAGAATGTAACCATGGGTTATGCTCGAAAGTGCGAAGACCTGTTACTTGGTGATGAGCGTCATGGTTTTATCCATACAGGCGATTTGGCCTATTTCGATGAAGACGGCTGTTATTACATTGTCGGTCGGATGGGACGCTTCCTGAAACTCTTTGGTATGCGTGTCGGTTTGGACGAGTGCGAACGCATCGTCAAAGGTAAGTTCCCCGGCATTGAATGTGCCTGTGTAGGAACAGACGAGAAGATGTTAGTTTATCTGACTGACGAAAGCCATAAGAATCAGGTAAAAGAAGAACTCGTCAATCGCCTGAAGCTCGTCGCTTCATCCTTTGAAGTACGCATCATCCCCGAAATCCCTAAAAACGAAGCAGGCAAGACCTTATATGCAAAATTAGAAAACAAATAATAATTTTAGAAACGAATTAGAATAATTACCATAATTTGATTCACGAATTCATATTTTTATTAGTTATAATTTGTGGATGAAATTATTCATATTATTCACATTTGTTTCCTTAAAAAAAATAATAATGGAGAATATTGAAAAGTACAACAAAGTTTTTATTGATGTGTTTGGCGCCAAAGCCGAAGAGTTGAATGACAATTATGGTAAGGAAACGGTTGATGAATGGGATTCCGTTCATCAGCTGAGCCTGATTGCCGAGTTCGAGGAAGCCTTCGATATCATGTTCGATCCTGAAGACATCATGGAGATGACCTCATACGCCAAAGGCAAGGAAATCCTTGCAAAGTACGAAGTAACCCTCTAAACAATGGTTATTGGTTATTGTTTAATGTTTCTTGTAAAGGATGGCTCGTTGGGAGATTAAAAACGTCAACATTGCTGGTGTTGCGATGGCTGTGCCAGAGCACACGGTGAAGACAGCTGACATAGACCTGTTCACACCAGAGGAGGCCGAAGTCTTTGATAAGACGGTCGGTATCAAATCACGTCATATCGCGCCTGATACGATGTGTGCCTCGGATATGTGTCAGGCAGCTGGAGAAAAACTGTTGACAGAACTTGGATGGGAGAAAGAGAGTATCAATGCCCTGATTTTTGAGTCCGTGACAGGTGACTATCGCACGCCTCCAACTTCTTGTCTGCTTCAATATCGTATGGGACTGTCGGAAGACTGTTTCTGTGTGGATATCCCCATGGGATGTTGTGGCTGTATGTATGCCATCACGGTTGCAGGTAACTTGCTGACAACAGGCCAGGTCAAGCGTGCTTTGGTCTTGGTAGGTGATACGGCCCTGCGTATGGGCTCCATGAAGGACAAAAGCCGTGTTCCCTTGTTTGGTGATGCCGGAACGGCCTTGGCTCTTGAATATGACCAGACAGCAAATGATATCATTGTTGACTTCCATACAATGGGAAGTGGCTATGAGGCTCTGATGACTCCTCATGGTGGATTTCGTCATCCTGCTACCCCAGAGTCATTCGAGTATGAGGACTTTGGGAATGGCATAGTAAGAGCCCCGATTCACACGATGATTAACGGCATGAATGTATTCTCATTTGCGATCAGTCGTCCTCCGAAATCAGTAGAGCAGTTCCTGACAGACTACCATATTGACCGCAATACCGATATTGACTACTTCCTGATTCATCAGGCAAATAAGATGATTGTTGATCGTGTCATTAAAAAACTGAAACTGCCTGTTGAGAAATGTCCATACAACTTAGAAGAGTTTGGTAACCTTGGTGGTGCCAGTATCCCCTCTTTAATGGTAACACGTGTTGCCGATAAACTACGGAAAGAACCCACAACGATAATTGGCTCATCTTTTGGCCTTGGTCTTAGTTGGGGCACGATGTTGTTAAAGACGAAGCCAATGGTAATACCAGAGATGATTACCCTTTTGTAAAAAAGAATTTCAGTATGGTGCACCACAAAAAATGAATTATGCAACAAAGAATTCAGTATATTGACCTAGCAAAAGGCTTGTGTATTTTACTTGTTGTACTTTATCATGTTTTTATGCATGTTAATTACATGTCACCCCTTGTCAAATCCCTGGGTTGTAAAGCGGTTCGTAGTGGTGCATCTTTTAAAAGTTGGTATGAAGTCTATCATGATAAGGATATAACTCACACGTACAGCGTGTCAAAGGTCTTTGGCCAGCTTATGACAAATGTTTCACGAATATGACCTAACGCGTGACGGATCGCATTGCGGATATGGATTATGCAGATATACAGCAGCATGTTGCTATTTTGAGGCTTTATTAGCACCAAGATATGGTATCTCAGTATTGGGTAATTCTGCGCGATTTGATGCATCGAAAGCTCCCCAATGCATAAGGTGAACACAGACGTTCCTTTACAAATAATATAATATATGCAAGAAACAAGAGATTTTTTGAAACATATAGGTATGCCTGTGGGTGACCTGTATAACCTACCGACATCAGAGAAGAGATTTGAAGATGGTGGTCAATATCGTTTTGAGGTGCCTGGTATTCAAGGTCCAGGACCGATGAAGGCGTTACTTGAGGCATTAGATAGTTATGGGATTCAGATTCATCGTGTGACTCAGACCCAAGGTATTATGCGATTGCTTGACTCTGAGATTGAGCAGATGCTGGAATATGCCCGTCAATGGAATGTGGAACTATTGTTGGCAACTGGTCCACGTGCTACAATTGATACGAGTGCCTCTGTGAATACACCAGAAGGTGTACGTATGGGCTATCGTCTGCGTGGTCAGGAGCAGATCGTACGTGCTGTAGAGGATATACGTCGTGCAGCAAAGATAGGTGTGCGTTCATTTATGGTCTATGACGAAGGTCAGTTGTGGTTGATGAACAAGATGCGTCAGGAGGGCTTCCTGCCAAAGGATGTGAAGTTCAAGGTGAGTGCACATACGGGACATGGTAATCCTTGTTCCGCAAAGATGTTGCAGGAGATTGGCGCCAACTCGTTTAACCCGGTGCGAGATATCCAATTGCAGATGCTCAGTGCCATTCGTGCTGCTATCGACATACCCATTGATATCCATACGGAGAATCCAAAATCTACAGGAGGTTTCATCCGTCATTATGAGGTGCCGGAATTTATCCGTGTGGCAGCACCGATCTATCTGAAGACAGGTGGCTCTGTAGCAGCTACTCATAGTTGGGATACTACAGAGGCTGATGCCAAGAAACGTGCGAAGCAAGTGGCACTGGTAAAGCGTGTTATTGATGAGTACTACCCCGATGCCATTGTTTCGCCGAAAAAATAATGATCAATTTTCAATTTGAAAAATGAGACAACATAATTATAATAAGGGTTTTGAGTTTGTTAAGGAACCGATAGAGTTTAATAAATATACCGAGCGTGATACACTTCAATATTGTCTTGGTGCTACGCTCTATATGCCAGGAACCAAAGATATCAGGGAGAAGATTGTAAAGCATGACCTTCCGGTGACATCTTTTGTGATGTGCTGTGAGGATGCCATTAAAGAGGAAGATCTGCCCAAGGCTGAACAGAATATCCTCGATACAATGGATTTCTTTGCCGATGAAATTGAGGCAGGCAGACTGACGCACGATGATATCCCCCTGATTTTTGTGCGCGTCCGTAATCCGGAGCAGTTTAAAAGTTTTGCGGCTCGTATTACCAAAAAGCAGGCATCTGTTCTGACAGGCTTTAACTTCCCGAAGTTCAACAGCAAGAATGCTCTTGGCGTGCTGCGTACATTGGTTGAGGTTAATAGTCGACTTGGTGTCATTCTCTATGGTATGCCGATTCTGGAAGGTCCTGAAGTCGCTTTTGTTGAGAGTCGTAATCAGGAACTACTTCTATTGCGTAACATCTTGGAGCCTTATAAGGATCTGATTTTGAATATTCGTGTGGGTGGTACAGACATGTCATCACTCTTTGGGGTGCGTCGTGGCATTAATTCTACGGTTTTTGACATCATGCCGGTACGTGATGCCCTCTCTGACATTGTGAATTTCTTCAACCGCTACTGCGACTATTGCATTTCTGCTGCAGTGTGGGAGTATTTCCGTGCCTATAATGATGATGATATCGATGAACTTATCAAACGAAATTTCCACAATGCGCTCGTAAAGGGGCAGGATATCGTGAATCCTGCTATTGACGGACTCTTAAAAGAGGTGATGATTGACCGGGCAAACGGCTTTGTCGGTAAAACAATCATTCATCCAACCCATGCCAAATTTGTGAATGCCATGTTCACTGTGGTTGAGGAGGAATATAATGATGCTGTTCAGATTTTGAACACCTCTGGTGGCGTTATCAAAAGTGAAGGCGGCGGTAAAATGAATGAGATTGGTCCTCATCACCGTTGGGCAGAAAAAATAGTGAAAAGAGCATTGGTTTATGGCGTTGTTAAGAGTGAAGACTCTGTACTTGGTCTGGTGCTTGGACACAAAGAATAAAATGTTATGAAGATTATTCTTGGAACAATGAACTTCGGACCACAGCTGGACTTGGAAGCCAGCCGTGTGATGATCCAATCCTTTCTGAAAACCGGATTTAACGAGCTGGATACCGCTTATGTGTATAACAACGGTGATACCGAGCGTTATCTTGGTGAAGTGCTTCCAGATATGGAGGGTTACTATCTGGCCACCAAGGTCCATCCCCGTATTACGGGTAAGTTGGACAGAGAGTGCATTCTGATGGAGTTCAATGAATCCTTAAAGCGGATGAACCGTGACAAGGTTGATTTGCTTTATTTCCATTTTCCTGACTGCAAGACCCCGATTGATGAGGCTTTGGAAACAGTTGCTGAACTCTATGACCAGGGTAAGGTGAAGGAATTAGGACTGAGCAACTATCCCGCATGGCAGGTGGTAGACATCTGGCATAAGTGTGAGAAGTTTGGTTGCCCGAAACCGACTGTATATCAGGGAATGTATAACGCACTCTGTCGCAATGTGGAGCCGGAACTGTTTCATGCCATCAGAGCATTGGGTATGCGCTTCTATGCCTTCAATCCGCTGGCTGGTGGTATGCTGACAGGTAAGCATCTGCATTTTGAGGATGCACCGGAACCTGGCCGCTTTGCCCGACTGGAGAGTTATCGCAAACGCTATTGGAAACAGAGCTATTTCGATGCTGTGGATGAAATCCGCAAGGCCTGTGAAACTGAGGACATCCCCATGGCAGAGGCTGGCTATCGTTGGCTGTGTTACCATAGCATGATGGATGCCGATAAAGATGACGGAATCCTTCTTGGTGCATCCCGTCAGGAGCAGATGGCGCAGAATATGGCTGCGACTACCAAAGGTCCGCTTCCCCAGTCTGTCCTCGATGCGATGGATGCCGCCTGGGAGATTGCCAAGCCTGATAGTCCTGCATACTTTAAGTTTATCTGAACAGAACAATGAATATTTCAAAAAAGTTCTTTCATGCCATTGAGGAGGTGGCACAGAAGGATATTCCTGCTGAGGTGATGGTAAGGGCAAAGCGTTCGTTGCTCGACTATCTGGCCGTGACATGTGCTGGGACAGCCTTCCAGAAAGAAAAACTAAAGGAGTATTATACCTTTTCCGAGCCCGAAGAAGGAAGATATAAAGCTATTGGTACAGGAAAGAGTTTGGTCATGAAAGAGGCTGTTTTCCTGAATGGTCTGAATGGTCATGCCCTTGACTTTGATGACGGAACAAATTCGGGTATTATCCATCTTGGATCTCCCATATTCTCTTTGCTGCTTCCTTTGTCACAAAGATATGATAAGAATGTTGAGGACGTCCTACGAGCAGCTATTATTGGTTACGAGGCTTCTTATACAATGGCTGTATCCATCCAACCAAAACATAAGGCTCTTGGTTTTCATGCCACAGGTACCTGTGGCGTTTTAGGGGCCACCTTGGCGGGAGCTTATTTGCTTGGTTTTACCGAAGAAGAACGCTATCAGGCTTTTGCAATCGCATGTGTCTCAGCATCAGGTATGCTGAAAGTCTTGGATGATGGTTCAGAGCTGAAACCCTACAATGTGGCAAAGACAGCATTGCTGTCATTGACCAGTCTGCAATTGGCAAAGTCTGGTTTTAAGGGACATGATGACCCGCTGGGCGGGTATCGTGGCTTCCTGAAGATGATGTCGGGTGATGAGAATACGGAGATAAAGCCTGTACTGCTCAATGGTACATATGCCATTATGAAGAGTTATACAAAACCGTATGCATCATGCCGTTATACGCATCCGCCTGTTGAAGCGGCCATTCATCTTCGTAAACAATACGGTTATAAGCCTGATATGATTGAAAAAGTGTGTGTTGAGACTTATGACCTTGCAGTTTCTGGTCACGACCATACGGATATACAGGGGGCATATTCTGCAAAGATGAGTACGCCATATAGTACCGCAGTCGCACTCATATATGGTAAGGCTGGGTTGAATGAGTTCGAAAAGAATGTATTGAACCATCCTCAGGTAGTTGCATTGACAAAGAGAGTTAAGGTAGTTGCCAACGATGAGTTCAGTAAACTTTTCCCAGAGAGACAAAGTGCCGTTGTGACAATCTTTGCTGATGGAAACACCTACTCAGAGCAAGTGGATTTCCCTAAAGGCGAACCTGAGAATCCAATGAGTGATGAGGAATTCAAGGAACGTTATGATGATCTGATGGAATATGGAGGCGTTGCTAAGTCTGTGTCCAAAACGATATACGAGAATGTGCAGGACTGTACTATAAAGGTTGGAGAATTAATAAAGAACCTATAATTAATGGTTAATCAAGAAGAATTATTTAAGTCGTTAGATGCAATGGGCTTGGACTTCTTTACTGGAGTTCCTGATTCGCTTCTGAACGATTTCTGTCTCTATCTTTGTGAACATTACGATAAAGATAGACATATCATGGCTGCCAATGAGGGTAATGCTATTGCCATAGCGGCAGGTCATTATCTGGCTACGAACCATATTCCTTTGGTGTATATGCAGAATTCTGGTATCGGCAATGCCATGAATCCGCTATTATCATTGACCCACGAGACTGTTTATGGAATTCCTATGATATTGGTTATTGGTTGGCGTGGCGACCCTGCCATTAAAGATCATGCCCAGCACAAGATGCAAGGAGAATTGACTCCCATCTTGATGAAAGATATGGATATCCCGTATGAGATACTGGATGACGAGAATATGGTTGTAGATAAGTTCCAGTGGGCGGTTGTGAAAGCTCGGGAGATTTCTGCTCCAGTCGCGTTGATTGCCAAGAAAGGTATCCTGACCCAGAAAGAGAAACACCAGGATTATCCGGAGAGTACGCTGATGAACCGTGAAGAAGCGATTTCTGCAGTGATAGATGTATTTGGTAATGAGGCAATATACTTAGGAACAACAGGCCGCACAACCCGTGAACTACATGAACAGTTGAAACTTTATAATATCTGTGAAGGTCATGAGTTCCAAAATGTCGGTTCGATGGGGCATGTGTCATCTGTAGGTCTTGGACTTGCCTTAGCATGTCATGAGAGGAAAATCGTGGTTTTCGATGGCGATGCTGCTGCTGTCATGCATATGGGAGCTTGGGCTACTAATTGTCGCTATGAGGCTGGCAATATGATACATATTGTATTGAACAATGGTGTAAATGAATCTGTGGGCGGTCAGCCATCTGCTGGTTATGTCGTTAATTTTACTGGAGCGGCTGAGGCTTGTGGATACCATACCCCTGGACATGCTGTTGAAACAAAGGAAGAATTACAGTGCATAGTGAGTGAGTATCAGATTGGTGAGATGCCTCTGTTTATTGATGTACATGTACGTCAGGGTATCCGTAGTGATATGCCAAAGTTGAATATTGACCATAAGGCACAGAAAAAAGCCTTGATGGAAACATTAAAGAAAGAGCAATGATAGAATTGACGACACCTTTTAGTGAGGAAGCTATTAGTCAACTTAATGTTGGTGATGTCGTTTCCATTACGGGCAACATTTTTTGTGGTCGTGATGCTGTATTACCGCGTATCTGTAAAGAACTTGAGTCTGGTATATGGGAAAAACGAGGCATTGACTTAACGGGAGGGGTGATATTCCATACTGCTGTTAGTCCTGCCGGAGTAGGGCCTACCTCCAGTAATAAACTGGAAATAGAAGGAAGTTTTGAAATGCTTTCAAAGAATGGCATAAAGATGCATTTAGGGAAAGGAGCAATCAAACCCGAGACTGTAAAAATGCTTTCGGAGAATAATGCTGTATTTGCAATCATACCTCCTGTCACTGCGCTACTTGAGAGCCAGACTTTGGAACGTGAATGTGTGGCATGGTCTGAGTTGGGAATGGAAGCACTCTTTAGAATTAAAGTGAGAAATTATCAAGCTATCATTGCCGCAGCTAAAGGGAGAAGTATTTATGACTAACATAATTGAAAAAGTAGCAGATTGCTTGGTCAGAGCTGGTTCTATTTTCCGCGAAGACCAGAAGGAGGCGTACCGTAAGGCGATTGCTGATGAACAGATTGAGAGCTCTTGTTGGGTAATGAAACAAGTGCTTGATAATGCACTTGTGGCAGAAGAAAGACGAAGCCCGTTGTGCGATGATACTGGTATTCCTCACCTGTTTCTTGAAGTAGGGAAGAAGCGTGCTGTAACAGGCGATATGTTAGAAGAAATTAAGGAAGGTGTTCGCCAAGGACTCAGGAAACTTCCTGGTCGCCCTATGGCTATCAAGGGTGATGACTATGCCCGTATTGATCAGAGCGGTGGATTGGATGATGATAGTGGCGCTTTAGCTGCTTCTCCAATCTTGATAAAGTCCGTAGATGAGGATGTGATTCGTCTTACAGTGATGATGCTTGGTGGTGGCCCCGCCATCCGTGGTATTACCCAGCGTGTATTCCACAAACATAGTGTAGATGTGGTAATTGAAGAGATCGTAAACCGTGCAAAACCTGCTGTCAGTCAGTTGGGCTGTTCTCCTTGTACGTTAGCCATTGGCATTGGACGTAGTCAGTTTGAAGCAACCAGTCTTATGATGGAGGCAATGGCTAAAGGGAATTTTAGTGTACAGAACGACTTTGAGAAGCGTATCACCGAGAAAGTTAATGAAGCCAACGTGGGTCCGCTTGGGTTAGGTGGTAAACATAGCGTTTTAGCCACTTTTGCCAAGATTGGTCCTCAACGTGCAAGTGGTGTACGCATTGTGGCATTAAGACCTTGTTGTTGTTTTGAACCACGAAGGGCTAGTGTTGAATTGTAAAATAATTTAGAAAATATAACAATATGAATTTTGAGAAGCTACGTGTCCTTGTAACTGACCCAGGGAAGCAATCATGTGCCATGATAAGAGGTCTGAAGGAAATAGGTTGTCATGTAACTGTAATCTGTTTTTCTAAACATGATACTTGTTATGTGTCAAACAAACCCGATGAGCGAATCCTGAATACAAAGTATAAGGAGAATAATGATGAAAAATATCGCTGGATTCTGTCATTGGTGGCAAGTGGAAAGTATGATGTACTGATGCCAATCGGTGAAATGAGTACGAATTTCATCACACAGCATGAAAAAGATTTTAAAAAATATGTGAAGATTGCCTGTGCTCCCCGAGAGGTGTATATCCGGGCTTTCAACAAGCAGATAACCTTCGATCAAGCTATGAAGTCGGGTATCCCATGTCCTTATACTCGCAGGAGTGATCAGGACATTGAGGATTTTCTTCAGCATTGTAGGTTCCCGATAATCATCAAACCGCGTCAAGGTATCGGTTCTGTTGGATTCCATAAGTTTAAAGAGATTGAGGAGTTTCGTCGCTATCTGGCTGATCCGACGTTCAATGTTGATGACTATGTGGTTCAGGAGTTCGTGAACTTTGATAATCGAATTGGTACAAATCTGTTTCTGGATAAACATGGAACTGTTTGTTCATCTTACGCTGTAGATGTGCTCCGGTGGTTTCCGATTGATGCTGGTGCAGGGGTGTTGATCCAGACTGTTGATGCCCATCAGGTTTTGCAATATGCTGGTCAGCTTTTAAAGGACTTAAGGTGGCAAGGATTTGCTAATGTCGCCTTCATGATAGACAAAAATACAGGTGAACCTCGATTGATGGAGATTAATGGACGAATACCTGCAAGTATTAAGGTCGCATATATGCTTGGGTATAATATCTCCCAACAGTTCCTTGAATTGATATACGATGAAGAGGTTACGCGATATCCAGAGAATACACAGTTTGGAAAATATCTCCGGCATTTTGATACGGATGTTGCATGGTTCTTGAAGTCGCCTAATAGATTTCGTACCAAGCCTTCTTGGTTCAGCTGGAAGAACACCGAGGAAGTTCTTTTTACACGTGATGATCCTAAACCTTTTTTCTACCAGTTCTGTAAAAAGCTTATTTCTTATCGGACCATCATGAAGAAAAAACAACATTAATTAAAGAGTTCTCAAAAGAAAAGAATAAATGGACATACTGACATTTGATGTAGAAGAATGGTATATGGAGAAAATCCTTCGTGGAGGGCGTGAGTTTAAGTACCAGCAATTTGATGAAACTTTTGCTCAACTGATGGATAAACTTGATATGATTGGCCTGAAAGCTACGTTCTTCTGTGTAGGACAGCTTGCTATAGAGTTTCCAGATGTTGTCAAAACCATTGCATCGAAAGGTCACGAAATAGGCTGCCATTCCAATATTCATTCATTTTTGAACAAAATGGATGAACAGACATTGAGACAAGACACAACAGAAGCTATAAAAGCGTTGGAAGACCTTACTGGTAAGAAAGTCAAGAGTTACCGTGCACCTGCTTTTTCCATCACAGAAAGTAACAAATGGGCTATTGGAGTCTTGGCTGACTGTGGAATAGAACATGATGCGTCGATATTCCCTATTTCTCGGGATTTTGGCGGTTATCCTTCTTTTCCATGTGATAAACCTTGCAAGATTGATTATCAGGGCTCAATTATTAAGGAGTTCCCTGTTAGTGTGACATCCTTCTTTGGTAAACAATTTGTTTATTCTGGTGGTGGCTATTTCCGGATAATTCCATATTGGTCTGTAAAAAGAATTTTCAAAAAAGAGGATTATAACATCTGCTATTTTCATTTGTCAGATTTGTTGAAAATCAGGGTGAAATTAATGAACAAACAGGCATATGAATCATATTTTAAAGAGCCTGGGACAATAAAAAACAGACTGGTTAGATTTGCCAAAAGTAATTTGGGTAGAGGAGACGCATTCGGGAAACTGATTAAGTTGATGTCCGATTATGAGTTTGTCAATATTAGTGAAGCATCAAACCAAATAGATTGGAACAAGGTAGAGACCGTTTATTTTAAATAATTACTACACAATGTATAACTCCTTTTTTAAACGTTTATTTGATTTTACAATTTCATTGATATCTATTTTGATATTATCGCCTTTACTAATTGTAGTTACTGTCTGGCTCTATGCTGTAAACAAAGGAGGAGGGGCTTTCTTTACTCCAATACGACCAGGGAAAAACGGTAGATTGTTTAAGATCGTGAAATTTAAGACAATGACAGATGGTCGGGATGCGGACGGTAAACTGCTGCCTGATGCGCAACGATTGACAAAGATTGGTAGATTTGTCCGATTAACCTCAATTGATGAACTACCTCAGCTGATAAATGTACTTAAGGGGGATATGTCGTTTGTTGGGCCTCGACCTTTAGCAGCTTTCTACTTGCCGTATTATAATAATGAGGAAATGCATCGCCATGATGTGCGTCCGGGAATAACGGGTTTGGCACAGGTGAATGGCCGAACCTCTGTAACATGGCCTCAGAAGTTTGCGTATGATTTAGAATATGTAAATAATATCTCTTTTATGATGGACATTAAGATTTTGTTCCTGACATTCTATAAGGTCTTGAAGCATGAAGACGTGGGTGTGGACAAAGGTGATTCTTCGCCTTTTACAGAGTTCCGTGAGTCCCAATGGGCAGCAGAAGGCCGACAAGATTTAATTGAAAATGCACGAAAGTTGGCTAAGCCTTACAGAGATATGATTGCACAAATTCATTCGAAATAATTATAAAAGATGAAGACAATTTTGATTACAGGGATTGGTGGATTAACGCCTCGGTCTATTACTGGCATTATACGTGAGAATCATCCTGACTACCATCTGATTGGTGTCGATGTGAATAAAAAGGCAGTAGGATTCTTTATGAAGGGACTTCTGAATGAATACTATGTTTGTCCTCGTTGTACTGATGAGGCCTATTTCCCCTTTATCGAGAAGCTTGTAGCCGAAAAACAGATTGATTATGCTTTTGTGCAGCCAGAGAGCGAGATTGTAGAGTGGGGTGATTATTTTGATAAACATGGCAAATATCCCTGTCCTGTGTTTATGGGCTCGAAACTGCTATCTGTTTCGCTGAAGGATAAGAGCATCATGGCAGATTTGTTGGAAGGAACAGAGTTTATCCCAAAGACCATTAAGGTGACACAGAATAATCCACGCTATGAGGATGTGGAGAAGGAGATTGGTTTCCCTTGTTGGATTCGGGCTACCGAGGGTACTGGTGGACTGGGCTCATTAAAACTTGAGGATTTGAGCAGCTACAAGTCATGGTTGTTTATCAATAGCAATATCCCGGAATTCACAGTAAGTGAGTTTTTGACGGGCCGTCATTTGGCTAATGAGATGCTTTACTATAACGGCGAGTATGTAAAGGGCGCAGCATTGGAGTGCGCAGAATACGTGATGGCGAATACTGCTCCCTCACATGTGACGGGTAATACTGCGTTCGGGCGCTTTTTGAATGAAGACCGTATCAATGAATTCTGCGACCGTTGTATCAAGTATTTGGAGAAGAAACTGAATGTGCCGGCACATGGTATTCTGTCCTTTGATTTAAAGGAGGATAAAAATGGCGATATGAAGGTGACGGAAGTGAATATCCGTCACATGGCGTACGCTGGTGTGATGGCTCATGTAGGCTTTGATCTCATCGAGGATACCATCAAAATCATGGAAGACGGTAATGCAGATAGGGTTGAACGGGCTCCTTATTTCCATTACGAAAAGCCATACGTGTTTCTAAGAGATGTGGATGTTGAGCCCATCATTTTAGAAAGTGAAGAAGTGTTTGTGAAAGATTGATGTTTATGTGGGTGGTGGTAATCCATTTCTTATGTATAAACACTTTTTTAAACGATTCTTTGATTTCTGGCTGTCGCTAATTGCGCTAATCTGTTTGTCGCCACTATTATTGGTGGTTACCATTTGGTTGCATTTTGCAAATAAGGGTGCTGGATCATTCTTCTTACAAGAACGGCCAGGTAAGGATGGAAAGATATTTAAAATTATTAAGTTTAAGACGATGACGGATGAGTGGGATGCGGAAGGAGAGTATTTGCCCGATGCTGATCGCTTAACGAAAGTCGGGAAGTTCGTGCGTTCCACTTCTATCGATGAGCTTCCTCAGTTATTCAATGTGCTCAAAGGTGATATGGCATTGATAGGACCTCGGCCTCTATTGGTGCAATACCTTCCTTTATATTCAAAAGAGCAGGCACGTCGACATGAAGTCAGACCAGGTATCTCTGGTTGGGCGCAGAGCCATGGACGTAATGCCATCAGTTGGACGGAGAAGTTCAAATTAGATGTCTGGTATGTGGATCATGTGTCATTGATGACTGATTTGAAAGTGATATGGATGACTGTCATGAAAGTGCTGAAACGGGCAGATATCAATGAAGAGGGACATGCCACGATGGAATTTTTTAATGGACAGAATTGAATGAAGAATATACTGATTACATCTGCTGGAAAACGGGTCGTACTGGTGCAGATTTTTCAACAAGAACTGAAGAATTCGGGCTTGGAAGCTAAAGTCTTGACAACAGACATGAAACCCATGATGGCACCTGCATGTATCGTCTCAGATAAAGGGATTAAGGTGTCGCCTTGTATAGCAGATGGTTACATCGATGAATTAATCCGGATTTGTCGGAATGAGAATATTGGGGTGATCATCCCAACGATTGATCCCGAATTGATGATTCTTGCCAAAAATAGGCAACGATTCTCAGAGATTGGCGTGGAGATTGTCCTTTCTGATGAGGATTTTATCGGAGCATGCAGGGACAAACGGAAGACACAACGGTATCTCATGGACATTGGTATTGAAGTGCCGAAGGCTGTGGATAAATATCATCCGACATTCCCGTTGTTTGTCAAACCATACGATGGTTCCTTGAGTACGGATATCCATGTGGTTCATAATCAGAGAGAATTGACGCAAGAGATGTTGGAGAATCCTAAGTTCATGTTTATGGAATATATCGACATGAATGTATTTCAGGAGTATTCTGTCGACATGTATTTTGGAAAGGATCATTGCGTGAAAGGTATTGTCCCTCGTGAGCGGATTGCGGTTAGGGCAGGAGAGATTAATAAAGGAAAGACTCACAAAAATGAAATCGTTGATTTCCTGAAAGATAGAATGGGATGCCTGCCTGGTGTCAGAGGGTGTATCTGCTTCCAGTTATTCTATCGGGAATCAGACCATCAGGTTATAGGAAATGAGATTAATCCGCGCTTTGGAGGAGGATTCCCACTAACTTACCATGCAAAGGCTAATTATGCGGCCTATATCATTCAGGAATATTTGCTACATAAGACCGTTGATTATTCAGATAAGTGGCTTGACAACACAATGATTCTGCGGTACGATAATGACATTATCATCTATGATGCCCAATAAGGTCGTTGTCTTTGATTTAGAGGATACGCTGTATAAGGAGATAGACTTCCTGAAGTCTGGTTATCATGCGGTGGCGGACTACCTTACAAAAACATTCGGGATCCAGGATCTTTATGCTGAGATGATAGAAGCCTATCAGGCTGGAGAGAAGGATGTCTTTCAGAAGGTCTTAGATCATCATCATTTGACTGTTGAAAAATCTCTATTGATAGATATTTATCGGTATCACATACCACAGATTCATTTGGACAGTATGGTAAGGTCTGTTTTGGAGCAACTTCAAGGTATTTGCCATTTGGCAATGGTTACAGATGGGCGGCCAAGAACCAAAAGAAACATTATCAATAGTTTAGGATTGTCAGAATATTTCGACTGGTCGGATGTTTATATATCAGAAGAGGTGGGGCATTTGAAAACATCCCCTTATTCTTTTGAGAAAATCATGGAAGCTTATCCTGATTGTCAATATATATGTGTTGGCGATAACCCCGTTAAAGATTTCCTTGTGCCCAATCGGTTGGGCTGGATGACTGTCTGTTTGTTGGATAACGGTCAGAATATTCATTCACAGGACTTAAGTTTAGCAGTGGATTATATGCCAAAACATACAATAAACGATATTTCAGAATTAATAGATTTATTGGATTGATGCAAATAGAATGGATCATAGAGAGATGTAATGAGGTGCTGTTTGGATTAAACAAAGGACAGGACCCTGTTGCATCATTGAAAATAAAAGAACTGGATCAGAATCTGGCTGAGGCGACAAGACATGGCATGTTATCGGTTGTGATGGAGAGCCTGTCAAAGACCAGAATATCGGATCCGGAGAAAAAGAAGGTTATCCTGAAATGGTATGGTGCCAGTGAGAAATCTAAGAAGAATTATTGGAAACGCATAGGATTGATGGAACGACTGGCTCTGCAGTTTAAAAATGCAGGACTGGAGGTCATGTTCTTAAAAGGTGCGACAACGGCAAAGCTGTATCCAGAACCTCAGTTGCGAATGTTCGGGGACATTGATTATTATATGTTTGGTGATACGGACAAAAGCGTTCTGGCTTTGAAAGAACTTGGTATTGAAACTGAAGAATATTTTAATCATCATACGCAGGCTTCATTTGAAGGGGTACTCTTGGAAAATCATTATGATTTCTTGGATAGGGATAATCATCGGGGAAACCACGAACTTGATGATGAATTGAAGCGTTTGGCGGCGAAGGAAGGACATCAATATCCGTTTACGTTTGAGAATCCTGAGGTGGATAATGCTTATTCGATGTCTCCAACCATGAATGCCATTTTCCTGATGCGGCACATGGCGATTCATTTCTTTTCAGAATCAGTTCCTATAAGGATGTTGTATGATTGGGCATTGTTCCAAAAGAAATTTGTCGGTGAGGTGAACTGGGGCACAACACTTGAACTGTATAAAAAGGCAGGTATGTCAAAGTTCCCGGGAATGATTCAATGCATTCTTAATTCAAAGTTAGGTGTGACAATTCCTGAATGTCCCATTGAGCCAATCTGTGGAAAAGAAACTGAACGTATTTGGGAGAGTATCATTGAACCCCCGGCTTCGAATACTAATAAAAAAAACAGTGTTCGCTATCTGCTATTCGAAGCACGGTTGTTTTTCAGCAACAGATGGAAGCATTCCATTGTCTTTGAAAATGAGTCCTATTGGTTTTTATTTGTAAGTTATACGTGGCAGTATCTGAAGAAGAAGATTGTTGGATGAAATAATATTAGTATATGGCAAATAAAAGAATTTACCTCTGTCTGGCTCACATGAGCGAGGCGGGATTGGAACAACAGTATATAAAAGAGGCGTTCGACACGAACTGGGTGGTGCCTCTCGGACCAAACGTCAATGGCTTTGAGAAAGATCTCGAAGAGTTTGTTGGGCAAGACAAGCGCGTTGTGGCCTTGGCATCTGGCACGTCGGCCGTGCATCTGGCGCTGATAGCCTGTGGCGTAGGCCCTGGCGATGAGGTGATTGTCCAGAGCTTCACGTTCTGTGCCTCGAGTCATCCGATTACGTATCTGGGCGCAACGCCGGTATTCGTCGATTCTGAGCGCGATACCTGGAACATGGACCCCGACTTGCTGGAGGAGGCCATTCAGGATCGTATCGCCAAGACCGGCAAGACGCCCAAGGCCATCGTACCTGTGGCCCTCTATGGCATGCCCTATCAGATTGACCGCATCATGGAGATTGCCAATTGCTATGAGATTCCGGTCATCGAGGATGCAGCAGAGGGCTTTGGCTCGCGCTTTAAGGGGCAGGTGCTGGGTACCTTTGGTAAATTCGGCGTACTGAGCTTCAACGGCAATAAGATGATTACCACCTCTGGCGGAGGTGCCCTGATTACGCCTGATGAAGACTCCTGGCGCGAGATTATGATGTACGCCACACAGTATCGCGAGAGCTATCCTTACTATCAGCACGAGAAGATTGGCTACAACTATCGCATGAGTAATATCTGTGCAGGTATCGGTCGTGGCCAGATGACGATCGTGAACGACCACATCGCGCATCATCAGCATGTTCAGAAATTGTATGAAGAATTATTGAAGGACGTAACAGGCGTCACTGTCCATTGTCAACCGAATGAGACATATAACCCACTGCGTGGGGAAATTTTGCAGAATTTTGATCAGAATTTGTCAAATTTCCCTGCGGAGCAGGTGAGGAAGAATGTCTTCGACAGTAACTATTGGTTATGTACGATTACTCTCAATTCGGATCTGAAAGTGAAAGGACAGGAGAATGCCTATAAGACCATCGTAAAAGGCGCTGTGGGAGGCGCTGCCGGTGTGATTCATGCAGCCTCTTCTGCCATTACCGACTGTCAACCGAACGACAATGTTGAGGCCCTTCGCGTCGCCCTCGACCAGGCAGGCATCGAGGCCCGTCCCGTCTGGAAGCCCATGCACAAACAGCCGGTGTATAAAAATGCCCCCGCTTACGTAAACGGTGTCTCGGAAGAAATCTTCAAGATTGGCATGTGCCTGCCATCAGGCCCGTATGTGAGTGATGAGGATGTGCGGTATATCGTCGAAACGATCAAAGAGAATATCATAGGTTATTAACTATTAACACATTTGAGATTATGAGTACAGGGAATGTAAGGCCGGCTGATATGGTGAGAATCACGACACCGGAATTGGCCAAGAAGTTTATTGATGAACAGATTGCAGAGCTGAGGGCTCAGATCGGTGACAAAAAGGTACTGCTGGCACTCTCGGGAGGCGTTGACTCTTCAGTGGTGGCTGCACTGCTGATCAAGGCAGTAGGTCGCCAACTGGTGTCTGTGCACGTGAATCACGGTCTCTTGCGCAAGGGTGAGCCTGAGCAGGTGATCAAGGTGTTCCGCGATGAGTTGAACGCCAATCTGGTATATGTGGATGCCACAGACCGCTTCTTAGACAAACTGGCCGGAGTGGCTGATCCTGAGCAGAAACGCAAGATCATCGGTGCTGAGTTTATCCGTGTGTTCGAGGAAGAGGCCCGCAAACTCGAGGGCATCAGTTTTCTGGCACAGGGAACCATCTATCCCGACATCGTAGAGTCAGGCCCTGTAAAGTCGCATCATAATGTAGGAGGACTGCCCGAGGATATGCAGTTCGAACTCGTCGAGCCCATCAAACTACTCTTCAAGGATGAAGTACGCGTTGTGGGTAAGGAACTGGGCCTGCCGGATAATATGGTGTTCCGTCAGCCATTCCCCGGTCCCGGACTTGGCGTACGCTGCACTGGTGCCATCACGCGCGATCGCCTTGAGGCACTGCGCGAATCTGATGCCATCTTGCGCG
>Ga0310786_10004741_pt1 | contig 18759 bp, 15 predicted proteins | sample AusTroGonzalo_MG_FD_203881 | JGI IMG/M metagenome (GOLD analysis project Ga0310786, IMG submission 203881) | Bovine rumen microbial communities from tropical cattle in Woodstock, Queensland, Australia - Gonzalo_03 (v2) (version 2) | ecosystem: Host-associated > Mammals > Digestive system >... | reverse complement strand
TCCTGGCACAGTACGGTCTGCCCTATAAGTATCCGAAGAACGTTGAGGATGCTGCCAAGAAGATTGAGCCGGGCATCACCCCCGAGGAGATAGCCCGTCGCGAGGACTTCCGCGACGTCTTCACCTGTACCATCGACCCCAAGGATGCCAAGGATTTCGACGATGCCCTGAGCATCCGCAAGGAGGGAAGCCTCTGGGAAGTCGGTGTGCATATTGCCGACGTGAGCCATTACGTCAAGGAGAACTCTATCATCGACAAGGAGGCGCAGAAGCGTGCCACGAGCGTCTATCTCGTCGACCGCACCATCCCCATGCTGCCCGAACACCTTTGTAACTTCATATGCTCGCTACGTCCCAACGAGGAGAAACTGTGCTACTCGGTCATCTTCGTGATGGACGACGAGGCCAACATCAAGCGCTGGCATCTGGCACACACCGTCATCCGCAGTGACCGCCGCTATGCCTACGAAGAGGTGCAGCAGCTGCTGGAGGACAATGGTGTCGTTGACGGCACAGGACAGCCGGCACCGCCTGCCACGAAAAAGAATCCCTATAAGGGCGAGAATGCTGGCGAGCTCATCAAGCTCGACGCGCTGGCCAAGAAACTGCGCGAGCGCCGTTTCAAGAACGGAGCCGTGAAGTTCGACCGTGAGGAGCTACACTTCGACATTGACGAGACGGGCAAGCCCATCCGTGCCTACTACAAGAAATCGAAGGATGCCAATAAGCTCATTGAGGAGTTCATGCTGCTGGCCAACCGAACGGTGGCCGAATCGATAGGGGCTGTGAAGAAGTCTACAGGCAAGAAGGCCAAGACCTTCGTCTACCGTATCCACGACCAACCCGATCCGCAGAAGCTGGAGTCGCTGCGCCAAGTGGTGGCACCCTTCGGCTACAAGCTGAAGACGGGTGGCACGAAAGGCGCCATCTCACGCTCGCTGAACGCCCTGATGGACGAGGCCACGGGCCAGCGTGAGCAGAAACTCATTGAGACTGTTGCCCTGCGTGCCATGATGAAGGCCAAGTACTCGACACACAACATCGGTCACTATGGTCTGGCCTTCGACTACTACACCCACTTCACGTCGCCCATCCGCCGTTATCCCGACACGATGGTGCATCGCCTGCTGACACGCTATCAGGAAGGTGGGCGCTCAGCCAACCAGACCTATTTCGAGGAGCAGTGCGAGCACTCCAGCGACATGGAGCAGACGGCACAGAACGCCGAGCGCGAGAGCATCAAGTACAAGATGGTGGAGTTCATGGCCGACAAGCTCGGCGAGGAGTACGACGGTCACATCTCCGGCATCCAGTCCTACGGCATCTACGTCGAGATTGACGAGAACCACTGTGAGGGTATGGTGCCCATGCGCGACCTCAAGGGCGACTACTACGAGTTCGACGAGGCCCACTACTGCCTCATCGGCCGTCGCAACCACACCAAGTACCAGCTTGGCGACCCTGTGCGCATCAAGGTGGCTCGTGCCAACATTGAGAAGCGCCAGCTCGACTTCACGCTGGCCGACGATTAAAGCCTATTCTTTATTCTTACCTTATTTATTAACTAAAACCTTACAACTATGGATGAAGAAATGAAGATTTGTCCACAATGCGGACAGGAAGTGAAAGCCATTGCCAAGAAATGTCGCTACTGTGGCTATTGGTTTGACGATGCAGCCGAAGGTGCTGCCGCCGAGGACACAACGGCCGAAGAGCCCAAGGCCGAACCGCAGCCCGAGCCCCAGCCTGCCTATCAGCCGAAACCTGCGGCTGCTGCACCTGTCTATGGAGAGCGTAAAATCAGTGTCGGAGGTGTGCTGCAAGAGGGTTTTGCCATCGGCATGAAGAACTTCGTACTGATTTTCCTAGCTGTGCTCCTGACGATTATCACTTTTTGGATTCCTTACCTGAACGTCGGCACCTTCATTGCCCTGCAGACGCTGCCCATCATTTTGGGACGCAAGGACCAGCCAAGTCCCAGCAGCACCTTTGTCTTCGATGCCAAGTATCGTCAGTACATGGGCGAATACTTCACGCTGTCGGGCCTGAAGAGCCTCTCGCTCTTCCCTGCCTACTTGTTCCTCATCGTGCCGGGCATTATCATCAGTATCGGCTGGTCACAGTCGCTCTTCCTCATGCTCGACAAGGAGATTGCTCCGGGCGAGGCTATGATTCAGAGCTCCAAGATTACTCAGGGTTACAAGGGCACTATCTTCCTGGCTAACTTCCTGTATGGTATTCTTATCTGTGTGGCTTTCAGTATTATCTACGCCATCCTGAATGCCATCGGTGTGGGCTTCCTTACCTTCATCGGTGTGATTGCCATGATGGCTGCAGCTTCCGTTGGTTATGTTGGTGTCAAGGCTGCCATCTATCAGGGTCTGACCAAGTAATCGCAATCGTTTCAAATAGAAAAAGGAAAGCCTCACCGCGTGGGACTTTCCTTTTTTCTTGCGCCTTTAGAGGTCGTCGGCAGGAGGCGACTCCAGTTCTCCATAATCGTAATCGCCTGCAGCAGCATTGCCCGTGGTCACGGTGTAATCAGAACCGTTGAATTCAACGAAGAAGATGTCGGTCTTCAGCTCTTGTCTCTTACCCTTCTTATCCACGATTTTCCACTCATTTTCATCCGTCTGCACGAAGATATGCTTGCCGTCGAATGAAGTCAGCGCCTGAAGATAGTTGCTTCTGCCAATCACCTTGCCGTCAAGGTCGATAAGCTTGAAGCGTTCGTCATCATCCGTCTTGCCAATGAGAACGTCATTGTCGATGAAATCGAGCATATTGAACTTTGCACGCACCTTCACTTCGCCTTTACCGTCCATCACGCCCAAACCGTCGCCGTTGTAGAAGACAAACCACTTTCCTCGGTTCTGAGTGATGCTGACAGTCTTGCCAGACGGTTCCACCTGCCAGTCGCCATCCAGACGCATCAGACCCATCACCTGCTCGTCGTCTTTGGTAGTGACAGCTGTCAGAAGGTCGTTGACGATGAGGTCGCCCGTGCGATAGCTGGTCATCAGCGCATTGAAGTAATTGATCTTTCTGCCTCTCACCATGCCGACCTCTTTGCCTTTGCTGTCGAGGATGGTGTAGTTGACGTTGTCCATATCGTTCTCCGACTCATACTTCTTGTCGATGGCCAGCAGTTTGCCGCCACTGCTCGGCTCCAACACGAAGTAGCGTGGCTCGATAACCACCTTTCCTTCTGTGTTGACGGCACCATAATAGTCGCCAACCCTTACCACAGCCAGTCCGTTCAAGAAGTTACGGCACTCGCTGACGGGCTTACCGTCAATCTCGTCGAGTGTTGCCACCACCTTACCATTGAGGTCTATCAGCTGAATGGGCTTGTTCATCTCGGCTACAGGCATCACCTTCTCTACGAACATACCTGCCGATACGAAGTCGCCAGCCACCTTCTTGGGATTCTTCTCGGCGGTATAGATATCCCACAAGCCCGCTTCGTTTCTCACCAGGAAACGTCCGTTGATGGCTACCGTTGGCTGGTTCTTGAACTCGTCCTCAAAGAGTACCTCACCGGCTGGCGAGATGAGTCCCCACTGGCTCGTTGCCGAAGCGCGGAAAGGCAGGTATTCGACATCGTACAAGCCAGTGCCACCACCCGTGAAAGGCCACAGCCACCACAACAGGGCAGCGATGGCTGCTACCAGTATGACGCAAAGGCTGATGATAAGGGCTTTAACGCCACCCTTCTTCGCTTTCTTTGCTTTAGGAGGAGCTACGGGAATCGGTTCCGGCTTGGAGACAGGCACAGGCACGGGCTCGGGTTCGGGTTCTGGAACGGGTTCGGGAATTGGCTTCGGCTCTGGAACTGGTTCAGGCTCGGGCTCAGGAATCGGTTCGGGTTCCGGTTCTGGAGCAGGCTCTGGCTTCGGCAAATCCTCACCGCAGATAGGACACTGCACGGCGTCCACCTCAATCATTTCACCACAAAAAGGGCATAGTTTTGTTTCTTTCATACGTTATTGGTTTTAAAGGTCATAGCATTTGTACGGGGGCAAAGATAGTATAAATCGCGCGAAAAAACAAATTTTTTTTGGTTTTTCGCGCGCTTATTCGTACCTTTGCGGCCGCAAAGGAATCAGAGAAAGAATAGAAATGGGAAAAGTAATCTTGACCGGCGACCGTCCTACGGGTAAGCTCCATCTGGGCCACTATGTAGGTTCGCTGCGCCGACGTGTAGAGCTGCAGAATGCAGGCGACTACGACCGCATGTTTGTCTTCATGGCCGACGTGCAGGCACTCACCGACAATGCCGACAACCCCGAGAAGCTGCGCCAGAGCATTATCCAGGTGGCTCTTGACTACCTGAGCGCAGGTCTCGACCCCGCAAAGTGCACAATCTTCATCCAGAGCCATATCCCCGAGTTGGCCGAGTTGACAACGTACCTGATGAACCTCATCACCGTGAGCCGCGTGCAGCGCAACCCGACGGTGAAGACGGAGATCAAGATGCGTAACTTCGAGGCCAATATCCCCCTTGGATTCTTCTGCTATCCCGTCAGTCAGGCAGCCGACATCACGCTGTTCAAGGCTACGACGGTGCCTGCCGGCGAGGACCAGGAGCCGATGCTCGAGGTGACACGCGAACTGGTGAACCGTTTTAACAATATCTATGCCCCTGTACTCGTGGAGCCCCACATCATGCTGCCCGAGAATGCAACGGCCCGTCGTCTGCCGGGTACCGATGGTAAGGAGAAGATGTCGAAGTCGCTGGGCAACTGCATCTACCTGAGCGATTCAGCCGACGATGTGTGGCAGAAAGTGCGCTCCATGTACACCGACCCCACTCACCTGAACGTCAGCGACCCCGGCCACGTCGAGGGCAACGCCGTCTTCACCTATCTCGACGCCTTCTCCTGCGATCAGGACTTCGCCGACTTCTGGCCCGAGTACCAGAACCTCGACGAGCTGAAGGAACACTACACACGAGGCGGTTTGGGCGACATGAAGTGCAAGAAGTTCCTCAACGAGGTGCTCAACAAGTTCCTCGACCCCATGCGTCAGCGCCGTGCTGAACTGGAGAAGGACATCGCCGAGATTCAGAATATCCTGAAGAAAGGTACGGAGCAGGCCCGCGAGGTGGGTGCCCAGACAATGGACGAAGTGCGCCGTGCCATGCGCATCGACTACTTCAACGACGCAGACATGTGGAATCTCTGATGGAGAAGGAGTAGAGGAGGGAAGGAGTAAAGTAGTAAAGTAGTAAGGAGAGAAGGAGGGAATATGAATAGCGAGGAATGTGAGAAGCTTCTGGCGTCTCATGACATAAAGCCTACGGCAAACCGCATTGTCGTAGCACGGACATTGGCCGCTGCAGAGCGGCCAATGTCTTTATCAGAACTGGAGTACAAGATTCTGTCTATCGACAAGTCGGGCATCTTCCGTACACTCACCCTCTTCCGTGAGCATCATCTGGTACACGTCCTGGAAGATGGTGGCGACGGCGTACGCTATGAACTGTGCTATAGCCACGATGGCCACCATGAGGACGACGACCAGCACGTCCACTTCTACTGCGAGCGTTGCCATCGCACCTTCTGTCTTGCCGACACGCCCATACCTTCCGTCACGCTGCCTGAAGGCTATGAGTCACAGAGCATCAACTACATGGTGAAAGGACTATGTCCTGACTGCGCAAAATAATTATTAGACTTCGTCAGCACCGACGAGCTTGAAGAGCTTGTCGCTGGGACGCACCTTCTGCGGTACGGCGATTGAGACGCGTGTGCCTTGCTGGGCGACCTTTACGGGACCGTTGTCATCGTGAATCTCATCGGCGGTGACGTAGATGACGCCTGTCGTGGGGCCTGTAATGAGCATGCGGTCGCCCACCTTGAACGTCGTGGCCTCAACGGTAAACTCGGCCACACCCAGCTTGGAGTAGTATTTCGTACCCTTGCCGATATAGACCTTGCGCTCGGTGGCGTTCGAGCCGTAGTTCTTGTTCCACTCACCCATCTTCTGTCCCTGGTAGTAGCCGTCCCAAAAGCCGCGGTTGAAGACCGTAGCCAGCCGCTGGTCCCACTCGTCTTTCTTCTCTTCCGTAAAGGTGCCGTCGAGCACGGCCTGGATGGCCTCCTTGTAACACTTCACGACCGTATAGACATATTCAGGACCACGGGCACGACCCTCTATCTTGAAGACGCGCACGCCACTCTTCATCAGACGGTCGATGAAACGGACGGTCTTCAGGTCCTTGGGCGACATGACGTATTTGTTGTCAATCTCCAGCTGATAACCCGTCTCGTTGTCGGTGACGGTGTAGGAGCGACGGCAAATCTGTATGCACTCACCACGGTTGGCACTGCGGTTGGCAGCGTCGAGACTCATGTAGCACTTGCCGCTGACGGCCATGCAGAGAGCACCGTGACAGAACATCTCTATGCGAATCTGCTGACCCGACGGGCCACAGACGTGCTGCTCCTCAACCTGACGGAAAATCTCGGCCACCTGGTCCATATTGAGCTCACGCGCCAATACGACGACGTCGGCAAACTGGGCGTAGAACTTCAGCGCCTCGATGTTAGAGATGTTCAACTGCGTGGAGAGGTGAACCTCCTGCCCTACCTGCCGGCAGTACTGCATGACGGCCACATCGGAGGCAATGACCGCCGAGATGCCTGCCTCGTGGGCAGCATCAATGATCTGGCGCATCAGCGGCAGGTCCTCGCCATAGATAATGGTGTTGACGGTCAGATAGCTCTTCATGCCGTGTTCATCGCATTGACGGGCAATATCGCGCAGGTCGTCAATGGTAAACGTTGAGGCCGAATGAGCCCTCATGTTTAGTCGTTCAATGCCGAAGTAGATGCTGTCGGCGCCAGCCTGAATGGCTGCAGCCATCGACTCATGAGAGCCGACAGGAGCCATGATTTCAAAGTCCTTTACGTTCATGGCTGCAAAATTACGCATAATTTCCTGATTATCCAAAGATTCTTCCACTTCTTTGCGTCAAGACCTCAGCGCCCGCATGGCATTGAGAACTGCCAGAACGGTGACGCCTACATCGGCGAAGACGGCGAGCCACATGGTGGCAAGACCAAAGAAGGCGAGGATGAGCACGGCCACCTTGACTCCGATGGCGAAGATGACGTTCTGACGGGCTATGCCCAGCGTGCGACGGGCCAGACGGATGGCAGTGGCTATCTTCGAGGGTTTGTCGTCCATCAGCACCACGTCGGCAGCCTCGATGGCTGCATCGCTGCCTAAGCCACCCATGGCGATGCCCACATCGGCACGTGCCAGGACGGGGGCGTCGTTGATGCCATCGCCGACGAAGGCCAACTTCGAATTGACAATTGATAATTGAGAATTGACAATTTCTACTTTGTCGGCAGGCAGGAGTTCAGCGTGATATTCGTCGATACTCAGCTGCTCTGCCACACGACGGGCCACATCCTCACGGTCGCCCGTCAGCATGACGGTCTTCGAGACACCTAACTGCTTGAGTTGGGCGATGGCTTCCTGACTGTCGGGCTTCACCTGGTCGTTGATGACAATGTGACCAGCATAGACACCATCGATGGCTACATGGATAATGGTACCGGCATCGTGTTCGCAGGTGTGCCATTTGGCCCCCACGGCGTCCATCATCTTCGTATTGCCCACGGCGACACGTATGGGTGACGGGTGATTGGTGATGGGTGACGGGCTGATGGTGGCCACGATGCCGTGACCTGCCAGCTCCTCGACATCGGTCACGCTGCAGCCGTCGGTAGCCTCGTCAGGGAAGGCGTCGCGCAGGGCAGCGCCGATGGGGTGAGTAGAGAAGTGCTCTACATGGGCAGCTAAATGCAAGAGGTGAGAGGTGAGTGGTGAGAGGTGAGAGGACTCCGTAGTGCTTTCATGGCCGTCAGGGTGTACAGCCTCGACGGCAAACTGTCCGTGAGTGAGCGTGCCCGTCTTGTCGAACACCACGGTGTCAATCTTGGCCAGCAGGTCCAGATAGTTGGCACCCTTGACGAGAATGCCGCGACGTGATGCACCACCGATGCCACCAAAGAAGGTCAGCGGTACGCTGATGACCAATGCACAGGGACAGCTGACCACGAGGAACATCAGGGCGCGATAGAGCCAAGTGGGGAAAGAGGTGAGAGGTGAGAGGTGAGAGGTGAGAGAAATGAATAAAGGCGGAATGAAGGCAATGGCAATGGCGAGAAAGACCACGATGGGCGTATAGACACGCGCAAATTTGGTAATAAAGGTCTCGCTCTTCGACTTATGCTCGCCAGCGTTCTCTACGAGGTTGATGATCTTCGAGACGGTGCTCTCGCCGAACGACTTCGTGGTGCGTACTCTCAGCACACCCGATATGTTGACACAGCCTGAGATGACCTCATCGTCGACGGTTACCTCGCGTGGTACACTCTCGCCCGTCAGGGCAACGGTGTTCAGGGCCGACGTGCCCTCGATGATGACACCATCAAGCGCCACGCGTTCGCCGGGACGAATCACGATGACAGAGCCCACGGCCACCTCGTCGGGGGCTGTGGCCACTATTCTTACCTCTTCATTCTCACTTCTTACCTCTAAGTTCGCCACGTCCGGACGGATGTCCATCAGGTGTGCAATGCTCTTGCGACTCTGTCCCTCGGCATAGCCCTCAAACAGCTCGCCCACCTGGAAGAACAGCATGACGAAGACGGCCTCGGGAAACTGCGTCTCGGCACCCGGCAGGAAACCGATGCAGAGGGCACCGATGGTAGCCACCGACATGAGGAAGTGCTCGTTGAAGGCATCGCCCTTCAGCAGACCTTCGGCAGCCTCCTTCAGCGTCTCGTGGCCTATTAACATATAAGGTACGAGATATACCAGCAGCAACTGCCACGTGGGCAGCGTCCACTGATGTTCTACGATGACGGCGCCAACCAGCAGCAGTGCCGTTACGACGATAAGCACCAGCTGACGGCGCAGCGAGTGCTCGTGGTGGTGATGTTCGTGACCATGCTCGTGATGGTGCTCATGGTGATGCTCGTGATGGTGGTGTTCGTGACCATGCTCGTGGTGCTCATGGTGATGCTCGTGATGGTGGTGTTCGTGACCATGCTCGTGGTGCTCATGTGAGCAGCACTCATGTTCGTGATGATGATGATGTTCGTGTGTCATATTTTACCTTTTTACTTTTTTCTGCTGCAAAGGTACGGCGAACTTTTCGCAACTCGGTTGCAAATAATTCAAAATAATGTAGTAACTTTGCGACGAATTTGCAAAGGTGCTGTATGAAACATTATTGTCTACTATTGATGGTGGCTTTGTTGACGGCGTGTAGTGAGCACCAGCCCATTCATCCCGTCACAGAGGTGATGAATCCCATGACGCCCATCAAGAATCAGGGGCAGAGCCAGTCATGCTGGATCTACGCCATGCTGGCTGCTATCGAGACGGAGCATATCGGTCGGGGCGACTCCGTGAACCTCTCGGCAGCGTGGCTGGAGAGTTATCTGAAGGAAGAGCCACAGGCACCTGAGACCGGACGTGGCATGGGAGCAACGGCGTTGGTGCTACTCCAGAAGCACGGGCTCGTGGGCTACGACGCCATGCGTAAGGCCGATGCTCCACGTCCGAAGATGGTCTTTCTGTTGGGAGCAGAGTACACGCCACAGGAGTTTGCCCGTAGCGTCTGCGCCCCTGGCGAGTATGTGGCGCTGACAGCCAACGACGACTCCGTCTATGGACAGGAAATACTTATCGACAAACCCGACAACTGGCTGCGCCAGCGATTCCTCAACATCCCCATCGACACCCTGCTCAGCCGTACGGAGCGAGCCGTGCGTCGTGGTCATGGTGTCTGTTGGGAAAGTGAGGGCCACGCAATGGCCATCGTCGGACTGGCCTGCGACACGACAACACAGAAGCGCTATTTTGTGATGAAGAACTCATGGGGAGAGAAACACGGCAACCACGGTCTCGACTATATGTCGTACAAATACTTCCGTCGTCACACCCTCGCCGTCTGCATGACACACGAGGCCTTTGAAGATCCATGAGGGTGTGACGGGAATCATGAATATTATTCGCTGAGCAGGCGCTCGGCCATCTGACGGCCGAGGGCTTCGCACTGGGCGAGTGTCTCGTCGGTAAGAGCCTGTTTGATTTCTACAGGTTCGCCCACCTGCTCGTAGTGTAATTTTTCCTCATTCCATCGGGATATCTCGCTCACAGCCTTTGATGCCCAACTGAAGGAGCCGAACCAACCGAGGTAGCGGCCTTTGATGTCTTTTTGCGACAATTCATCGAGCAAAACGTTCATTTCGTGATACAGCCCAGTGTTGTAGGTGGGGGCTCCGACGATGAGGCCCTTGTAACGGAAGAGGTCGCGGATGATATAGGAGTGGTGGGTCTTGGAGACGTTGTACATCACGATGTTCTTGAGGCCGGCTTGAGCGGCAGAACGGGCGATGACCTCAGCGGCACGCTCGGTATTGCCGTACATAGTGCCGTAGCAGATGACGAGACCTGGCTCGGCATCGTATTTGGATAAGCGGTCGTAGATGCCGATGACTTTTTCAACGTACTGATGCCACACGGGACCGTGGGTGGAACAGATGTAATCGACATTGACGCCAGCCAGTTTCTTCAGAGCCATCTGCACGGGCGTACCGTATTTGCCGACAATGTTAGAGTAGTAACGTGTCATCTCCAACCAGAAGGTGTCGCAGTTCATCTGCTCGTCAATGTAAGCACCGTTCAATGCGCCAAAACAGCCGAATGCATCGCCGCTGAACAGGGTGGTGGGCGATGGCTGTTGGGCGTTGGCGCAGAGGGTCATCATGGTCTCTGGCCAGTGAACCATCGGGGTGAGAACGAAATTAAGTGTATAGGCTCCAAGCTCGATGGAATCGCCGTTTTTTACTTCAACAAGACCGTCGGTAAGGCGGTAGAACCCTGCCATCATGTCGAAGGTCTTCTTGTTGCCGATAATCTGGATGTTGGGATAGAACTGGCGCAGCAGAGCCAGCGAACCGCTGTGGTCGGGCTCCATGTGATTGACAACGACGTAGTCGATAGGACGTTCGCCGATGATTTCGCGGATATTTTCAAGGTAGGGCATGAAGAAATCGACCTCGACGGTGTCGATTAGGCAGATTTTCTCGTCCTTGATGAGGTAAGAGTTATAGCTTACGCCGTTGGGCAGTGGCCATAAGCCTTCGAACAGGTTCTTGTTGCGGTCGTTGACACCGACATAGTAGATGTTATTGGTAATCTCTTTCATAGTTATTGGTTTTTTAATTGATTCGCGAATTCCTCGTCAATGCTGTTGTTGATGCTTTGACAGCAGTTGGCCGAGAAAGCCTGGGCACAACCGACAAGATTGTCCCACTGCTGCTCCGTGATACCACGATCGACATCCTCGTGGGTGATGCCGTACTTGATGAGGCCATAGACAAAGCCAGCGTTGAAATTGTCGCCGGCACCGATGGTGCTGACGGTGTGGGTATTGGGCACAGGGTACTGCTTGCTGAAGCCACCGGCAGCGCGCACCTCTAAGGGTTGTGCACCACGGGTGTAGATAAAATTCTTGGTGTAGAACGAAATCTCGGAGCGATAGACGCTGTCGGCATCGTTCTTGCCGTACATGATGGAGAAGTCTTCGTCGGAGCCACGCACAATGTCTGCCAGTTCGAAGTTCTCCAGGATGTTGGGAGTCAGTTTCACTACCTCGTGACTATGGGAGGCCCGGTAGTTGACATCATAGTAAAGGATGGCACCTCGGCTCTTCGCGTATTCAAAGAATGTCTTCACCTGAGGACGTACCACGGGATTGATGGCAAAGTACGAGCCGAAGAGTATGATGTCGTCGGGCTGGATGTCGGGATGGGTGAAGTCCAGACGGTCGTGCGGATGATCCTTATAGAAAATGTATTCCGCGTTGTTCTGGTCGTCAAGGAATGCCAGCGACAGCGGCGACTTGGAGTCGGGGAATACGGTGACGCCTGAGGCATCGACGCCGTTGGCCGTGAGGTATTTCTTTACGTTTTCACCGATGCGATCGTTGCCGGTCTCACTAATAAATGCTGCCGGGACACCGGCACGTCCCAGCGAAATCATGGCGTTGAACGCCGAGCCTCCGGGTACCGCCTTAATGGGCTGGTCGCCACGGAAAATAATGTCGAGAACTGTCTCGCCTATTCCAATTACTTTTCTCATTGTGCCTGCAAAGATAGTGCAAATCGAACGAAATACCAAATTAATTTGAGTATTTCTGAGATGCAGCCCACCTTCGGCGTAGCCAAGGATACAAAATAAATGTGAATTATGGATTGCGAATTATGAATTATTTTCGTACCTTTGCGTTCGAATTATGAATTACAACACCAAGACACTGGCCTCCGGCCTGCGCGTGATACACTTGCCATCGACATCTTCGGTGGTCTATTGTGGTTTCCAGATAGCTGCCGGCACACGTGACGAACAACCAGGAGAAGAAGGACTGGCCCATCTCTGTGAGCACATGACCTTTAAAGGTACAGAGCGCCGTAACGCTCTGCAGATTATCAATTCCTTAGAGGGACTTGGCGGTGAGCTCAATGCCTTTACAAACAAAGAGAGCACCGTTTACTATGCTGTTGTGCAGAAAGAACACCTGCGTGTGGCCGTTGACGTGCTGGCCGACATCGTGTTCCATAGCCAGTATCCTCAGGCGGAGGTGGAGCGTGAGGTGGAGGTTGTATGCGATGAGATAGAGAGTTATAATGATTCGCCAGCCGAACTGATCTATGATGAGTTCGAGAATCTGCTCTTTGACGGGCATCCTTTAGGGCATAATATCTTGGGAACGGCCGACCGCCTGCGCACCTATACATCGGCTGATGTGATGAATTTCGCAAAGCGTCATTATCTGCCGATGAAATCGGTGTTTTTTGCTTACGGCGACGTCGATTTCCACTGGCTGGTAAAACAATTGGAAAAGGTGGTGACGGCTACTCCGGAAATGTCGGAAAGTCCGATGAATCCGGTGGTTTTGGATTCTGTGAGTCTTCCTCAGAATCCAGCAGCCGACATCGTCAGGAATCTTGGTACCCATCAGGCCCATGTAATAATTGGTTCGCGTGCGTATGCTGTCAATCATCCTCGGCGCATGGCTCTCTACTTGTTGAACAACCTGCTTGGTGGACCGGGTATGAACGCCCGATTGAACCTTGTGCTGCGCGAGCGTCACGGTTTGGTATATACCGTTGAGAGTATAGCGGTGAACTATGGTGATACGGGTGTGTGGTCCGTTTATTTCGGATGCGATCCTCATGATGTGACCCGTTGTCGCCGATTGGTACGCCGTGAGTTAGACAAGCTGATGGCTGCACCTCTTACAAAGACGCGACTTGCTGTCGCCAAGCGTCAGTTGAAAGGACAGATAGCCATTGCCTGCGATAATAGGGAACAGTTCGCTCTTGACTTCGGAAAAAGTTTCTTGTTTGATGGGAAGGAGCGTCATTTGGATGACCTCTTCCGCAGAATCGATGCCGTGACGGCTGATGAGGTACAAGCGGTCGCCCGTGAACTGTTTCCCGAGGAAAAGCTCACGACGCTGATTTTTACTTAAAGGACTCCGATTAACGTAGTTTTTGTGTCTTCTCGTGGAAGGTCTTAGGCCTTCTCGATTTACTTTGTCTTCTTAAATGGCAGTAGCCATGTAGCGGCGCATCTCCTTACGCGCAGTGCCCAAGCGGTGCTCTACAGATTTGTAGCCTTCGCCCAGTTGTGTGGAGATCTCGCTGACTTTCATGCCTCCATAGACATGGAGACGGTAGATTTCGCGGCAGTTTTGGGGGATGCGAGCCAGACCGCGCTCCAGACGTTCTGTCAGTTCGTGAGCAGAAATAATCGATTCCATCGATGTATCGCTGCCCTCGCTGTGCGTGATATAGTGCTCGTATTCCTCGCGTGTACTGCGACGACGATAGAAGTCGCAGATAAGGCGTCTGGTCACTGTATAGACCAGACAGGGCAGGGTGGTCTCCGTTATCATTTTGTCGGAAACCATAAGCCGCATGAAGACATCCTGTACGAGGTCCTCTGCAAGATAGCTGCCACCAAGACGGCTACTGACAAAAGTCAGCAGCTCGTCGCGGCGGGCGGCATAGTAGCTTTCTAATAGTTCGAAATTATTCATTGACGACAGGCTTGATGGTGCCATCTTCATTATAATAGAGTCTTTGAACCTTCAGCGAGCGCAGGTGTGTAACGTCGTTGGAGGGTACGCAGTCATGATAGAACAGATACCACTGTCCTTTGTACTCAACGATGGAGTGGTGGGTGGTCCAGCCGACAACAGGCTCCAGGATGACGCCCTGATAGGTGAATGGGCCGTAAGGAGAGTCACCGATGGCGTAGCACAGGTAGTGGCTGTCGCCTGTCGAGTAGCTGAAGTAGTATTTTCCATTATATTTATGTACCCATGAGGCCTCGAAGAAGCGGTGCGGATCACCAGCCTTCAGGGGCTTGCCATCCTTGTCGACAACGAGGACGGGGCGTGGAGCTTCTGCAAACTGCAGCACATCGTCGCTCATGCGAACCACTGCGCTGGGTATTGCGGGAGCATCGGGCTTAGCGAAGAGCTGTGTCTTGTGGTCGGGAGCAGGACCAAGGTCGATGAGGCCGTTGTCATCGCCGTACTTGCCGGGGATGGCCTCAAAGCCATGGTAGAGTGAGTGCCACCACTGGAGCTGACCACCCCACAGACCGCCGAAGAAACAGTAAATCTGGCCGTCATCATCCTTGAAGACGCAGGGGTCGATAGAGAACGAGCCGCGGATAGGAGCGTCTTGGGGAACGAACGGACCTTCGGGCTTATCGGCAACGGCCACACCGAGGTGGAAAACGCCGTCGTAACCCTTAGCTGAGAAGATGAGGTAGTACTTACCGTCCTTTTCGATGACGTCGTTATCCCACATCTGCTTCTCTGCCCATTTTACCTGGTCAACATCGAGAATCACACCGTGATCTGTAGCCTCGTCGTTTTCAACGTCGTTCCACGACAGCACGTGGTAGTCGCGCATTTGGAAGTGTCCGCCGTCATCGTCGAAGCACTCGCCGGCGTCCCAGTCGTGGCTGGGATAAACGTACAGGCGTCCGTTAAACACGTTGGCTGATGGGTCAGCCATATAGTCACTGGGGAAGAGGTAACGTGGTAATTTTGCCATAGGATTTTATTCGTTATAGGGTTATTTGTAGAGTTTGATAATCTCGTTGATGACTGGTTTCTCCTTATACTGGCGGTCGAAGAGCAGCGGATAGTTGGTGCGTCCCTTAATGGGCCAGCCGTTAAGCCATGAACCGCCGTCGCTAACGCCCCACAGGTTGATGCGCGAAATCTGCGAACGGTGCTTGTAATAGATACGGAAGAGGGCGAGCCAGCGCTCATCCAGCTCCTTCTGCTTGGCAGCAGGCAGTCCGTCGGTATAGGGATTGTACTTCTGCTGCAGCTCGAAGTTCTGGGCGATGTCAGCACCGCCGAAGCCCTGCGGATTGGGCAATACATTGATGTCGAGCTCGGTAATCATCACCTTGACGCCACAAGCAGCGAAGGCATCAATACTTTTCTCGTATTCCTCGAGGTTCGGGTAGTCCAAGCCGTTGTGGCTCTGCATGCCTACACCATCGATACGCAGACCTTTGTCCTTCAGGTTCTTTACCAGACGGCAGACGGCTTCGCGCTTCTTGGCACCAGCCATCGAGTAGTCGTTGTAGTAAAGCTCTGCATCAGGGTCTGCCTCGTGGGCAGTACGAAAGGCTATCTCAATGAACTCCTCGCCCAGAAGATTATAATAAGGTGACTTACGGAACGAACCATCGTCCTCAATGGCTTCGTTGACAACGTCCCAGCCGTGTACCTGGCCTTTGAAATGGCCGACAACGGTCTTGATATGTTTGATAAGACGTGCCTTCACCACTTCTTTAGACGCGCGCGAGGCGGCATAACCATTGGTGAACCACCAGTCGGGAGCCTGTGAGTGCCATACGAGGCAGTGGCCGATGACCTTTACCTTGTGCTGCTGACAATAGTTGACGAACTTGTCGGCCACACGGAAGTCAAAAATGCCCTCTGCAGGTGCCAGCGTCTCGGGTTTCATGCAGTTCTCGGCAACAGCACAGTTAAAATGCTTGTCGAGCACTGCATCGGCTTCGGGAACCTGCCCATCGCTCTGCCACTGGTTGATGGCAGCGCCGATAAGGCAATACTTGCCGATGGCGTCCTTCAAACCCTGCTGGGCCATAGATGCCAGCGGCATCATGGCCAGACAGAGTGTCAGTATCTTTGTGCTTTTATTCATTACTTATTATTACGTGCTTCAATCTCCTTGTTGATCTCGTCAAGTCTCTCGTCAGTAAGAGGATACTTATAGATAAGATAACCTACGACGACAAGAAGAATCGCGGGAATGATAGTTGTGAACACCAGAATAGCGTTCTGTGCTATTTCAGAATAGTTGGCCAACTTGGGATAGTAGGCATTTACAGGTGCGCTGATAAATGATGCGAGGAACACTACAACGAAGATGCCAAGCACGAGCTGCAGGCACTTGTTGGCCTTGAATTCCTGCCACATTTCACCGAATGTAACGGGCTTTTCTGGCGTTGTGGTGATATTCTCCTTGCTGCCCATGAAGCAGAGCATCAACAGGACAAATCCGACGAGTGCAAAGACACAGGTTACTGTGAACCATGCCATCGGGCTCGTAGGCAAGGCCGACTCTTCGCTGGCGAAGTTGAAGCCAATCCATCCCATCACCAGAGGCGTAATCCAACCGGCAATGGAGAATCCTGCCTTGAAAGCGACACCGGCCAGTGCGTTGACGGTGGCAGCGGGTCTGTTGCCTGTACGATATTCGGCTTCTGTGATGACCTCGGGAACCAGTGCCCACATCAGTGAACCGACAAGGAGTCCGACACCCGTCATGACCTTGGCTGCCTGAACAAGTGCATTGAGACTTGTCACATCAAAGAATTTACCGATGACGAACAGAATGGCAAATCCAACTAAGCCGATAGCGAGAAGCGTATAATAAAGTCCTTTCTTACCCAACCATCTCTTCAGCATTGGCAGCGAAGGCAAGATGACGAAGGCAGGAATCGTACCGATAGCCATAAATGTAGCCTGGTTCCAGTCGATAGCCATGTGAACACACATAGCAAGGCCGATGGGGAAGCCTGCCTGTACGACAATCTGACCGATGTTGGCGCAGACCATTCGTGTAGAAGTCAGGATCAGTACCTCGTCGTTGTCACGAGTCATACTGGCCATGATGGAGCCGTAGGGAATGTTGACCACCGAATAGATCATGCTCAGCACGGTATAGCTGACTGTAGCATAAATCATCTTCATGGTCACCGACCATTCAGCCGCCTGAGGAAGCATCAACAAGCAGGCAGCAACTGTAAGAGGAATGCCGCCGTAAAGGAGGTAAGCACGATACTTACCCAGCTTCGGGTTGCGGTTGTCAATATAGCGTCCCACTACCGGACTCCAGAAGCAGTCAATGAGTCGAACCGTGAGAATCAGTCCGCTGACAAAGGCCGGATTGATTTTCAACACTGTTGTAAGATAAATCATCAGGTAGCATGCCACCGTCTGGAAAATCAGGTTCTGCGCCAGGTCACCCGAGCCGAAGCCGATGCGCTGGAGCCATGAGAGCTTGTAAAAGCCTTTTGTTTCGTTCGTTGTCATAGTTCTATGGTTTTTTAATTTTGCGGGCAAAGGTACAAAGAATCCCTGATTCTGACGTTTCCTTTTGTAGCAGTTATTATTGTGTTTTGTTTCATCTCGGCAAAATAAGGTGGTTCTGTTGGCTTTGCTCTTGGGTGCCGGGTGATGTGGGGAGAGTAGGGGGTGCTCGTTTGATTTATTCCGATGAAATCGGCTGTTTTTGCTTTTTATTGTGTAAATATTGTGTATATGAAACGGCGTAATTCTGTCCCGTTGTAATCCTTATGATTGATTGTCATTCGAAATAATTGCATAATTCAACGAAAATGCTTACCTTTGCCACCACAACTAAAACAATCAGTATGAAACGAACAATGAAGTTTGTGGTGGCGTTGCTGCTATTTGTCTTAACAGCCCAGGCGCGAACATGGACGCCTGATCAAGTCAAAGATGTTATTCGTCGTGTCAATACCTACTGGCAGACGAACAACAAGGCCGAAGTGCGCTCGTTTTGGGACAATGCTGCCTATCACACCGGTAATATGGAGGTTTATAAGCTCTTGAAAGACCAGCAGATGCTCGATTATAGCATCCGTTGGGCAGAGCATAACCACTGGCAGGGTGCCACAGAGACCGACCCAGCAAAATGGAAGTATAAGCAGTACGGCGAGGGACAGGACTACGTGCTCTTCGGCGATTGGCAGATATGCTTCCAGACATACATTGATCTTTACAACATCGCGACCGAAGATAAGAAGGTGGCGCGAGCCCTTGAGGTAATGGGCTATGAGGCCGACTCCCCGCAGAATGACTATTGGTGGTGGGCTGATGCTCTCTACATGGTGATGCCCGTAATGACAAAGATGTATAAGCTCACGGGCGATACGAAGTATCTGGATAAGCTCTATCAGAACATCCTTTATTCAGATGAGATCATGTTCGACCAGGAAACGGGCATCTACTTCCGCGATGGCAAGTATGTCTATCCCAAGCACAAGTCGGCCAATGGCAAGAAAGATTTCTGGGCGCGTGGCGACGGCTGGGTGCTGGCTGGTCTGGCCAAGGTCCTTCAGGATATGCCTGAGACG
>Ga0310786_10004740_pt1 | contig 18763 bp, 34 predicted proteins | sample AusTroGonzalo_MG_FD_203881 | JGI IMG/M metagenome (GOLD analysis project Ga0310786, IMG submission 203881) | Bovine rumen microbial communities from tropical cattle in Woodstock, Queensland, Australia - Gonzalo_03 (v2) (version 2) | ecosystem: Host-associated > Mammals > Digestive system >... | reverse complement strand
GCAGACTCACCTGAGTCGGCTGGAATAGCTGATATTCCAATTGGTGTTGTTGACCGCCCCGGTCAAGATTTTATTACAGAAGTGTATTTTTTATAATATTGTATAATATATTAGCTATTAATTATTAAAGTTTGGAGTTATAATAAGTATGATTAAGGTTATAAAACATTCAGATAAGATATTTCATAAAACGTGCCAAAAATGTGGGTGTGAGTTTACATATGAGCATGAGGACATTACGCTCCCTATGCGGTGTCCAGACTGTGGTGCAGTTTTTTTTGGTTTTGAAGACGATTGTGACTTAAAGCCGCTGCCGGAGGACCAATTAAAAGAGATTATAGATAAACTTACAGATAGTATCTACAAAGATGTACAAAAGAGAATTGATAAGTTATTAACTGATAAAGCAAATGAGTTGGTTTACCATGACTATAACTTTGATAATAACCAGATTAATCCATTCTCATATCCAAGAACTTGTAATGATTGTGAATGGTTTAAGCAGATGACAAGCAAAAAAGGTGCTATCTATGTTGGAGACACGCCTTGTACATGGTGCCACTTAAATACACCAATGTGTAACACCGTAACGAGCAGTGTAGTACACCAAAGCAAATAATTGATACAGGAGGTACAATTATGGAAAGTTCTTATATTTGTTTTTATGCTATCTTGATTTTTATTTTGCTGTATTGTTGCAGTTATATAGCTTTCTATTGGTTTCGTGCCTTTTATATGCTTCCGTCACAGCGTAAGGTAAAAAAGCTTTCAAAGAAAAAACGTAAAATTATAGATCAATTTGAACACTCTCTTTTTGAGATACATGATAATTATATTTTTTATTATATCCCGGAGGGTATATCTGGTGAAGATTTTTTAAGTTATTTTGGCTGTAAGACATGGGAGGAGCTAGGTTCCAAAATAGCAAACGGTAAAGCCGATCAAATAAAGCAAATGGCAATTTTTGATTATTCCCCTGAAATAGATAAATAATATGGAAAAGATGGATTATTATAAAATCTTAAATATAAAGCGTGATGCAACGCAGGATGACATAAAAGCTGCATATAGAAAGCTTGCTAAGCAGTATCATCCTGACAAGTTTGCAACTGCACCAGAAGAGAAAAAACGCGAAGCTGAGGAGAAATTTAAAGAAATTCAACATGCATATGACGTGTTGAGTGATACACAAAAGAAGGCCGCCTATGATCAATATGGGTCAGAAGACGGCCCAAATATGAACAGTAATTTTGGCGGTGGCTTCAATCCGTTCGGCGGTGGCTTCAGTACAATTTTTGAGGATATGTTCTTTGACGAAGCCGTAGAGGTCATTTCGAGGACCACAAACTGGTATGAGGATATCGGTTCCGGATACATCCGTAAGGTTGACCGGAATATGGTGCTTGTGTTTGTTGATATATCACACACATTTGCCTTTACGTTGGTGTATACACCGGAACCAAGAGAAGTCGTACCTGTGCTGCATGTCTGGCCTGAGCTATCGCTCCTCAGTATAAAGGTACCGTTTATACCTTCACCCGAAGCGTAATCTACCGTATTAGTATGCTTTGACTCTTGTGAATCTTCAAAGTCTAAAAAGCCAAGTGCGTCTGCTACGACTGTCTTAAACTTATCCGGAGTCACATCAAAAGCGAATCGTCTCCAGAGTGAATCTGTGTTCATTAAGTCCATCTATATCTTTTCCTCCAAGTTTAGTCCCTCCTGTCTGCAAAGGTCATCTGAGCATTTGCGAGGGTCTTTCTCAAAAACTTATAAAGCTTTTGATTATTAGCTTTCTCGATGGTGCTCAGAATCACACTCATTTCTACAGGACTGACATTGTAGTTATTTACAAAGTAATCCAAGTAATCGTCGGGTAGCTGATGAAGCATTTGCACGCACTTAAATGCCCAGAACTCTTTGTACTTAGTGGTAGACTTTTTGGTAGTGCCGTCTTCCATGATGATATTGACAGTAGTTTTCACTTCATGCTCAAAGTCGTTGAATGCAATCAAGTCTAAGATAACTGCCTCCACCAATTTCTTTTGGTCTACGTACACTTGAACCAATTCGCGTGCTGCTTCGTCGGTGTCGCCTTGATACTCTTTCTCTGCGTACTCTTCGCCTTCAAGCAAATCCATAAAGGTAGTCTTACTATCACCCTCGCCCACTGGGTCTTCCAAAGACATGGTGTTGTAGTTAGCCTTGTGCTTGTCAAGGTTAGAATCGTAGTGGTGCTGAAGTCGGATCGTTTCCACGCATCTGTGTACCGCCTGCATCCCGTTAACCTTTTTCTCGGGATTTCTCCAAGCTTTGTACTTACATGCGTACTCGATTCCCTCGAATAACCAACCTGCAAAGACCTCGGTGTCATTTCCGTAGCCGGGTGATTTCTGTCTGAGCTTGTTGCACAAATACCAGAAGCGAAGCATCAAACCTGACATATACAGATTCTTGTCTTCTGCGTCATCGTTATCGACCGCAGCGCAGTAGCCATCTAACATAACTTCTACGTTGCATTTATCGTACTCGATGCCGTACTTCTTTTTTAGTTGGCGCGCGCCATTCTTTAAGTCGGCGAATAATTGCTGAATCATACTGTTAGGCCTCCTTAGTCGGAAACTTTGGGGAACCAATACACAGTTCTCTTATCAAACTTGCAGACTTTGCTGGAGTGATTGAGCTTCTTGTACAAAAGCTCTTCAACAGTGATTTCGCCGCGCGAGATTTTGGTCATGTCATTGTCGCGAACGTACAGGATGTACTTAGGATTCGCGAGCAAGAAAGTCTTGTGTCCGCCGGGCGCATCTTGCAAAGAGATACAGGTCCAGTCAAGCTTGGAATCGTACGCACTTTTATATTGTTTCTTGTAATACTTACTTCTCATAATATTATACAACCTCCACTACCTTAGAATAAATGGTGTTTACGTTCGTCGAAACAGTCTCTCCATTGTTCTCAATGTCGTAAACCTTTTCGACTATGATTTCGATACTATCGACGCAGGCGTTCGTCGCCATTTCGCTGTACTTACGAGGGTCTTTCTCGATAAGCTGAGCCATCAGAATGGCATTGTCTTTATCCTTGCACTCTCCCTTAAACTCATCGCCAAGGTATGTGGCACCACTGTACCCAAGTACCCACACTTCATAGGCAGGGCCTGCTAACACAATACCTATAATATCTTCAAGGTCCGGGTCGATACCTCTGTACTCTTTATCGCTCATAGTTGTCTCCTTTAACTTTTGATATTTATATTATATCATGTTTTTTCTGTTTTGTAAACTGTTTTTTACAAGTTTTTCAAAAAAGTTTTATTACCAGCCATATTTTTTATTGAGCTCGTCGTAATTCTCAATCCAGCTAAGCAGGATTTCACGTGCGAGCGTCTCGTCTATGCTGTATAGGTCGGCCAAGTAGGGTGCTGCTCCCCACATGTTGCAAATGCCGGTACACCGAATTGCTTCCAAACCGTAGTAGTATATTTCCCACTCAGGGTTAATAGGATATTGCTTGCTCATCTTTAACCCCCCAACGCATCTTTAAGTTCTTGTAACGTTCCTCTGAATAACCTTTGGTCGCCACACGACCTAGAATAGTCTGAGCACCAAAGCTCGATGATAAGCTCGTCTTTGTCATTGTACGACAAGTAGGTAATGACGGAACCATCGTACGACTGTGCTGCGGCCTTGATACCGCTATTCCTCGTACCGGTTCTCGTTGCCGGACCACGTGAGCCCGCTATCGTGGCATAAAACTTGCTCATATCTGTTTACCTCCGTTTTTTATTCTGTATATATTATAACATGTTTTTTTGATTTTGTAAACTGTTTTGAGCTAAGTTTTCAAACTTTTTTGCTCTTTCTTCTTTATCACGCTCTTCAAGTTCTTTGATATACTTTTGAATAGCGTCATTACCCCATGTTCTTGCTTCTTCCAGATTTTCTACACTGCCATTGACTAACAATTTTCCAATTCTAAACATTGCAAGTTCAATTTTATCTTCTGCTTCAAAGTAATACTTCTCGACTATTTCTGTTAGTCTGTTTTCTTCCTCTGGCTCTACATTACCAAAGTAAGCTTCATAGCAGAGTTGCTTCGTTGCATGATATGGGCCATACTGATAGTCCGCTCTTACACTCGGCATTGTCCGCCTCCTTAACTAACCCAAACATCTGCCTGAATCATGGGCTCATAGTTGTCGTTCTTCAATACTGACCACTCTATTCTGGTGATTTCATAGTTATCCAGCTCATCAGATGTGTTTAGAAAGGTAACCAGCGGTTGCTCTATATCTGGCTTGTGAATAAACACCCTAATCTTAGAAGTACTAGTGGTTCTATTGAAAAGCTTTCTAAACTTACTGTATGATACTCCGATACCCATACTAATCATCCTCCTCGACTAACGTCAACTCGGTATCGTCGGGCAAACTTTCGAATACATACTCGAACATACCGTTTTTGTCGAACTCATTTCCGTAGAAACCTCCGCAAGAGTCAACGTCTTCCCAACGATGTTCAATCCAAGTCTGGCCGGTGCGAACGTCTTTGCACTCTACTTCAACCTTCTCAGACACACCAAAGCAATACACATCGCCTTTGATGTACTGGTCGTAGATTTCGATTTCACTCTGCATCGTTTCGTCGGCAAGCTCTTTCCAGTTATCTTCAGTAGCCGTTTCACCGAAGCACTTAAATACTTCTTGTTTCGAAACATAGATGTAACCGCAAATGCCGCTGTCCCAACGGTCACAAAAGTCTCTAAGACTAATCGTCTGTCCGCTGTGGTCTAACATATATACTTGACGAATATACGTATCTTTATCTGCTTTAAGCTCTTCGATACGGTCGATTGCTTCGTACTTATCATAAGACAAGCCGTTGTCGCTTATGTCCCAGTCACCTCTAATACTGAGGATATGACAAAGATTATCCCAAGCTCTCGGGCTTTCCGGATAATCGTCTTGGTCTACGTCGATTTTGAATACTCGGCCGTCTGCCGACTTAACATAGGCTCTGGTGGCAAAATTAAGTTTATCTGCTAATTTCTTTTCGTCAATCATAATGTACCTCCACTTGACTTTCGATACTTATATTATAACATGTTTTTTTGTTTTTGTAAACTGTTTTTACGCACTTTTTCAAAAATATTTTTTTAGAAAGTGCATTCGTCATAATCAAGCACAACGGTACCTTTGTTGATGTCGTTGCGAAGGTCGACATAACTTTCCAATAAAAACCGTGCCTCTTGTTCTCTATCGGCATCTTTGGCATTTAACGTAATGTTGTTGTCACAAACATCACCTGTGTCTTTTACCCAAGGGAAGCACAAGAAGTTATAGTCAGCACAGTCAGAGTCATTTCTGATTTTAACGCCGGCACAAATCGCCCAGTAATACTCGTCGCTTCTGTCGGTCTCCTCAGAAGTGTAAATACACTCAGACTTTTCGTAGCCCTCTTCCCAACCGCAGTAAATAGCAAGGTCGTCGTCGAGAACATAGTGGCAACAACCGCCGTCACCAGTCTCGTCTTGCTTAAGCAACCAAGTAATGGCATATTTGAGAAACTCAGCAACTTCCTGTATTCTATCCTTAGTGATATATTTTGCTTTAATCATCTTACTCGTCCTCCTTGATGTTCTCTTCTTCAATGCTGTAGTTGTAGCTGATTACACACCAGCCGGTCTCATCGGAGATTACTTCCGTGATAGCTTCTACTTCACTCATTTCGTCCGGGTCGTAGTCGACTTCTAATACAAGTTCGTGCGGTAACTCACTATCAATTTCTTCAATGGTGGTGCCGTTCTCATTTGCATCGCTTTCGTCAATGTCATACCAAATGTCATCGACACGCACACTCATACATCTTCTCATCTTAAAACCTCCGATGTTTTTTGATACTTATATTATAACATGATTTGCGAAAAAAGTAAACTGTTTTTAGGAAAGTTTTTTAACTTTTTTTGATGCTCATCATAAACACATAAATAGCCTTCTCTCTTTCATATTGATCCATTTCAGCTGCAACTTTGGCTTTGTATTCTTCTTGAAGAGCCACCAGGTTTTTAGTGTGGCCAAAGTTGAGATAATTTTCAACGGACTCAACATTATAATATTGGGCTTTTCTGAATATCTCGTTACCATAAATATTCTTGTACACACAAGAACCACACCGGCTTACACACCGCTCATCCACTACTCTGTAGTCTGCTCCGGACCAGGTCTTTTTGATTGCCTGAGCTTTTGCTTTGATTTTCTCCCAGGCCTCTTTATTCCACTCAGAGGTGCTCATCCCGGTGTACTCAAATCCAAGTGCTCTTGCTTCTTTCTCTTTCATTTTACAGTTCCTCCACAGAAAGTATTTGGTACTCACAATCGATACCCAAACCATATAGTTTAATACACTCTTGCACTGAACGTACAACGCAAGACTGTTCGCGCCATCCGCCTTTCGTCCAAGCATCTTTATATCTAAAAGTGACTCTTACCATACTTACCTCCATTTATTTTCACTACATATATTATAACATGAAAAAAACGGTTTGTAAACCGTTTTTAACTACTTTTTTTATTTTTTTTTAATATTTTTTATTCTCTGTCATGCTTATCCATAAAATATAGGATAATCATTGCAGTCAAGGCGATGAGTAACGCAACCACACCGATACCAGTCGAAATAATCACCGGCAGAAATACGAATACCCAACCCCAATCGATTACATGGCACAGCTTCAGGATTACAAAGACAATAGTCACTATAACACTAATTGTGCCAAAAGACAAACTGGTCTGTGTTCTTACTGTTTTATTATTCCTTTCTTCCATATTTATCTCCTAATAAATACACTCATGCTGATTACCGCTTTGGTCGACATAGATATACTCTTCGCCGTCAAGGATGTCAGACTGCTTAGCCTCAAACGTTACCTTTTCATAGAACCAGTCAAACTCGTCGAAAGTCATGTTGTCGAAGTGGAAATTACACTGAACACGCGGAATCGCATTAAACTTAGCAATCTCATCTTCGTCATACTCTTCTAAGTCACGGTAGAAGAAGTTGTCGAAGTTAACCCTGTTGGTGCTGATGTCGATGGTAACTCTGCCCTCTTCCCAGTCCTCAGTCTCATCCATACCTGCTTCGGTGATAGCGGTCAACCCGGTATTTCTCCCTTCGGACGGCTTAAGCAAGAAGCCTCTGATTTGAGGTAACGTACCTTTGCGTGCTTCCTCAATAATACGGGTAATCTCGTACTGAGGAAAACCGGAACCAGTGTAGTTGAGCAAGAAAATTGCCTTTTCCAAATCGGTAAGATCCGGATAGTCAGCAAAGTCTTTCGTACCGACACTGAAAAGAATGTTAAGCTTTTCTTGGTCTGTGGCAAGCTTCGGCTCTCTGATAAAGTCGATGATTTCTTTAGTCATCTTAGCCGACTCGGTCGTATACGCACTCCAATGATAGTAGGCATTCGCCAATCTCTTGCCATCTTTTGCAATCGTGATGTTTAGTCTTTGTCCCATATTTAATCCTCCAAGTCTTCAAACGTATCGATTTCGTACTCTTTATATGTCTTATCAAGTTGCTGTTCAAACTCTTCTACACTAGAAAGGTAACTAGCCGGCATTTCACCCAAGAGTAGCAATGATGCTTCTTGCATAATCGCCGGAATGTTAGTACCAGTTACGTACCTACATTGCTTGCAACCCTGCTCATTTTCACAAATCAGTACTTCGTGGTACAACGGTCTGTTGTCAAAGTCGAACGTAGAATGAAATACTACATAGCTAAGTTTGCTCCGATACTCTCTGTCTTTGTAATATTCCTCTTGGCACGCATCGTTGATTTTCTTTACAAACCTTGCTTTAGGTGCCAGAAACCGCTCTCTTAGTTCATTATACGTCAAGAATGAGTGCATCTTCCTCGTCCTCCTCACTTATATAGTTTTTATCTTCTATGAAGATATAGTCCTTGGTGGCATCTCTGAAGTCTTCGAAGCCTGTCGTCTCGTTCAGAGAGAATAGTCTGTCTCCTGCCCAATACCCGCAGTAGTCAGCACACGGATAGCAATCATAGTAATCGCCACCGCCTTTGCCATTACCCACGGAACACAGGAGGGGTACCGGATTGATAACGAAATCCCACGCATCACGCGGTCCCTCTTCCTTGAGTCTGTCTAAGTCGATATACTCGCGCTTAGTAAGATTGAACACGTAACGCAAATGAATCGGTTTAATGTCTACTTGCTTGTTGAGCAGATTATTTGCCGCGTCAGTAATGGCGTCAAACTCCTCAGCCGAAATATTGCAATCTGGATTTTTTCTGAGGTCGTCATATTCTGCGTAGTCTCCAACCCAGTAAAGCCTGTCATCGCCGTAGGTCAGTTGTGTAAGAACGGCATCGACGAAGTTATTACCTATATAAGAATGCTCCGTCAACTTCAGGCCGTTATTATAGTCATGAGAATAGAATGTCTTGACCTCTCCGGTCTTGTCATTTTTAATAATAGGAAAGTAATATTGTCCCATTTGATTTACCTCCGATGTTTTTTTTTCATTATCTATATTATATCATGCTTTTTTGGATTTGTAAACTGTTTTTAAGCAAGTTCTTGAAAAATATTTTTTAATTCTTGACTCTGCTCATCATGGGATTCGATAACCTTGTCAATGTCTTCTTCCGTGAAATGCATCGCTAAGAGCTCTTCTTTAGTGAACTCATAGAAATAAAGCATTTCGCCGATAACAGAACGTACTCCGTCAAACTCGCACTTTAAGTCCAACAGGTCATCAAACATTGACATCTGTTTTTCTCTTAACTTCTCTTGGTTAACCATTTTCCTTTACTCCTTTGATAACAAATCTATCGTAGGTTCCGTCTTTGTATTTAATTAGCGCTGTGGTCTCACCACAAGTCGCAGAATCCAAGTAATCGATTTCCTTGGCCATTTCTACTAAACGGTTAAACGCAGTCCACATCGCGAAATTCGCGTCCACAAAGGTGGTGTAGTGCTCAGGCTTATACCAAACCTCCGGGCATTCTCTGTGCAAAGTAAAGTCTCTTTCCATGATTACTCCTCGTCTTCGTGAGCGCCGAAAAACTCGCAATAGATATACTCGTCGTCTTCTCTCCTCATAACGTAGTCGTTAACTACATTATCCTCGTCGACAAAACAAATAGTTATAATATAATCGGCTTCAAAATCATCGAAAATTTGCTTATCGATTTTTAAGTCGCCGGTCCGCAAGTCAAGCTCGTATGCATCATACTCAAGATACAACATACCACTGGTATCATTGCACTCAACCGTGTCCTCTTCAATTTTCAAGCCCTCACAGTTGCTGATTTCCATGGCGTCGCTCATTGCCGCAAAGAAGCATCCCTTCATTGCTTTAACGTCTTCATCAGTCATCTCTGCATAAAACGTAACTTTGTACCATTTCTTACTCATATTATACCTCCAAGGTTTTTTGTTATCTATATTATAACATGTTTTTTCAACTTTGTAAACTGTTTTAGGCAAGTTTTTGAAAATATTTTTCGAAATTATTCAGCTGCTTTATATTCTACCTCACAAATACCAAGCTCCACTGTTTCGACTAGCTTACCGTCCAGATACGTTCTAAGGATAGCATATTCCTCACAGCTCTCAACTTCAAAAGTAATATTGTCTTCATCTTCACCATAACCTTTGCTGTAGCTTTCCCTTGCTATCTTTTTCGCTGTCGGAATACTGGTATTTAACATATAGTCAATGGCACCACCAGGCGTATCAAACACCATTGGTTCAATATCGACAAAAGGCTCGTCTGCATCGCTAAAGTTATCGGTGGCAAGTAATTTAATAGCGTATAATTTCATGTTAATTTTCCTCCTTCTTTTCTTTTTCATATCTGATGCCGAGAGTATATCTGTTTGCTTTGACTCGCTCAATGACGTCGTTAAGAGAATACTCATCCATATCGGGGAAGGCATCTCTTAAAACCTTATAGGCTTCATATACGAGGTCGTTCTTTTTCTTTGCCGACTCTTCAGCTTGGTTGACAAGTCTGATAAGCCAGTCTTGCAGATTGGCTTCCGTGGGCTCTGTGGTATTCGTATACAGAGTTACTACAAAGTCTTTCCAAACGTAGTCTGTATATTCGCCATACCAGCTTCTGTGCGTGTCACCTTTCTTACGTTTGCCGTCAATACGCAGAATAGTGCGTGAGTCTTGCGTAGCGGAAGAGCGATACTGATCGCTTGCCAGATAAACTATATCGATGGAAAACCGATCTTGACGATGGGCTATGTGTTTGTTAATAAAATCTTCATCATACCCAAGGTTTTTAATACAGCCTTTTACTGCAAGATACCACGAATAAGGACTTGCTGCCCCGAATTGTTCTGCCTTAATACCGGCAAACTGACTCATCAAAACGTCTCTGATTTCACTTTCGGTATACTTCATAGTTTTTACCTCTCTTTAACTTTGATACCTATATTATAACATGTTTTCTTTGTTTTGTAAACTGTTTTAACACAACTTTTCAAAAAAGTTTCATTTATTTTTATGTTTACGGTTCCAAGTTGCCTGTGCTCTCGCTAGCTTACTAGATTTTGCCATTCGCATCTTCCTCCTTTATTCTATTTTCTTAAATCCACACATATCTGTGTAAAAGTAGCCAACATCATCTATATATATGATGTCGCTCACGGAAAGAGAGTGTCCTATGAAGTCCTCCGGATGAAACAGATTAAATTTGTCAAAAAGATATTCAAGATAGTTCATCAAAGAAGCCTCCGTAGAAATGTCTTGATCTACATCCCCCGCGTACACGCATTTATAATCAGATAGGCGTAACCCATGTGCACGTGCGTAGTCATAGTTGAGAAACATGTACGGACAGTCTTTGTTTTCGATTTGATAGATTTTGTAATTCATACTTAGTGCCTCCTAGTTTTGTTTGATTCTATTATAACATGAATTTTTTAATTTGTAAACTGTTTACAAGAAACTTTTTCAAATTTTTTATAATAAAAAAGCCACAGCTTTCACTGTGGCTTTTAGCACTAGTTTCCATATGGAAAATCAGATAGCGGATTTTCAGTTAATTGCCATGGGTCTGGCTCTGGAAAATCCTGTCTTAGTGGATCATCAACAACTATTTCTTCTTCTGTATTATCGTTCGGTCCCATTTTTAATTACTCCTATTTGTAAAGATCTAATTAACAAGCTCCCTACTGTATTTCCGATTATAATAAATCTCTAACTAGCTTCTTCATACACCCAATGATAGCCGCCAGCCGTAAGTAATCGGCCGCGGGCACAGCTTATAATTGTCGTCCTAGTCACTTGAGCAAAAGCAGCTGCCTCTTTTAATGAAAAAATTTCATTAAGTTCAATACATTTCACATATTTCATCTGACTTGCTTTAGCAGCGGTACCATGTTGTCTCATCTGTGTTAAGGTTTCTTGAGAATAAATATTATGTTTACCCTTATTCCAGGTAGATTTACCACGCTTTGTAGCACTCATTCGTGCTACAGCTCGTTTATTCCTGTGCCCAATTTTTTTAGTTAAACCAAATTCTTTGAGTCTACGACGAATTGTTGATTTACTAAAGCTTTGAAAGTAGTCTACAAGTTCATCTAAGCTGTGATCTTCTTCCAAAAATAATTTAGTAAGTAACTCCTTTGATAGGTCAGAGTACTTTGACTGTCTATACAAACTTAAAGCATTTCTAAGAATTGCATAATCTTCAGGCGTTGCAAGTGATTTAGTGTTGTCGTTCGAGTTAACACTACACATTCTATTAAAGGCCATTATTATTTTATAATTATTAGGGTACTCAAGCACTAGTAATCTGTGTGCAATAAAATGCTCTTCTGGGTAAAGTCAAATACAATTAGGGTGAGTTGAATGACGCTTAAATAAATTAGATTCATAGTCTCCTTTACCACCTAAACTTCTTGGTAGAATATGATGCATCTCAAAATAAGCACCAGGCTGAATGGCTCACTGTCCCCTTGTTTGTATGATACCTTGTATAAAATCTAAATAAGTCATATTCATAAAAAAAACTAGTATTGATATTGAGGCTACCAATACTAGCTAATTTATATACTTTGTAAATTACAAAATATTTTTTTAATCATAAAGTAAATAGCCTCAATATTTACTATTTTAATTTAGCAATTTATTTTCAAACCTTTATACAAAAATCTAACTAATAAGGCACCTATAGCGTTGCCTATTATAATCAAACCTAAATATCCAATAGCTTTCCATGAAAAATTTCCAAGAGCAATATAAAAGCTACACGCAATGCTATGTAAAGAATTACTTAAAATAAATCCCATTATACATAATAAAACTATTAGTATATTTTTAGTAGTTTTATATATATCACATGCTATATAAATTAAACTACCACAGCATAAAGCTTCAAGTAATACCTTATGTACTGATTGATTAAGTATTGCTGCAAATATCTCTACTTGACCGAAGCAAACCCGATACATTACCCCAAACAGAGCTGCTGCAGCTATATTTATAATCAAAGCAAGTAGGCACTCTATAAAAGTATCCTTGGAATCTATATTGCCAACCATGCCAGTATATAGCTTTGCCTTAAATTCTAAGACAGAAATCAACCCGACTGAAAATAATAACGCACCTATGATCTTATTCGGACTGTTTAAGTAGATAGCTCCGGCAAGAGCTATAAGAATTCCCGCCAGAGCTGATTTAGATATAAAATTTAAATAATTTCCTTTCTTCATTAACTTTAATTACCTTTATATGTATCTATAAATTTTTTAATATTACTTGCATTCTCATATCTGTCATATCCTTCACCGTTTGCGACCAGTAGAGTAGGTGCCTTTTGAATTCCAAATGCATATGTCTTATCTCTCTCATCCTCAGCGTCTACAACAGTATAACTAATTTCAGCTTTCTCCAACATCATCTTCGCCATCTTACAATTTGGACATGTCTTAGTTGAGAAGAGTAGGATTTCAGGTTGATCTTTTTGAGATCCATTTGCATCGCTCAGATCCGCACCTGCTGTCGCACTAACTTTAGTGCCAGAGTGAAGATCTTCAGAAAGATCTTGCGGAAACGGCTTTGGATCTCTCGGCATAGTAATACCAATGTCATAGACTAATCTATCTTTATACTCTTGGGCTTTGCCATCATTCCAATTCTGAATCGGTCTATAGTACCCGGTAATTCTTGAATATACTTCAGTAGGTTTTCCACATCTTGGGCACGTCTTATATTCGCCAGGTAAATATCCGTGCTCAGTACAAATGGAATATGTTGGAGAAAGAGTATAATAAGGTAACTTGTAATTCTGTGCAATCTTCCTAACCAGGTTTGCTGCTGCCTTCCAGTCAGGTAGCTTCTCACCTAAGAAAGCATGGAAAACGGTTCCAGAAGTATATAACGTCTGTAGCTCATCTTGAATGTCTAGTGCTTCGAAAATGTCTGATGTAAACCCGACGGGTAAGTGTGAAGAATTAGTGTAGTAAGGTGTGCCGTTCATGTTAGCGAAGATCATGTCAGGATACATATCTTTATCATGTTTCGCAAGACGATAGCTAGTGGACTCTGCAGGCGTTGCTTCTAGATTATAGAGATCTCCGTAAAGCTCTTGGTAATCTGATAGTCTTTCACGCATATGATTCAGAACTTTTTTAGTGAACTCCTGAGCAGATTCATCAGTGAGAGTCTTTTTAATCCAGCTTGCGTTCAAACATGCTTCATTCATTCCAACTAACCCAATAGTTGAGAAGTGATTATTGAATGTGCCTAAATATCTCTTAGTGTACGGATATAAGCCAAGATCCAAATACATCGTAATGGTGTCGCGCTTAATTTTTAAACTTCTTGCACTAATGTCCATTAAATGATCTAATCTTTCAAAAAACTCATTTTCATTATGACTTAAATAAGCGATTCTTGGCATGTTAATAGTAACAACACCGACAGAACCAGTAGATTCACCTGAACCGAAAAATCCACCTGATTTCTTTCTAAGCTCACGTAGGTCAAGGCGCAAGCGGCAGCACATACTTCTTACATCGGAAGGTTCCATGTCAGAGTTAATATAGTTACTAAAGTAAGGCGTACCATACTTAGCAGTCATCTCAAAAAGTAACTTGTTATTTTCGGTTTCGCTCCAGTCAAAATCATCAGTAATGGAATATGTCGGAATCGGATACTGGAATCCTCTACCATTAGCATCGCCTTCTAACATCGTTTCTATAAAAGCTTTGTTAATCATATCCATCTCGGCCTTGCAATCCTTATAACAAAAATCAACTTCTTTGCCTCCTACGATACAGTTAAGTTCTGCTAGATCATTTGGCACAGTCCAATCTAACGTGATATTACTAAACGGTGCCTGTGTGCCCCAACGAGAAGGTGTGTTAACGCCGAAAATAAAACTTTGAATACATTGTTTAACTTCTTTGTAAGAAAGATTATCTATTTTAACAAAAGGTGCAAGATAAGTATCAAATGATGAAAACGCCTGAGCTCCAGCCCACTCATTTTGCATGATACCTAAAAAGTTAACCATTTGATTACAGAGGGTAGATAAGTGTGAAGCCGGTGCAGAAGTAATTTTTCCAGGAACACCTCCTAATCCTTCCTTAATAAGCTGTTTTAGTGACCAGCCAGCGCAGTATCCTGTTAGCATCGAAAGATCATGAATATGGATGTCGGCATTTCTATGTGCATCTGCGATCTCTCTATCATATACTTCGCTAAGTCAGTAATTTGCGGTCATTGCTCCTGAATTGCTTAGGATTAATCCGCCGACTGAATAAGTTACAGTACTATTTTCTTTAACCCTCCAGTCATCTATACGTAAGTAACTGTTCATGGTCTTTCTATAATCTAGTGTAGTAGCCTTCTTTTGCTTCTTCTCCAGGTCCATCTTACAGCTCTCACATTGAAATTCTTCTGTTTCCGTCATATCTATCCTCCAATAAAAAATTAGTTAAAATGAAATCATCCCGTTTTGGAGATGTACTTATTTTAGCTAATCTTTCAAACGTAAAATTCATGTAAAATAAAAAAAATAATATATTAGTTATACTAATATATTATACGATATTTTTAGGTTGCTCTATTTTGAAACCACTTGTCAAAAACTAAAGAAAACAGCCAACCCATCATAGTAAAAATAGTATCGCTCTAAGTTGTTAGTCTCACTAATGACAATCTTCATCGGATCTTGGATCTTACTTAAGTAGACAGCTCCGACTGGTTTCTGGTCAATACTAATTAACTCAACTATTGGCGGCGTTTCTGATGCGGCGAGAGACCTAAATGTCTGTAGTATATTACTCATCTTTATTTCTGTACCAATCTGATGTATCCCGCTCTTCTCCTAATCAAGCGGCAATTAAATGTCCACCGATTAAGTAATTAACATATTCATCTTGAATTCGTTTCGCGATGAAGTATTCTCGATTAAAAAAATCATAACACGTATAGACTTGTCGCAAAGCCACTAGAATATTTACGTCTTGACGATGGTGGCGAATTTGCTTGCAATACTTGCGGCGAAGTCGTTTTGCTATGGCTCATAGTCATCGACAAAAGCTGTCCATTTGCCTTTTACACTGATGTGCTGCAAATAGTTGATTAAGATTTTCTAGCGGAATGAATTCACTCTGTTTTCTACTTAACCCAGTTTTAATTAAAGCTTCTAGTAGCTGCCTGGTTTTATCTTGTCGCATCTGTTCCTTTCTTAAAAAATTAGCAGTGGCGTTATACCACTGCTAATCAATATATAACAACCCCAGTTTTTTCGAAAATACTTAAGTGGCGGATGCTATTATCTTCTTAGAAGATCAAGCATACCATCAAACAAATCATCTGCAAACTTTAGACTATTAAAATAATCCTTGTACAGTTCTGTATTTGTATTACCGCCGCCTGAGACAGTTAGAACATTGTCTCCGTCACGCAGAGTGGTTCTGTAACCCTCTGGATGCTTCTTCTCAAAATCTTTAAGTGCGCGGCTGAGAGCATTAACAGCTTCATCTTTTTCCGCAGTAATTTTAGTGACGGTTTCTTCAAAGACCTTTCTAGCTTCGCGAACGGCTTTGTTATAAGTATTGCGCGCTTCTACGAATTCTTCGTTATACTTCTTCAATGCTGCGTTACGGGCCTTGAAAGATTCTTCTAGTTCTTTTGCCTCAGTTCTAGTCTCTTGTGCTTTTCTAGCCTTTTCTTCGGCTTCTGCTTTGGCTTTCGCCTCTGCTTCGTTAAGAGCTTCTTCGCTCTCAAATAATTTGTCAAGTTGTTCTGAATAATACTTCATAATTTCGTTCTCCTATTCTATTAGTGTTACTCGGATATTCGAATCAGTTCTATCAGATTCAAACAACCGGCTTATATACGTGTGGATCACTCAAACGACCTGGGGTCCTATCGTTTAACCTCACCACTTATTGTATACTACTTACAATCCTTACATACATCGCAGACGTAACGACCGTCTTCATTTTTAGTACAGCGTACTTTTTCGACTAGTTCACCGCATTCAGCACACTCTACTTCATCTTCATTCTCTTCAAGAGCTTTTACAGCTTCTTTGAAAATGTCTCGATTTGGCTTTTTGTCATAGATATGAAACGCTTCATAGTAATCATCATCATATCCGCCGTCTACTAAATCAAGTAAATCTACGTTCGCATCTAAATCAGGTAATACAACGTCTTCTTTAATCTTTTTGGTATAATCATTCATTTTCGAAAACTCCTTAATTTCATAACAGTTAATTTAGCTTATAGATAATTAACTCTTTTCCGGTTCTTCTAGTTTTCGATTCAGGATTAATCGACCTTTTGGTCTCAACTTCTATGAAATTGTATCCTGTAAATAGTCTTCTGACAAACTCTGTATCATTGTTGCTCACGATTACGTTACATCCTCGATTCACAAGAGTATCGCAAGTTTGCTTTAGTCGAACTAAATCATCTCTACCGAATCCGTCTTTGTGATACATCGTAAACTCTGTCGGATCTTCTGACGGTTTGTCGTAAGGTGGATCAAAATAGATTACGTCTCCACTTACTGCATCGCCAACTGCTTCATCAAAATCTAAGTTACGAATCTCGACTGTTTGCAGAAAATCATGAAGCTTTCTAATTTTATCCGCTTGCACAATGTCTGGAATCTTCCCGGAAATAGTTCTTCCCAGTGGAACGTTAAAGAATCCTTTCTTATTAACCCTGAACAACCCATTAAATCCAGTCTTGTTCAGATAAACAGTGCGTGCAGCTTTGAAGGCTAAATCGAAATTGCCCCAATTTGGATCTTTATCATAATCGCGTACTTGGTAGAAAGTCTTAGACTTATCTTTCTTGTGATCGTTCTGAAGTTTAGTGAGCATTTCGATTAACGGTTCCGGATCGCTTCGAATCACCCTGTACAAATTTGCCAATTCACAGTTAACATCGTTCAGTATAGTCTTCGGATGCTCTAAATATAAAGCTAAAGCCGCGCTCCCGCAAAACGGCTCGTAGTACTTATGACCAGAGAGTAACTCCGGTGTAATTATGCCTGATAATTTAGAGCATAGACTGCTCTTACCGCCAGCTCACTTTAAGATCGTATCCATTACCACTCGTATTCTTCTATAATGATGTAATCGAATGAAACTACTTCAATTCCGGTCTCGACTTCAAAATCCAATTCGTCCTTAATAGCCTCTCGGATCTCATCATCAGTCTTCTGGTCAATCTCAGCACTAGAAATTAACTTGCCACCTTTGCATGCATCTAAGTGCGTATATATGGTAATGTCTGTCGTGAATTCATCAGGAAGCTCCTGAACCCTGGAAGACGGCTCGTCACTGTCGGTGATAAAATCAGTATCATCATACTGAATGTTATAAGCTTTAACTTTTAGGTCTCTTTCCGTAATAATTCCATCAACGCTACCAAGATACATCTCTTTTGCGTAACCGGTCTCAAGAAGCTCACTTAAAGTCATACCGGCTAACTTTTCCTTAGCCTCAGGTAAAGACTTAGCTTCAACTTCAATATTTGAAAGCCACACGTTAGCAGAAAGATCAAAAACTACTTTCATCTCAATATCTCCTTTAAATCTTTACAATATTATACAATTTGAAAACGCCATGATTTCGGCGTAGTTGTACTAATTATAGCTCTTTTATTACCTTAAATAATTCTTTTGATAGGTCGTCTGAAATCATGTACTCATTTTCAGACATTAGTTGGTCACTAAGAGCTTTTTTCGATTCTACTATCTCTTGAACTCGCTCATCTATCGTATCAGTACATGTAAGCACATAGATTCTTGCCGGTCTTGTATTAGTAACACGCCAAATTCTGTCTGTGCTCTGTGATAACGCCGCATATGTGTATGGTGTGTCTATGCAAATTAGATAAGATGCCGCGTTAAGAGTAAATCCTGTGCCGCAGAGAGAGTGTGTGCCTAAAAAGATTAACGAATTCGGATCGTTTTGGAAATTAACCATATTCCTATTCGTCTCAGATGCGTCCTGGTCTCCTGTATTGACCATAGGATGATATTTCTCTAGTAGCTCGGCTAATTTATAGACCGGCGACTTAAACGTCGAAAATATGACGACTTTCTCACCCTGCTCCGCAAGCTCCTCCGCGATTTCCGCTGCCCGTAAAACCTTACTGGAAACGATGTCTTGTGTCGTTAATACTTCCGGCGCTGCAGTAGCTTGTCTTAGTCTTGTGGTCAATGCTAGAAGATTAGATGAATT
>Ga0310786_10004739_pt1 | contig 18767 bp, 19 predicted proteins | sample AusTroGonzalo_MG_FD_203881 | JGI IMG/M metagenome (GOLD analysis project Ga0310786, IMG submission 203881) | Bovine rumen microbial communities from tropical cattle in Woodstock, Queensland, Australia - Gonzalo_03 (v2) (version 2) | ecosystem: Host-associated > Mammals > Digestive system >... | reverse complement strand
ACAGCGACCTGCGCCGCCTGACTGCCATCGACGAGAAATGGAGCGACCAACTGCGCTACTATCGCGAGACGGAACTGCCGCTGGCCGACGAACAGCAGCGCGTGGCCATCGCATCGTACAAGGAGGGTGCCATCGGCTACATCGACTTCATCCAGAACATGAAGGAGGCGGCCAAGGTGCAGCTGGACTACTGGACGGCTTACGGCGAATATATGACTAACAGAATGAACATGATATATTATTGATATGAGACAGAACACGATGATATTAGCGCTGCTGTTGCTGATGACGGCGTGCGGCAGCAAGAACGAAGCAGAGAACGAAGCGGAAGAGGCAGAGGTTGAGGTAACGGATGTGACCCTGACCGACGCACAGGTGAAGAAACTGGAGATAGCGTTCGGTCCGCTGCCCATGCACAAGTTTGCGGGCGAGGTGGAGGCCAACGGCAAACTGGCCGTAGCCCCACAGAGTCAGGCATCGGTATCGCCCGTGGTGGGCGGAAATATCCGACAGATACTGGTGCACGAAGGACAGAAGGTTGCCAAGGGGCAGGTGCTGGCCACGCTGTCGCACCCCGATATGCTCGACGTGCAGAGCCGTTATCTGGATGCCCACAACCGACTGATATATGTCGGCGCCGAGTACGAACGACAGAAGAAGCTCTACAACGAGCATGTGGGCTCGGGCCGAGAGTATCAGCAGGTGACGTCGGAGTATCGCCAGTTACAGGGACAGCTGCGCACCACCGCCGCCCAGCTGCGCATGATGGGCATCAGTCCTGAGCACGTGGCAGAGGGAAAGACGGTGACCGCCATCGCCCTGCGCGCCCCCATCAGCGGCACCGTGGAGCTGATCAGCGCCCAGACGGGACAGTATGTGGACAGTCAGCAGGAGGTGTTCCACATCGTCAACTTCAACGATATCTATGCCGACCTGCTGGTATTCGAGAAGGACCTGCCTCGCATCCGTGTGGGACAGGCGGTGAACTTCGAACTGAAGTCATCGTGCGGCGACAAGTTTACGGGTAAGATTACTTCCATCGGCCGCATCTTCGACAACAACCCCAAGGCCACCCACGTGCGTGCCACCATCGAGGGGCCTGACCACGAGTTTGCCGAGGGTCTCTACCTCTGCGGCAAGATAGCCACCGACACCCAACAGGCATCTGCACTCAGCACCGAGGGCGTGGTGGACTTTGCCGGCAAGACCTACGCTTTCACCGCCACCCACGCTGCCGGTCAGTGGACGTTCCATCCTGTCGAGGTGACCCGCATCCGCGAGGAAAAGGGCTTCGTGGAGATTCAGCCCACACGTATTCTCCAGTCTGGCACTCAGTTTGCCCTCAGCGGCGCCTACTATATCCTCTCCGAGATGAAAAAGGCAGAAACGGGCGAGGAGGATTGACCCATGTGGATATCCGACGAGGTATAGGCTAAACAACTCAACAAAAGTTAAATCCCAAGGCAAAATTACATTGCTTTGGGATTTTTATGTACCTTTGTCGGCATTATTACGAACAAACCATGATCAATAATATCTATCTCGCATCGAAACCGCGCTATGAGATCCTCGACGGACTGCGCGGTGTGGCTGCCGTGTTAGTGGTGGCCTATCACCTGTTTGAAACGTATTATGGCGGAAGTGCCGACCAACCCATCAATCACGGCTATCTGGCTGTCGATTTCTTCTTTGCCCTGTCGGGCTTCGTCATCGGTTATGCGTATGATGATCGTTGGGATCGGATGAGTACGTGGAGTTTCTTCAAGCGCCGACTGATACGTCTGCACCCGATGGTAATCTTCGGCACGCTGTTTGGAGCCGTGATGTTCTACTTCGGCAGTTGCAGCACATTCCCGTTGATCAACGAGACACCTTGGTGGATGACGATATTAGTGATGCTATGGTGCTTCACGATGATACCATTGCCCAATAGTATGGATATCCGCGGATGGGGTGAAACCAATCCGTTGAACGGCCCTGCATGGTCGCTGCAATGGGAGTATCTGGCGAACATTCTCTATGCACTCGTTGTTCGTCGTTTCTCGAAACTACTGCTGGGCATCTGTGTGGCAGTGTTTGCATGTCTCACCATTATCCTCTGTCTGAACATCGACATCTTCGGCGTCCTTGCCGAACGCAGTTATGCGGCCTATACGGTGATTGGTGGCTGGAGCACCACGCCCGACCAGTTGCAGATAGGTTTCACCCGTCTGCTTTATCCTTTCTTCTGCGGACTGCTTGTGTCTCGCATGGGCTGGCTTATCAAGGTGCGTGGCGGTTTCTGGTGGTGTTCGCTGATGATCCTCATCCTGTTGGGTATGCCCTGGTTAGGACTAGGTACTGAAGGCGACAGCCGCTGGACCAACGGACTATACGAAGCCTTCTGTATCCTCGTGATGTTCCCGCTCATCGTTGCTATCGGAGCTGGTTCGTCAGTGAAGGGTGGAAAATCTGAGGCCATCAACAAGTTCTTGGGCGACATCTCATTCCCCATCTATATCACCCACTATCCACTTATCTACATGCAGATGTCGTGGGTTGAAAATCATAAGGATGCACCACTCGGCATGCACATCTTCGTAGCCGTTTGCATCTTCTTCCTTGCCATCGGCTTGGCCTATGCAGCATTGAAGCTCTACGACCTCCCCGTCCGCGAGTGGCTGAAAAATAAGCTATTCGCTAGATCAACTAAAATAGAGAAATAAAACAATGAAGAAATTGTGCGCATGCAGTATGATAAACAGGGCGAGGAACTCAAATGGGGACGTATGGAATAGCGGAAAATGACGGATTAACAATTATTATGCCTGAAAAGTAGCATAATATTTGGAAGTTTAGAGTTTTATTCGTATATTGTACCCCAAATATACCAATAACGAATGAAACCGAAAGATTTCTTTGCTTTTAAGGACCGGCTATCATATCGACAGAAGGCTGCGATTAAGCAAGAGCAGAGTGAAGCGCGCTTCGACTCTGCCGAGCGTGAGCAGGCTCGAACGAAGTTCAAGGTGGGTTTGCTGGTTATAGCGGGCGTCGTATGCGGTCTCGGCGGATTGTTTATGTATCTGCTCAGAGCGCATACCTATTTCATAGGCGATAACCCGTCGGCCTGCGTTAACTGCCACATCATGACACCTTACTATGCCACGTGGAGCCACTCGTCGCACGGACGTATCGACCATCAGAAGAACGGCGCTACGTGCAACGATTGTCATGTGCCTCATCAAAATCTGGCTGTGTATTACGGCTTTAAAGCTGTTGACGGCTTGAAGCACACGGCATATTTCGTGGGCCACATGGAGCATCAGGCCATCAAGGCCGAAAAACTGACAGGCCAGGTGGTGATGGGCAACTGCATACGCTGCCACGATCAGTTAAACACCGAGTTTGTTAAGACAGGCCGCATGGGCTATATGAAGCAGCTGGCCACAGGCGGCAAAGTGTGTTGGGACTGCCATCGGGGTGTGCCCCACGGCGGCATGAACTCGCTGATGGCAACACCTAATGCCGAGGGCGTAACGCCTCTTCCACCCTCTCCCGTTCCAGAATGGTTGCAGAAGATGACGGAGTAACAAATCGTCAGATTGTAAATAGTAAAATAGTAAAATAAGATATTATGGCAAAGCAATTGAAACAATGGCAAGGTTGGATCCTGTTTGGAGGATCGATGGCAGTGGTCTTTATCCTTGGACTGCTAGTTTCGTCGCTGATGGAACGCAGAGCCGAGGTGGCCAGTGTGTTCAACAACAAGCGTACCGTATTTGAAGATTCGATTGTGGCTCAGAACGAGAAGTTCAAGGCCGACTATCCACGTGAGTACGAGACGTGGGCGATGACGGAGGACACGACGTTCAAGTCGAAGTATAACTCGTCACAAGAGGTGGATGTGCTCGAACAGCGTCCAGAAATGGTGGTGCTGTGGGCTGGCTATGCTTTCTCGCGCCATTACAATACGCCTCGCGGCCACAAACACGCCTTGGAGGATATGCGCAAGATTCTGCGCACAGGCAATCCTGGCATTCAGATTACTGCTGACTCCATCGCCGGCGATATGCAACCCGCAACGTGCTGGACGTGTAAGGGGCCTGATGTGCCTCGCATGATGCGCGAGTTGAGTGGAAACAATTCGGTGATGAACCCCGCCAACTTCTACGCCAAGAAGTGGAGCGAGCTGGGTGCCGAGGAAGTGAACCCCATCGGATGTAGCGACTGTCACGATGCACGCACGATGGACTTGCGCCCTGCCCGTCCGGCCATCTACGAGGCCTTTGCCCGCCGCGGCCTGAACGTGAAGAACGCCACCCATCAGGAGATGCGCTCGCTGGTATGCGCCCAGTGCCACGTGGAGTACTACTTTATCAAACCTAACGACGAGAAGAATCCTGGCAAGGCCAACTACCTGGTGTTCCCGCACGACAAGGGGCTGACCTGCGAGGCTGCCGAGGAGTACTACGACGAGATTGGTTTCTACGACTATATCCATCCGCTCTCGAAGACCAAGATCCTGAAGGCTCAGCATCCTGGTTGGGAGATGTCGCAGCATGGTATCCATGCCCAGCGTGGCGTATCGTGTGCCGACTGTCACATGCCGTATAAGCAGGAGGGCGGCGTGAAGTTCAGCGATCACCAGATTATGTCGCCACTGGCCAAGATTGACCGCACCTGTCAGACCTGTCACCGTCAGGATGCCGAGGTGCTGCGCCAGAACGTGTACGACCGTCAGGAGAAGTGCAACGAGGTGCGCAATCGTGCCGAGCAGGAGTTGGCACGCGCCCACTTCGAGACAAAGTTCATCATCGACAAGGGTGCTACCGAGGCTGAGTTGGCTCCTATTCAGGCTCTGCTCCGCAAGAGTCAGTGGCGTTGGGACTATGCCATCGCCTCGCATGGTGCTACCTTCCATGCTCCACAGGAGGTTACCCGCCTACTCTCCCACTCTGTAGATTACGCTCAGCAGGCCCGCCTGCTCATAGCCCGCGTAGCTGCCAAGCATGGCCATATGGGCGAAATACCAGTGCCCGATTATAGCACCAAGGCAAAGGCTCAGGCCGCCATCGGACTGGATATGCAGAAGTTGAACGAGAACAAGCAGCGCTTCCTGCAGGAAATCGAACCTAAGTGGATTCAGGAAGCCAAGAAAAATGGCAAGCTTATCGAGATATAGCTTCTTGTTGATGTTAACAGCGATGGTGTACTTGCGTAAGCATGTATATGGCTTACAATGGATATAAACTCACGCCCGACGAACAATGGGCCAAACTGCGTCTGGTAAAAGAGATATCCGACGAGGTTTGGGCTTAACAACTCAACAAAAGTTAAATCCCAAGGCAAAATTACATTGCTTTGGGATTTTTTGTTTATATTTGCACAGAACAATTATTAACCAAAACAAAAAAGAATTATGGAAATTAAAGCTATCCGCATGTTCGACGGCGGTTTTATGAACCAGCAGTTTGCCTTCGGCGGTGAAAGTAAGGAAGGCACAGACGAACAGATTATCTACCGCAGCAGTCTACAGAACTTTTTGATTGATACAGGCAGCGAGGTGATACTTGTTGACACAGGTTTCCAGAACGACTTCAAGGCGCCTGAGAAGAAACTGGGTGCCCCACTCTATATGGGTGAGAAGGTGCAGGACTATATGGAGGCCTTTGCCGCACTGGGCTACAAACCCGAGCAGGTGACGAAGATTCTCATCACTCACAAGCACCCCGACCACTCGGCTGCTCTCCAATATTTCCCCAATGCCAAGGTGTATATCTCGCCCGAGGATGCCGATGCTATGAAACTCGAAGGAGACAACATCATCCGTGCAAAGTACAAGGAATCGTTCAAGAACTTCCCCCGTGCAGAGAAGGTGGCTGAGGGCATCTGGTTTATCGAGGCTAAGGGACATACCAAGGGCAATAGCATCATCATTGCTGAGAACGAGGGACTCTACTACATGTTCCACGGCGATGTGACTTATTGCGATGCCGCCCTAAAAGCCAACAAACTCAGCATCGTATTCGAGGATATCGAGGCAGCCCGTGTGACACTCGATCGTGTACGCGAATTCATCAAAAACAATCCCACCGTTTATCTCTCCACCCACTGTCCCGAGGGCTATGAGAACCTGGAGATGAAGCGCGTGATGAAGCTGTAAGTACCACTATTAAATCATAAAATCCCAAGGCAATATCAATTTGCCTTGGGATTTTTTTGTAGATGTGAGTGCCATGCAAATTCCATGGCAGTCCTTTCATCGGTCATCATTCTTCTTGAACTTATTCTTCAAACGTTTGTAACCCTCCACACCAAGAATCGTAAGACCTCCATACTGACAGGTTTTTGCCAATCCGAACAGGACAGTCCATAAGATTCCCTTTGCAGCAACACTTATCGGTAGCAGCATCTGGGCGAAGGAAAGGATATAGAAGGGTATGCAGCATAACAGGACTATGACACCCGTTCTAAAAGACAGTGATTGTAGCCATTCTTTTACTCGATTAATCATATATCTTCAGTAGTTACTAGTTCATATAATCTCATTTCTTTGTCGTTATACCTGAAATCAGTTAAAATCAGGGGACAAAGTTACATATAATTAGGGAATTATTGCTAAATTCGCAACGATATTTAACGCCAGCAGCCAGACAAAGAATAGCGTAACAGGAGGTGGTAGATGCTTACTTCCCCTTTGGCTGCAGGCTTTGGCGAAATTCGCTGGGCGACTGGCCGAGATGCTTGGAGCAATAGCGGCTGAAGTGTGAGAGGGAGTAGAAATTCATCAATTCGGCTATCTGGGTGAGCGAGAGGCGTTCGTCAGCCAGATAGTTTTTTATGATGGGTACGGTGTGGCGATGGATGTACGAACTGACGCTGTGGCCTGTAACACGCTTCACGGTGTCGGAGAGGTACTTCGGCGATACGTTCAGGCGTTCGGCGTAGTAAGTAACCTCACGTTCCGTGCGACTGATGCCCGTGGAAAGCAGCTGCATCAGCTGTTTCACGATGTAGGCCGTGCGGTCGCTGTGGGCAGCTGTGGCATCGCGTTGGGCATGCGGTTCAAAGATGTCGTACATCATCGTCAGACAGAGACTTCCCATCAGTTCGCGGTAGAACTGGTGATGGCGGTCGCCCATGCGATCGCGCAGACGGTGGAAGTCTGCCAGCAGGATGTCTGCCTGTTCGTCGGTAAGTTTCAACACAGGATTCTGGTTCAGCGAAATGCTGCCGCCTATGCTGTAGTTGTTCGAGGGCAGCAGGTTCTGCAGGAACTTATAGTCAGCGGCAAACCACTCCACCTGCATATCGGCATGAGCAGCAAGGTTCGTGGCGCGTTGTGGCATTGGCATCACCACCAAGTCGTTCTTGGCAATGTGATAGCACCGCTCGTTAAACACGAAACTGCCCTCCCCTGCCGTACACAGCAGATGCATGCAGGTGTCACTCAGTTCCTTGGCGTTCATGCCATAAAAGTCGGTGGAATACAGAAAATCTGTCTTCATATTACTGCTTTTGGGTGCGAATATACACATTATTTATTATAAAAACAAACGTTTTGCGCAAAATGTGAAACTAAAGACGCATTTTGTGTAACAATGGTATCGAAAAATCGTCGTAACTTTGCACCCAGTTAGAAACAGGTCGCGATGCTGCTCACGCTCGGCCATCGATGCAAGCATCATGGCACTCGCTTAACCGCAGCATTGTCACCTCAAAACAAACGAATATGAATATCAGAAGTATTATCACAGCCACGATGGCATTGCTCGTATCGACCTCATGTAGCAGTGGGGCTAAGAATCAGACAGTAATTAACTCAGAAACAGACAGTGTTATGACAAAAGGAAAAGCATTGGTAGTGTTCTTCTCGCATGCGGGAGACAACTACGCAGTTGGAAACATCGAAGTGGGCAACACGAAAATTGTGGCCGACTATATCACTGAATTTCTGGAGCAGCGAGCGCAGAGTGATGCTCGCATCGACTCTGCCGAGCCGCGACAGAAATCGACCGTAGGTCAAATTACGGGTGCGGAGCAGTTCGAGATTGTGACACACAAGTACGACGGAATGGCATATAATCCGTTGATTGAACTAGCCAAGAAGGAGGCTCGCAACGGAGAGTTGCCTGAGTACGAGGGCGACATCGACCTCTCAGGCTACGACGTGGTGTTTATCGGCGGTCCCGTTTGGTGGGGAACGTATCCGCAGGTGATGTTCACGTTCTTCAAGAAGCATGCGAATGACCTGAAGGGCAAGACCGTCATCCCCTTTACCACCCATGAGGGCAGCGGACTGGCCAACTGCGTGGAGGACGTGAAAGAGGCCTTCCCAGGCGCCAACGTACAGAAAGGCTGGAGCATCTATGGTCACGACGTGCGCAGTGGAAAGGCGAAGGTTGAGAAGTGGCTGCAAGATTTAGGATATTAAAATTGAAGGCCGCGATTAAGCGAGAACAATGCCAAATTGAATTTGAGCATTGTCGAGCGTGAGCGGGCTCGATGTGAAACATCAAAATTGAAAATTATGGAATACATCAGATTATCGAACGGCGTGGAGATGCCGCTGCTGGGCTACGGCGTATTTATGGTGAGCCCTGACGAATGTGAACGTTGTGTATCGGATGCGCTGAGCGTGGGCTACAGGCTCATCGATACGGCGCAGGCCTACCAGAACGAGGAAGGCGTGGGCAATGCCTGGCGCAAGAGTGGACTGAAGCGCGAGGAACTGTTCCTCGTGACGAAGGTATGGATCTCGAACGCTGGCGAGGAACGCGCTTATAAAAGTATTGAGGAAAGTCTGCGCAAGTTGCAGACGGAGTACATCGACCTGCTGCTCATCCATCAAGCCTACAGTGACGTATTCGGCACGTGGCGAGCTATGGAACGGGCTTATCGCGAGGGCAAGGTGCGCGCTATCGGCGTGAGCAACTTCCAGGCAGGACGCTTCTTCGACTTTGCGCATTACGTAGAGGTAAAGCCGATGGTGAACCAGTTGCAATGCAATGCCCTTGCGCAGCAGACGGGCATCGAGCCTATACACGCAGAGTTTGGTACAAAGGTGATGGCCTGGGGACCGCTGGGAGGACAGGGTGCTGAAGGCATCGTAAAGAGCGATGTGCTAGCTGCCATCGGAGCGAAGTACAACAAAACGGCTGCACAGGTTGCTCTTCGCTGGCTCACTCAGCGCGGCATCGTGGCTATCCCCAAAAGCACCCACAAGGAGCGCATGGCGCAGAATTTCGACATCTTCGACTTCACCCTCACCGCCGACGATATGGATCAGATTGCCACCCTCAACCAGCAGGACGCAGGCTTCATCAACTTCGGCGACCCGAAGTTTGTGAAATATTTGATTGAGAACTACGGGTAATTTCTCAATAAAACATAAAATCCCAAGATGAAACAGCATCGCTTTGGGATTTTTTTTATAAATTTACAGCCAAAATTATCGAGAATAATTATGAAGATAAAGAGTATTGTGCTTATGGCAGCAGTAGCAATAGCAGCATTGACGGGCTGCGGTAGTAAAGAGAGTAAGACAGAAACAGCAGATTTCGTGGACGACGTAAAGGTGGCACTTGCCGACAGCGGACGCATCGACCTGAATAAACTGCAATGGACAAGGGAGCCTGCAGGCTGCGAGATTAAGGGCGGTACTATCGCCATCACCACCGCTCCGCATACCGATCTGTGGCAGCGCACGTACTACCATTTCCAGAACGACAATGCGCCTGTACTTCAGATGAAGACAAAGGAAAAATTCTTCAGTTTCGTGGTGAAGACCGACTTTACGCAGAGTCACCAGCGTTTCGACCAGTGCGGCATCGTGATGTATCTCGACAGTGAGAACTGGCTGAAGGGTTCTGTGGAATTCGAGAACGACGAGTTCCAGCATCTGGGCAGCGTAGCCACCAATAAGGGCTATTCCGATTGGGCTACAACGGCTATCCCCGCTGATGTCAAGACGATGTGGTACCGCTTCTCTCGTCGCGAGGATGACTACTGCATCGAGTGCTCAACGGATGGCGTGAACTTCAGTCAGATGCGCATTTGTCACATGTATGCTGCAGCTGAGGAAATCCAGTTCGGCATCTATGCCTGTTCGCCAGAGGAATCATCGTTCACAGCGGTATTCTCAGACTTGAAGATTACCGATTGTGCCTGGAAGGCCCACGACGGTCAACAGCCGGATTAGTAACAACATCATGAATATGACGTTTTTGAGTATGAGATTCTTGATAACACTTATTGCAACAATATTTACAACGATGTTACAAGCTCAGGGGCTCTACCGTTTGGCAGAGATCGAGATTTACCCTCAATACTTGAAGGAATACCTCGCTGCCGCTGCCGAGATTCAGAAAGCAAGTCTCGCCGAAGAACCTGGCGTCGTCTGCCTCTTCCCCACTCAGTTGAAGGAGGATTCCACGCAGATTCGAATCCTCGAAATCTACGCCTCGCAGGAGGCCTATCAGCATCACATCAAGACTGGTCACTTCCTGAAGTACAAGCAGGGCACGCTCCACATGGTGAAGCATCTGAAGCTGAACGACCTCCAGCCGCTCACATCAGAAACGATGAATACACTATTTAAACGCTTTGATATGAAACTTTACGACAAACAGAAATAATAAATGAGGCGCAAGCTCCAACAATTTTCTTGATAATGAAAGGATTATGAAACAAATTTTATTACTGATGGCTGCTATGCTGCTGACATGCTGCTCGAAGGACAGCGAGGCAGTGGCACAAAACGTAGGGAATATGGAAAAGATTTATATTACTATCGACGGCGTAACGAAAGAGGCCACACTTGTTGACAATGTCGCCACGAAGGAGTTGGTTTCGAGATTGCAACAGGCTCCAGTTAGCGTAACACTCAACAGTAGCGGTGGCTTTGAGATTTGGGGAGCGCTGGGATTCTCACTGCCCACAAGTAACGAACAAATCAGTGCGCAGCCAGGTGACATAGTACTCTACAACGGTTCGAACATCTGCATGTTCTACGGCTCTAACTCGTGGAGTTACACCCGTTTGGGAAAGATTGATGGACTATCGGAGAGTGAACTTCGAACGTTCCTCAAAGCTGGCGAAAGCAACATCACTGTCACCCTGTCGCTGACTAATGGCACTACAGCTATCCATCAGGTACGCAGCACGGCAGAACAGGATGTCTATTACTCGCTGAATGGTGTGAGAGTGGAAAAGCCATCACATGGTATATATATCAAAAATGGTAAAAAAGTAATCTTATGAAGAATGTAATAATAGCCGCAATGCTGATGGGCGGAATGCTCACAGCCTGCACAACGAAAGAGAATAAACAAAACGATGAGAATATGAATACTACATTAGCATTGACTCAGGAGTGGGACAAGGTGTTCCCACAGAGCGACAAGGTGACTCACGAGAAAGTGACGTTCAAGAACCGATTCGGCATCGAACTGGCAGCGGATTTGTATATCCCGAAAGGAGACAAGGAGACAGGGAGGCAAGGAGACAAGAAGTTTTCGGCCATCGCTTGTAGCGGTCCTTTCGGTGCCGTGAAGGAGCAGTCGAGCGGTCTCTACGCCCAGACACTGGCAGAGCGCGGATTCCTGACTATCGCTTTCGACCCCAGCTACACAGGTGAGAGTGGTGGCGAGCCTCGCTATGTGTCATCGCCCGACATCAACACGGAAGATTTCTCGGCGGCGGTGGATTACCTCATGACACGCGACGACGTGAACCCTGAGCGCGTGGGTATCCTCGGCGTGTGCGGATGGGGAGGCATCGCACTCAACGCAGCGGCTCTCGACCCGCGTATCAAGGCCACCGTAGCAACGACGATGTACGACATGAGCCGTGTGTCGCAGAACGGCTATCACGACGATGGCGATAGCAAAGAGGCACGTAAAGAGATGCGCAAAGCCCTTGCCGAGCAGCGTCTGAAGGACTACCAGAACGGCTCCTACGAACGTGCAGGTGGTGTGATGGAAGATCCGACTGATGCACCATGGTACTTCAAGCAGTATCATGCTTATTATAAGACAAAGCGTGGTTACCACAAGCGCAGTCTTAACAGCAACGAGGGTTGGAACAAGACATCCGTCCTACCATGGCTCAATGCTGGTTTCCTCAAGTTTACCAACGAGATAGACAATGCCGTCATGATCCTGCACGGCGAGAAGGCCCATAGTCGCTATTTCGGCATCACCGCTTACGAAAACATGACGGGTGCAAAGGTTAATTTGCAGGGCCAGGATGCGAACCTGCAACCCCTCAATGCACCACTTGTCGAGCCATTCATCGTCAACCGTGGCAACAAGCAACTTTACATCGTCCCCGGTGCCACCCACTGCGACCTCTATGACGGCGGTGAGAAGAACTACATTCCCTTCGACCAGTTAACTACATTCTATAAGGAGAATCTGAAATGATTTTCGAACTAAAACAAATACGAATATGTTAGGAAACTTTTCTTATTACAATCCCACCAAGTTGTATTTTGGTGATGAGTCGTTGAACTTTCTCAAGGACGAATTGAAGAATTACGGTCCCGTGGTGCTACTGAACTATGGTAGCGGCAGTGTGAAGCGTAATGGTATCTACGACCAGGTGGTAGCCATCCTGAAGGAGGCAGGCAAGACCATCGTGGAGAATCCTGGTGTGATGACCAATCCCACATTGGAGAAGCTGAACGAAGGCGTAAAAATTGCCCGCGAAAGCGAGGTGGATCTGATTCTGGCCCTTGGCGGTGGTAGCGTGTGCGATTACTCGAAGGCTGTAGCAGCATCGGTATATTACGAGGGTGACTACTGGGATAAGTTCTGGTTGAAGCAGGAACAGCCCGCTGCTGATCAGAAACTGTTGCCCGTGGCTTGTATCCTGACAATGGCTGGCACAGGCTCGGAGATGAATGCCGGCACGGTGATTACCGATGCTGAACACACATTCAAGGTAGGTCATGTGTTCGACAGTCGACTGATGCCGAAGTTCTCCATCCTGAATCCGAAGTTCACGATGACTGTTCCAGAGAATCAGATGAAGGCTGGTATCTACGACATCATGAACCACATTATGGAGCAGTATTTCTCTGATTTTGACGACAATACAAGTGATTACCTCTCGGAAGGCTTGATGCGTTCTGTGATTCATTCTTCTCGCATCGCAGTGAAGAATCCGCAGGACTACGAGGCTCGTTCGAACATCATGTGGACAGCCACCTGGGCGCTGAACACGCTTATCGGACTTGGTAAGAAAGAGGACTGGATGGTACACATGATTGGTCACAGCGTAGGTGCTTGGACACACGCCCCTCACGGCTATGCCCTGGCATCAGTATCGATGGCCTACTATCGTCGTGCCATGAAGAACGGTCTGCCTAAATTCGTCCGTTTTGCCAAGAACGTTTGGAATATCAGCGGTGACGGTCTAACCGACGAGCAGATTGCAGAAAAGGGTATGCAAGCCTTAAAGGACTGGATGCTTGAAATTGGATTGCCACTCACCATCAGCGAACTCGGTGCCACCGCCGACATGATTTCTGGTATCACTGAGACTACCGTTGTCTATCCCGCGGGCTATCTGAATCTCACAAAAGATGACATAACAGAAATACTGAAGGAGAGTATGTAACACACTACCCTCTCTCCCTGAATTCCAGTGGGGTTTGGGTGGTGAGGCGCTTGAAATACTTAGAGAAGAAGGAGGGATTGGGGAAACTCAGTTCCTCCGAAATTTGTAATACGGAGTGGTTGGTGTGGCGGAGCAGTACCTTGGCCTGTGTGATGAGCGCACGGTCGATCCAGTCTTTGGCGGTGGTGCCGCTGGCTTGGCGGATGACGGTACCCAGGTAGCGCTCGGTGAGGCACATACGGTCGGCGTAATAGGCGATTTGATGTTGCTCGCGGCAATGCTGGTTGACAAGCCGGATAAAGCGATCGAAGATGGTCTGTTCGCGTGATCGGGTAGCTTCAAGGTTGTCGGCATGCTGATGGAACAGGCGGTCGTAGTGGTGCATCAGGGCAGCGACAAGGCTGGATACCGTGGGGCGATGGTAGTTCTTTTGGTGGACGAGGTGCCAAAGGGTGTCAAGGATGTTGCGGGCCGTCTGCTGGTCTTCCTCGCCAACGGGCAATTGGAAGTCGCGCACTTGTCCATTAAAGGCAGCGGGTAACTGATTTTGCGCGAAGGGCATGGGGAAGTCGGCAAAGAGTCCAATGCCTTGTATTTCGAGATCGTCGGAATAGCTGATGGGATTAATGATAGTGCCTGGGCCGAGGTAAAGGAGAGTGCCTGCGGAAAGGTGACGATCTACGAGGTTGAAGTTGACGAAACCCTTGCCGCGCGTTATTATGCCGAGGCGGTGATCGTTGATGACGAAGGGCGGTTGTTGCTGCACAATGAGACGGAACACTTGCGGGTCGCCATGAATCATCGCCAGTTCGTTGCTAAAGAATACGTTCTTGCTAATCTGCGAGAAGTTGTCTTTAAAAATGTCGCGCATTAGCGACATATCCATCAGTTTTGGCTGCTTTGTAGTCATAACACCTTTAATTTGTTCGCAAAGATAATATTTTTCCCTCAAACATCATCATTTTTTAGCAGAAATCGTACAAAAAGAACATTATCCGCTCATTATGGGTAGCGAAGGTTTCGTGAAATCGCCGTACCTTTGCGGTCGAAATGAGATTCGACCGCGAGAACAGGCGGCGCCTCAGCAATTCGAGCGAGCTCGATTGCGTTCGGCTTGCACTGTCCTTGCACCGAGAAAAAATTAAAAATCAAAGAATTATAAAATATAACAATTATGTGGCGAAGGCTTTTTTTATTTTTATCATTTTTTCATTTTTACATTGCGTCTGCACAGTCGCTTGAGGAGTGTCAGCGGGCAGCGGAACAAAACTATCCGCTGATACGGCAGTATGACCTTATCGAGAAGACGACGGAGCTAACGGTGGCGAACATCCAGAAGGGTTGGCTGCCGCAAGTGTCGGCCTCGGCACAAGTCACGTATCAGAGCGATGTCGCGGCATTCCCCGATCAGTTCAAGCAGCTCTACCAGCAGATGGGACTCGATATGAAGGGACTGAAGAAGGACCAGTACCGCGTGGGCATCGACGTGAACCAGACCATCTACGACGGCGGTGTGATGAGCAGTCAGAAAACGATAGCTCGCGAACAGGGCAAGGTGCAGTCGGCGCAGAACGAGATTAATCTATATAATGTGCGCAAGCGCGTGAACGAGATGTACTTTACTCTGCTACTGCTCGACGATCAGATTAAGTTGAACAGCGATTTGCAGGAACTGCTTTTGGGCAATGAGAAGAAGTTGGCCTCGATGGTGAAGAACGGGACTGCTGCAGAGAGCGACCTACAGAGCGTGAAGGCAGAGCGACTGAACGTCGTCCAACAGAAGACCAATCTGGAGTCGCAGAAACGGATGCTGCAGACGATGCTATCTACGTTCAGCGGTATCGAAGTGAATAGTGTAACGAAGCCTGCGCTGATGGCTGATAGCGAAGGATCGATAGCTGAAAATCACCGTCCAGAGCTTAAGGCTCTTGATGCACAGATAGACCTTATCGATGCTCAGGAGAAGGCCCTCAACTCAGCTTTGATGCCAAAGCTCGGCGTGTTTGCACAGGGGTATTATGGCTATCCTGGGCTGAATATGTTCGAGGATATGATGAGCCACGACTGGTCGCTGAACGGCATCATTGGTGCCCGCCTCACATGGAATATCGGTGCGCTTTACACCCGCAAGAACGATAAGGCGAAATTGCGTGTGCAGCGCGACCTGACGGAGACGAGCCGCGACGTATTCCTCTTTAACAACCGCTTGGAGCAGATTCAGCAGAACGAGGAAATCACGCGCTACAGGAAACTGATGGCCGACGACGACGAGATTATCTCGCTACGCTCTGCCGTCCGCAAGGCAGCCGAATCGAAGCTCTCACACGGCATCATCGACGTGAACGACCTAGTGCGCGAAATCAACGCCGAGAACGCCGCTCGTGTGCAACAGTCGATGCACGAAATACAGATGCTTAAAGAAATATACGACAACAAATACACGACTAATAATTAACGAGGTATGAAAAAAAATATGATATTGGCAAGCGTGGCACTGATGATGGCCGCTTGCGGAGGAAACGAGAAAGAGTATGACGCCACAGGGACGTTTGAGGCAACGGAGACCACCGTGTTTGCCGAACAGAGTGGCGCGCTGATGAACTTCAGCGTCAACGAGGGCGACGAGATTAAAGCTGGCATCGAGGTGGGACTTATCGACACCATGCAGGTGTGGCTGAAGATTCAGCAGTTAGGTGCCACCAAGGAGGTGTATCAGAGTCAGAAGCCCGATATGGAGGCGCAGATTGCCGCCACCCGTCAGCAGCTGACCAAGGCCCAGCAAGACGAGCAGCGCTACCGCGAGTTGGTGGCCGACGGCGCTGCACCCAGCAAGGCTCTCGACGATGCAACCAATCAGGTGAAGGTGCTGCAGAAGCAACTCGCCGCGCAGCAGTCAGCATTATCGACTAACACCCGTTCACTCGACAAACAGATGGCAGCGACGGATGTTCAGGTAAGCCAGCTACGCGACCAGTTGCGGAAGTGCCACATCGTCAGCCCCACCAAAGGCACCGTACTCGAGAAATATGTAGAGCGTGGCGAGTTCGTAGCCACGGGCAAGCCCCTTTTAAAGATTGCCGATACGCAGGACATGTACATGCGAGCCTATGTTACATCGGCACAGCTTCAGAACATCAAGCTCGGACAGCAGGTGAAGGTGTTCGCCGACTACGGCGACGGTCAGAAGAAAGAATATGACGGAACCATCTCGTGGATCAGCAGCCGCTCGGAGTTTACGCCCAAGACCATCCTCACCGACGATGAGCGCGCCGATCTTGTGTATGCTGTGAAGGTCGCCATCCGCAACGATGGATTTGTAAAGATAGGCATGTACGGCGAAGTGAAATTATGAATGCAATAGAGGTTTATAACGTATCGAAGAGCTACGGCGCGGTGCGCTCGGCGACGAAAGGAGACGCTTGTTCCGAAGGTCTCAAGAAGGCACTCGATGATGTGTCGTTCAGCGTCGGCAAGGGTGAAGTCTTTGGACTCATCGGACCTGACGGCGCGGGCAAGACGTCAATGTACCGCATACTCTGCTCACTGCTGAAGCCTGAGACGGGAACGGCGGCGGTGGACGGCTTCGACGTGGTGAAGCAGATGAGAGACGTACGCTGCCGCGTGGGCTATATGCCGGGCAAATTCTCGCTGTATCAGGACCTGACGGTGCAGGAGAACCTGGAGTTCTTCGCCACTCTGTTCGGAACAACCGTCGACGAGGGCTACGACTCAATCAAGGCCATCTATCAGCAGATAGAGCGGTTTAAGGACCGCAGAGCTGGTGCGCTGTCGGGCGGCATGAAGCAGAAACTGGCGCTAAGTTGTGCACTAGTGCATCAGCCGAGCGTGCTGTTCCTCGACGAACCAACGACGGGCGTTGACCCCGTGAGCCGCAAGGAATTCTGGGAGATGCTCTCGATGCTGAAGGAGCGCGGCATTACCATCGTGGCCTCTACGCCGTATCTCGACGAAGTGCGCTGCTGCGAGCGGGTGGCATTCCTGGATCATGGGAAGATTCGCGGTATCGACACGCCGGAGGTCATCCTCGACCGATTCAAGGACATCTTTAATCCACCGGGCATCGAGCATGAGAAGCAGTCGGAGACCATGGATGAGAACGTTATCGAGGTGGAACATCTGGTGAAGGCCTTCGGCACGTTCCATGCCGTTGATGACATCTCGTTTACAGTCAAGAAGGGTGAGATATTCGGTTTCTTGGGAGCTAATGGCGCAGGTAAGACCACCGCAATGCACATGCTGACGGGATTGAACCAGCCAACCTCTGGCACAGGTCGCGTCTGCGGCTACGACATCCGCACGGAGTACGAACAGATTAAGAAGCACATTGGCTATATGTCGCAGAAGTTCTCGCTCTACGAGGATTTGACCGTAGCCGAAAACATCCGACTATTTGCAGGTATTTACGGAATGGATGATAAGGAAATTACCCGCAAGACAGATGAACTGTTGGAGCGTCTGCAGTTCTCTGACCACAAGAACACCCTCGTAGCCTCGCTACCTTTGGGATGGAAGCAAAAACTTGCTTTCTCGGTGAGCATCTTCCACGAGCCGGGTGTGGTGTTCCTCGACGAGCCGACGGGCGGTGTCGACCCCAAAACACGCCGCCAGTTCTGGGAACTGATTTACGACGCAGCCAAGCGGGGCATTACCGTGTTCGTGACCACCCACTATATGGACGAGGCAGAGTATTGCGACCGCATCTCGATTATGGTAGATGGTAAGGTGAAAGCCATCGGCACGCCCTATGAATTGAAACAAGAGTTTAACCAGCCTGATATGGATCATGTGTTTACGTATTTGGCACGACAGGCGACACGTAGCGATAATTGAATGAAGCAGTTTTGGAGTTTTGTAATCAAGGAGGCCAAGCACATCTTTCGCGACAAGCGAACGATGCTGATACTCTTCGGCATGCCAGTGGTGCTGATGTTCATCTTCGGATTCGCCATCACCAACGACGTGAAGAATGTACGCACAGTGGTGGTCACGTCGCAGATGGATTATCTTGCCCAGCAGACCGTAGAGCAGCTCGCCGCCTCTGAATATTTCGACATCGTTAGTACCGTTCAGACACCGCAGGAGGCAGAGCGGCTGATACGCAGTCAGAAGGCGGATATCGCAGTAGTATTCGCAAAGGATTA
>Ga0310786_10004738_pt1 | contig 18771 bp, 11 predicted proteins | sample AusTroGonzalo_MG_FD_203881 | JGI IMG/M metagenome (GOLD analysis project Ga0310786, IMG submission 203881) | Bovine rumen microbial communities from tropical cattle in Woodstock, Queensland, Australia - Gonzalo_03 (v2) (version 2) | ecosystem: Host-associated > Mammals > Digestive system >... | reverse complement strand
TAGCCAGGAAGAACTTATTATGTTGGGCGGCATTGTGCAGAATGCAACAATCGCATTGGCCGCAGTTTGCGAACGCTCGTTCAAGTTGTTGTTGGAACAAGGTGAATTGCCGGACGACATGCCAGAAAGTTTGCGCGGCAAGATTATGAGCACGACATTCCACTCGCTGTTAGCACAAAGTCAATCGTTGTCCGACTTAAAGTTGGTTGAACGTTGGTTGCAAGCAATGTCGCTGTTGGCACAAATGAATCCGGAAGCAATACGTAAAGTTGACGTCTTTAAGATTGCTGACGAATACGCGCGCCGTCTTGACATCGACATGGAACTGGTTGTACCAACAGAAACAGTCGAAGAAGAAATCGCAGCGCAAATGGAAGCACAAGCACAGATGCAACAAGCACAACTGCAAGCGGAACAATTAAAGGCAATGGGTGATGCGACTAAGAACTTCGCACAAGCCGGCACGATTGCAGAACAGGCGGAGACACCAATACTATGACACGTGAAGATAAAATAGCCTTGCATAATGTATTGAGCGACAGGGACGGCCGCAGGTTTGTCCGTTGGATGCTTAATGAGTGTGGCGTCGACGTGCTTAACGGAATATCATATCGTAGCGCAAAGACGGCTCATGAATTGGGGCTTGATTTACTTCACTTGATTATGTATAATGAAATCGATAAGTTACAACTTATAATATCTGAACAAGAGACTTTGGAGGTCAAAAATGGCAGAGGAAACAGGGAATCAGACGACAGTGGAAACGACGGAGACAGTGGAACAATCCACAACGGAAGCGACAGAGCAACAGACGACTCAGGCATCTGAGACGACTGAAACTACCGAAGCGACTGAAACAGATACGACTACTGAAACCGAAACAGAAACAACGGCTACGAATCCATTTAGCAAAGAGGATTTGGACTGGCAAGATTTAGATGTTTCTGACGAACAAAAAGATTCGTTAGTTGCAAGTTATTCGAACTGGTTTAAAGATAAAGATGCGGCAAACGCTTTTTTGAAAGCGACCGCGGATGCTAATAAACAAAACAAGGAAAGTCAGGCAAAGAAAATTGCCGACCTAGAAGCAGGTTGGGAAAAGTCTTTGAAGACTGACGCGGACTTCGGTAAGGACTACGAAGGAAACAAGAAACGGGTTGGTGACTTACTTAAGAAATTTTCGTCTGAAGAAGATATGGCGGAGTTCGACAAGTTTGGTTACACAAAGTTTCCGGCGTTCAATCGTATGGTGCTGAGATTCGCGAAAGAAATCGAAGATGCCAAAATTGTTGGTAAGGGGCAACCCGAAGCCGGCAACAAAAGCGGACTGCCAGTTGATAGGTGGGGCAACACGATGTTTGACTTTAGTAAAAAACAATGAAAAATAAGGAAAAATAAAAATGGCAGAAGTGATTAAAACCAGCGGCCGTTCCTTATATGATATGGTTCATAACCTTGATATAAATGGAAACGCCCTGAAAACAGCTGAAGTTCTGCAGCGTGCTTGCCCAATGTTGCAAGATGCTCCAGTGGTTGCAGCTAACAACATTTTGACTCACAAAGTGTCAATCCGTACATCATTGCCAAAACCGGAAGTTAAACGGTTGAATCAAGGTGTTGGTGGTGCATTTGGTGAACGTGAAAACCGCGAATTTGGTTTGAAGATTTACCAGTCTTTACCATGGATTGATAAGAAAGAATTTGAATTTGCAAAACATCCGGATGAAATCCGTCAGTCCAACATGGAATCTGTTATCCAAGGTTGGGGCCAAGGATTGGAAGCGGACTTCTTGTATGATAACAAGACCGCATACGGCGCAGATTCTATTGACGGTATCGCAACTTATGTAGATACAATCGACGGCGTTCGTGTTATCGATGCTTATGCTTCTGGTGACGCAACAACCGATTTGACATCTATCTACTTCGTCGCATGGGACGAACCAATGGGTGCTTTCGCGATTGTTCCTCAAACAGAAACATTGGGTGTTAAATTTGATGTCTTGGGTGACGAAGTTATGCAAGACCCAGCTAACCCAGCAAAGAGCTTGTTGGTCGAACGTTACAAAGTCGAAGCGTCTTTGGGCTTTGGTCTGAAAGATAAACGCGCTGTTGCACGTATCTGCAACATCGACTTGACTCAAATCACAGATTCGACAAAGTACACCAACTTGCCAGTCTTGATTATGAAAGCGTTGAACCAATTCCCAGCAGCATTGCGTAACAAAGTTGTTATCTATATGCCGAAGGAAGTGTCTTTGGGCTTGCAGTTGGCGGCCAACGACAAATCTAACGCGTCGTTCGTGTATGGTTCTACAGAACTGTTTGCGGAAAAAGTTGCGACCTTTAACGGTCACCCAATCCGTGAATCAGAAATGATTTCTTTACATGAATCGAAATTGAGCTAATAGGAGGAACACTATGATTATAGATAAAGCAAATGCGTTCTACCTGAAACCAGTTGAAATGAGCGGTTCTTCATACACTGAATCCACAGCGGTTCATTATGATACTGCAAACGCTCCAGCTGTACAAGAAGCTTCGAACATCTTGGACTTCGGCCCAATTGATGCTCAGTCGGGCTTCACAAAACATCCGGCTCGTCGTAGCAACATCGCTGCGAACTTGATTGTTCGTACGACTGGTACTTCGGGCTCTGTAAAATTGCAAGAATGTGCAGACATCTCGGTTGACGAACCAGTTTGGTCCGATGTTGCTGGCTCTACAGTAACTGTCGCCGCAGCCGGCACGTATGCAATTCCATTCCCTGTATTGACAAAACGTTATGTCAAAGCCGTCTTGACGACATTGACAGCGTCGAACACAGAAGTGTTCATGGGTGCAGTTTCGGATGAAGCTATCTAATAGAACGGGGTGGGCTTCGGCCCACCCACAAATATTCGAGGATATAAAATGAAAACATATTATGCACGCGTAGACCGTATTCAATATCGTGGTAAGATTTGGGGCTTGGGCGAACCTGTCGTTGTAGACGATAAAGAAGAGATGCCAGAAAAGTTATGGGAATCTCAGGAAGAACGCGAAAAAGCAATTGCGGAATACAACAATGCACAAAAAGAATTGTCTGTCGAAGGGAAAGATGAAAAGATTCGTTCGTTGATGGAACAGCTGAAAGACGCCAAGACATTGATTAACGAACTTGAAAAAGATAACAAGGCTTTACATAAGAAAGTCGAAGAACTGAAAAAAGCAAAACCTGCCGATGAGAAATAATATCGAAGTAGAGATTTGTAATGACGCAATCCTGGCAAGTGGGCAGACGGCATCAATAACGTCGTTGGATGAAAACTCTGCGCTGGGTGAACTGTGCGGGCGCTTGTGGCCCGCTACCGTGCGTCAAATGTATACCGAACATTCGTGGGCGTTTCGTAAGATGTGCGTGATGCTCGACGTATACAAACAAGGTAACCCGCACGAATACGCTTACCCCGATAATTGTCTGCGTGTTTTAGGTTTTTATAAAGACAAGGGTTGCCAAATACCAGAAAAGCTGGCGCGTGTTCGTGCAGACAAAGACGGTATAACTCGCATCGTTAGTCCGTACATGCCGTTGTTTGTTGAATACCTGGCTGACAAAAGCCCGCAAAATAATTTGTCGCCGTGGTTGCGCGAATGTTTAGTGTTGTTGTTAGCGTCTAAGATTGCACAAGCACAAGGCAAAGACAACACGAAGTTGTTGCAACAGTATAGCGCATGGCTTGATAGGGCCGAGGAAGACGATGCGTCCGAAGATGGTGCGACGCATACTTATGATGATAGATTTATTATGTGCCGATAGGAGGCTCGCATGGCAGAGTATCGCATTAACTATACACAAAGTAATTTTACTGGCGGTATTATCGCGGCTGAACTTTATGGGCGCAACGATTTCAACAAGGTTAAGACCGGCTTAAAGAAATGCACCAACTGGACGATACGCGAAGCTGGCGGGTTGGAGTTTCGTCGTGGCACAAAGTATGTTAATACAATCCCTGCTGCAGCCGGTAACAAGTTTAAGGTTGCGTCAATTTCCGACATTTTAATTGTATTTGGTGCAAGCAAGATTTACTGGCTAAAGAAAAATAATACATGGGGCGAAGTCACATATCCGTCCACACCGAATCTTGATTCGTTGATGTTCGAGGAATTGAAGCAGCGTCTGTATTTTTATGACGGCACAATCAATCTTTCTGAAATATATTTAACCGAAGACCCGGTCACGCACGAGACTGTGCCGCTCGCTAGATACACACAGTTTGAAGAAGAATTGGTCGGCACGACGTTGACTGCTGTTGCCACACACGATAGTAGTATTGACCCGCGTGTAGACATAGAGCACAGTTATACGGTTGCGTTAATATCTGCCGACGGGGAAAAAGAAAGCATAGCAATTACGCCGGGCGCAACCGACACGGCGAACGTCGAGTTGTCCGGCACGGAATATGTAACGGTTACAGCGGTATTTCCGCAAGATACAGTAAACGAATATGCCGGCGGCCGTGTGTTGTTCTTTAAGAAATACCAGGGTATTTATTATTATTTGACCTCAAAGGACATACCTGATACGACGCCTGGCACGACATACACATACAAAGACCAGGGCGAATATAGTGTCGATACGTCTAAAATGACGAAAGAAAAGCCGGTGTACTTGACTTCCGATGGCTACTTGCCGTACGTCAACAGTATTGCTGATTACGGACAACGGTTGTTCTTGACGTTATCATTACGATTGGAAGAAGATTATATTAATATAATCTTTACACAGGCCGGAAACATAAATTCGCTGGCATACACGAAACTCCGCGGAGATGACGAGGCAGGGTTCTTGGCTGTCCCTGTTTCCCACTTCGACTCTTGGGGTCGTGTCGTCTCTGGATTAGAATTAATGTTCTGCACAAACTATACGATTCAACACGTGTCTGGTTATGGCGACATGCAGATAGAGCCGTTGTTGTTTGACGGTATGAGCAAGACGGTTCAGCCGGTGCGTACGCGCCGTAGCTTGTTGTACACAAACCCAAACAACAAGAACATTTACGACTTGTCATACAACGAATATGGACAATACGACAACCCGGACTTGACATTGTTGATTAAATACATATTCGAGGACAAAGAAATTAAGCGTCTGGAAATTAAGGACTACCCTGTCAAGACCGTATACGTACTTTGTGCCGATGGTGACTTGTATTGCTTGACCTACGTAAAAGAACAAAATATCTATGCGTGGTATAAATTGGAACACTTCGGCAAGGTTCACGATTTACATGTGGTGAACTTGGAGACCGAAGACGAAATTTATATCGTCACGAAGGACAATGGAAACTACATATTAGAGTTGGCGTATCATCGCACAGATGCGGTGTATACCGACTGTACAGTTTTGGTTCGTCGCGCGTCTATTACGGATAATGTAATAACCGGATTGCCGGCGTGCTTCGAGGGTAAGAAGGTTCGTGTGTTTGACCTGGGCAACAACCGGTACTATGGCGACTATGATATAGCGCACCCTCAGACAGTTGAGGAAGGTGGCAACATTGTTCAGATTGATGACGTAGAGTTCGATGGTTACACGGTTGTTGATGGAACTATTGCCCTTGGCACGGAAATATATCTCGAAGGCGACGTGTTAGTTGGCCTGCCATATTATGCGGTCGCAGAAACAATTCCGCTGGAATTTCAAGATAGCAACGGCAATAGCACGATTGGTCGCAAGAAAACAATAAGCGACGCATACTTGCGCTATGGCGACAGTCGTGGGCTGACCTACAAGACGCTTGGCCGCGAATACGATTGTGGTATCTGCAAGAAAGATATTGTGGACAATGCGGAGTTTTTGGAACGCGGGCAAGTTCGTCTGAATACAGAAAGCGAATATAAGTGGGATTCGACAATTAAGTTGTTGCAACGTCAGCCGTATCCTGCAAGAATAGAATCGATAACACTGGGGTTGAACTTCAATGACAAAAGCTAGCGAACAAGCGTTGCGTGAGATATACAAACACTTGAGCGTCCAGAGCATCTTGGATATGAAAGAAAACTTTGGCGAGGTTAGTATGCGGGCGCTTGCAAAAATGAACGACGACTGCCTGACGAGTTTTGACGTCCGTGCTGGCGATGACGTTGTGTGTGCCGGCTTTGTATATGATGCGCAAGATGTATATAATCTGGTAGTCTATACGACAACAAGATTCACACAACACAAGGATGAATGTCGCGAAGCGATAGTTGAAGCATTAAACCCCTTGAAAGACAAAGAGATAAATAGTATAATTTATGGCGGAGCAAATACAGTGCTCGGCGTTTTATATTCTGTTGGCTTCATGCCAATCAAGAAGGTTCGTGGTTATAAAGTATTAGAGTTGGTTCGCAGATGAGTCCAGAAGTAGCAAGTATTGTAGGTGCATTAACCGGAACGAACGACGGCATGATGTCTTTTCCTCATACCGATTTTCCAGTCGGTGGAATGAGCACAATATCCGTAGCGAGAGAACCTATACCGACCCCTGTATCCGAACCACAACAAATAGTGTCGAATAATGTAGCGCCACAAGAAGCCAGAAAACCAAACGTTGTCAATCCTGGGTATCAATCTCAAACAAAGGGCAATGGTGGCAAGATTGGCGAGGATGGTGGTGAGTTTAAGGGTAGTGGAATAACAGCCTATCAGATAGAAAAATATATGAAGGGCGCGGGCGATTATATTAAGGCCGGCGAATCTATTGCTAATGGTTATCTTGCGTATAATTCAGCCAAGATGAAAGCTAGTTCGTTAAAATTTGAAGCGGCTCAGCACGATAGAAATGTGCAATTATTATACAAGAACATGCGCGAAATAAACCGTGCCGCTGATGCAGACGCAAATGTTTATCGTGTTCGTGGCGCACAACATAAAAGCGAACAGCGTGTTGCCATGGCTGCATCCGGTTTTGCCGTTGGCAAAGGTGTTTATAAGAACACGTTATATAGCACGGACGTAAGAACACAATACAATGTTGCATTATTGAAATTGAAAGCCGGTCTACAGAATGCGGAAATATTGCGCCAAGTTGGTATTGAGGAAGCACAGGCAGAAATTAAGCGTGGCGAAGCTAAAATAGAAAAACGTTATGGTGAAGCCAAACTCACACAAGGTTGGGTCAATGGTATTTCAGAAATAATCTCTGGCTCGGCAAACTTTTATATGGGCTACAAGGGCGAAGGCGCAACAAAGGGAGGTAAGTAATGGCGATTAAGATTCCTGACGCTCCAGAGATAATTGGTAGCGAACCGGTACTGCGGCAGGGTGCGAATCTTCGCGGGGTTTCTAACATACCCACCTTTCAAATAGACACTAGTGTGTCACGCCAAGCATTAAAAGATTTTGGTGAAGCATTGGCTTTGTATGAAGAAGACCAAAACGCTACGTATTTAACCGCGTGGAAAAGCGACTTTGTTCAGTTTGCAAGTGCAACGGCTACGGATATAGAAAATGGAAACAAGGGTCGTCAGGCGACAAACTTGTATGACCGTAAATTTAAGGGCGCAATAGATAAGTGGGTTGAAGACCGTCTTGGCCCAGATAAGAACGATGGCAAACTAAGAATCGCAAACAACGGATTAAAACAGCGTGCATTAAGCTGGGTTGATTCTCAAAAAATTTCATGGATAAATCACTTCGCTGATTATGAAGCAAATGAATTTAAGAAGTATCGTACAACCGTTTTTGATGCAAACGACCAAGCGAACGCAAATCTTGTTCAAAACGCCAGAACCGATGAAGAAATCGGTAATGCTATTGACGGAATGTTTCGTACTGCCAAAATACAGTATCAGGGCATGGACGATAGATATATTGCTAATGTTGCTGGCAAAAAGGCTGATGAAGCCGTTGCCACGTACGTTCGGTCGATAATACCAACTGACCCGTGGGGTGCAAGTGTCCGCGTTCAGAATATAGATGGAAAGTGGGCAAACGCAAGCGGAGCATTAACCTCTGCCACGCGCACCAAGCTTATGAAAGAGATTCAAGAATCGTATGTTAAAAACGGTGCAAATAATTACGCTTTGACCGACGATGACACGGCGCGCCTAGAAGTGTTAGACCGTTCGCTTATTTCTCAGGTGTGGGAAACTGATGACCCGTTAGTTATATCTAGGGTTCAGGACCAGATTCGCGCAGAAGGCCAAAAAATACGCGCTGCTCGTGAAAAAGAGACGGAAGGTTTACAAGCTCGCGAAGTATCCAACCTTGTTTCTCAGTTTAACAATGCTCAAACAACAGACGATTTGTGGACGGTGATGCAGACGGCAGTAGAATCCGGACATCCAGAAGTTGCTCAGTCGTTTCAAGATATGTATGTTGATAAACTTGATATGCTCCAGACCGTTGATGGCGCCATGAGAATAGACCCGGGCATCGAAGAAAAGTATCGGCAGTATTACCAAGAAGAATTAGAAAAAGAAGAGTCGGCTGTTGCCGCCGAGAGAAAAGATATTGAAAGAAAGATTAAGACTATGGGTCCTGATGCTGTAACAAAACAAGAAGTGCGAACGCTTGGTGATATTGGACAGGTCAATGAACGTCGCGTGAGGGAGGTGGCGGCACGTCGTGCAACCGAGCGCGCTCTTGGCTCCCCATCGTATACATCTGTACAAGGCAGCGACATAGAGGCAGACAAAGCTCTTATGGCAAAACAAGACGCCGACCGTGCTGCTTTTGAAAAATATCACAATATGCTCGAAGCAAGAAAGGCGTCGATGCCAGTGTTTAACGAACTCTACTCCGAAGGTGCCGATGGCAGACTGGTTAATATAGTAGACCAACGGTTCGCCTCGTTGCCAGCAGATTTGCGCGAAGAATTGTTGCTACAAAGACAAACGAACACCGACTATCAAACGCTCGTAGACAAAGTGCCAGAGGTCGATACAATTTTGAGCGGGCTGCCGGATTATAAAAAGATGAGCCAGGCGTCACAGGGTGTATTAAAGCGCTTTGTTATCGAAAATATTAAGCGTACATCTACGGGTCCGGGGTCAACAGGCATACCAAAAGGCGAGGCGTTAAAACAATTAGTGTTATCAGCTGCCGGCAATGCCGTCGTTCCTGAAGAAAAGAAATTACGCAACGCTATTGTGCGTAATTCCCAATACGATAACGGCTGGGATGTAAACTTTTCCGAAGCAGAGTCCGCGCTGGTATATAACGCCTTGGGTAAAAATAGGACTGTTAAAAACAACACTTATGCGTTACAACGTAAACAGGCAGAAGCGATTATCGATGATTTTGCAAGGTCGTTAGACCGTAACCCGCGTAAAGTCGTTGAAGATATGCGCGACGATATGATACAATGGATTATTGACGGCAATTACGACCAAGTGATATACTATGTAAGAGGATTCACAAAAAGAGAAAACATGTAATAGGAGTGCGTTATGCTAGATAAGGTTCTTGCTAATACCGCTGAGCAGATAGCGGTTAGCCCAGACCAATCGCAGTACACGATTCAGAATCAAGATGTCCTGCCAGGCAATACTGCCGAACAGCAATCTATTATTCAGCCAAGTGTCACAACTACGGCTATCAACAACCAACTTTCAGACAATCAAGATTGGAAAAAATATCTGAGCAACCCTTTCCGTCGTAGCGACCGGAAGACGATGCCGTTCTGGGCTATTGAAGACATGATGGCGGACCCTGTTTACTATGCGACCGCCAACAAGTATGGCAATGAACTACGCCAACAGGGCAACATAATGTATGGCGCGTATCGCAAAGCGGACTCGTGGTTAGGACGTTTGTCCGACGCGTACAATGTTGCTAGATATAACCTGCGCGCATCTGCAGCGAGAACTGATTTGTCAAAAGCATTACAGAGTGGCGACGAAGAAGCGATAGCTAAAGCACAGGAAATCTACGACCAAGAACAACGAAATATTCGCACACAAGGGTTGAAATACGACAGTGAGTTCTGGAACAGTATGATGGATATAACCGCGTCTATGGCGCGTAATCCGGAAGTGTTTGCTATTGGTATTGGTGCTGGTGTTTTGTCGGGTGGCGCCGCTACGCCAGCCGCGGTTGCCGCAATTCAGCTTGGTGCCGCTGCATCTGAAGCTGCGGTAGTCTTTGCGGACACATATAGAATTGAAACCGGTGGAGTACTTCAACAACTCGACGTCGAACACCCAGAGTTATCAGAAAAAGAAAAGTATGACCTTGCTGCACAAGCCGGTTTAATCAACGCAACAATCGAAGCTGTACCAATGTTAATTGGTGCTGGATTGACGGCTCGTAGTGCAGCGACATTGCGTGAAGCGACAAAACAGGTTGTGTTGAAATCTAAATTACCAACCAAGTTAGCAACAAGCGCTGTGTTCTTAAAGGCGCTTGGTGACGAACTGCAGAAGAAAACCGTTGGTGGTGTATTCTTAAACCGTTTGGCCGACGGTGCGCTTGAGGGTGTGCAAGAAGTCATTCAGGATGCTGTACAAAAGGCCACAATCCGCGCAGTCAGCGAACAGGACCGTTCTATTGCCGGGTTGACTTTGGAAGACTTAAACGAGTTTATGAGCACAGAAAACCCGCTTGACCCAAAGTATGCAGACAAGATAGACACTTTTGTTAACGTTGGTTTAGGTTCGTTCTTATTGGGTGCACCATTTGCTGTAGTTGATACTGCATCATCCCGTCGTCCACAAAATGTTCGTGAAAAATTACAGGGTGTCCAAACAAACCTTTCGTTCTTAAACGGGCTGCGTCGTTGGGCGCAAGGGTCAGAAGTTGCGAAGTCTAGCCCAGAGACAATTACGAAGAAGCTACAGAACGAAATTAAACTTGGTACAATTGATAGTAAGGTTTACTTGGATAAGAAACAAGTATTGAAGTTGATGGCATCCGACCCTGATGTTGCTAAAGCATTACACAACTTGGATATAGAAGCTGCGCTGCAAGAGTCTGAAGAAAACGGCGGTGTCGTTGGTGTCGACTTCTTAAAGTACGAAGAACAAGTTATTCGTGGCGCGGATGATACATTATTCCAAAAGATACGCGACATAACCAGCGCATCACCAACGAACCTGTCACAAGCGGCGTTTATCGAACAGTTAAGCACAGACCAAGCTGCTGTCGAAGAAATCAAGCGTGCGCGCGAACAACCAGATTCGGTATATAACCAGACATACAACCAGTTGATAGAGATGCCGGGTTGGGATGAAAGGTCTGCCGAGGCCTATGCGTCCATGATGCAATTGGCGCTTAATCGTATTGGTGCGTTCCGCTTAGTTAGCAGCACCGGTGAACAGGTGTTTCAGAACGTAGAAATTCGTCAGGGCTATTCGGGTGAACAGCCAGCCACAATACCGCCGACAGAGCAACCGACAACAACGATACCAGCCGGACCCGAAAGCAGATACGTGTCGACAACTGGTAGCAAAATTACAACAGAGCCAGCAAACGAGTCTGGTAATATTATGCGACTGAATGTTGTTCCTGACACCGAAGACGAAGAAATAAAAAATATCGGAGCGTATAGCGTTTATATCAGAGATAATGGTGATGGTACATATAACTTGTGGACCGCCAAGCCGGGCAAGGGGACACAACAAGTGTACTATAATGATGATAACGGCTGGATGACGCCACAAGAGGCCGATTTGCAATATCGTCCTGTTGGACAACGCTCTGGGTTTGTTGATGTTTCTGGTTATCAAGTCTTGAACGCTGAGCAGGTTCGTGAGGGGCTAGAAAAAATCGGCATAAAAGAAAACGTTGAGACAACAGAAGCATCTACAAACGCCGAACCCGACATAGATAAGCTTGGCAAGAACGACATTATTAGTAAAGACGGTCAGCACGTTGTGCACGTAAACCCATCGCCACAAGAGTTACAGGGAATACTGAATCGTGAGGGCGAGCAACGGCTGGCTATTTCTTCAAAAACGGGCAACTGGTATTTTGCAAAAGCCGAAGATTCAATTCATGGCGATATTCGCGAGGCTGCCTTTGACAACGGCCTAGAAGAAAGCGCCGCATTTGGAGAGTTCGAAGAGTACATGGTGGACAACGGCTCGCACATGCGATACGAGGGATATTATTTTCTGTATGGTACAAAAGCCAACGTATCGTGGTTCGAATACGCACCAAAGACCGTGGAAGAAGCAAAGACGGAGTATGACAGGCTTGTCGCGAAACACCCAAAAATGGCGCGATATATCGGCGAGTTCGATGAAAGAAAGAATGCCACGGTTTTGTTGGCTCGTATGGATGCAGAAGTAAATTCTATGAAAGTATGGGCAGAGGAGGAAGAAAGAGACCTGGAGATAAAATCACAACACGATGCCCGTCGTGAGTATTTGGCGAAACAAAAGAAAGAATTGATGTTAAAATATAACATTACACAATCCGACATCGACAACTTCTTTACCAACCAGCAACCAAAGACTCTACACATGTTTGTTGGCGAAGGGGCGGACTTGCAAGCAAACGCGCCGGAACTTGCCAAGCGTTTGACGCGCGCTCGTGAGATGCAAGACGAAGGTAAGAGCGACGAAGAAATCTTCAACGAGACGCATGTGCACATTGGTCCGGATGGTCGTCTGCGGTTACAAATTTCCGACAAAGACGCCAAGGTGAAAAATCTTAAACGGCGCAAGGATGGGCGGCTACAAGCAATCAATATCGATAAAGGTATGACCCTTGGTGACATACTTGAACACGACTTTTTATTTGAGTTGTATCCGCAATTAAAGAATATTCCTATTGCTGTGGGTGGTAACGAAACCGCTTTGCATTATGAAACGGACCATCCCGAAAACATTGAGCGGATTCAAATAAAATCAAAAGAACAAGAAAAAGAACTTGTTAGCTCTATTTTGCATGAGGTACAACACGCAATACAGCATATCAATAACTGGGCGGCCGCAGGTGGTGTGTCTGGTAGTAGCGCTGCCAGAACCCCGGAAGTCTATGAACGCTGGAAGCTTTTGGAATCAATCGGGGATAAGCTGCGCGATGCAGGCTTTGGCAGCTACTGGAATGTCACAACCAACGGGCAGTTCACAGCAATAGAAGAAGACGAGTCACGTGCAATTCAGGACAGTCCGGGCGTGAAAGAACTCGCTACGAAAGATAAAGGGTTCGCAGACATGATAGAGCGCCTTAAACAACTGAACGAAAGCCTTGAATATTATGATTCACATAACGCCCGCATAAGATACATGCGTCTGTTTGGTGAAGCTGAAGCGCGATTGACAGAAAAGTTAAGAACCAAATCGCAAGAGGAATTGGATGCGCTTGACCCGTATGGTTACTTTGACGTGAGCGAATTTATAGTAAAAGACCAGTATGGCACCGAATTAAAAGAACTGGGCGCACCAAATCCTAAGGCCCCGAAAAACACGCAAAGGGCGGGTGAATTTACGATTACCCTGAGCCCAGAAGCCACAGAAGCTGTGACTGGTGGCAAGGACGAAGCAGGCTGGTTCCGCATGGAAGGTGACAAGCTGGTTATTGGTATTACGCCAAATGCCAACCCGACGACGCTAGCGCACGAAATTTTCCATATGTTCTCGGTATCGATGCAACAGGCGTTCAATTCTGGTGAGATGACAGAATATTGGAAGAAACAAGTCAACAACCTTGCCAAGATGGTCGGTGCAGAAATTGTGGACGACAAGTTAAAGTTAACGGACAAGCAGGAAGAAAAGGCGGCGAACATGTTCCTGCAGTATATTAAGGAAGGCAAGATTCAGAACCGCGAGGTCGCGCCGCTGTTCGCATACATGCAGCAGGCGTTCACGAGAATCTGTCGTGCGCTGGGTTTGACCGGCAAGCTGAGCAAAGAATCTATGGAATTGTTTGACTCGTTGTTCCGCGCACAGAACGATATTGAAGAGGAACAGAAACTGGCGGGGTTGATTGCGTTTGAAAAGCCCGAAGGCGCAGACCAAGAGCTGTACGACTTCTATGTTGGCACAATGTTAAGCAGTCGCGCAAAGGCCGCACAGAATCTGGTTAAAAAATGGTACGCCATAGAAAAGTTCAAGCAGGGCGAAAAGTACAAAGCTAAACGCCGCGATGTGTTTGCCGCGATTTACAAGCAAGCACAAGAGTCAATGGTCTATGATATACTGCGTACCATCGAAGACTTTGGTGGCGACCCAGCTGCTGCACTCGGTACATTAACCGAACGTTACCCGGATGCAAACTTGACGTTGGACTTTTTGGAAAATCTAAAAGCTACGACACCCACGCTTGAACAGGAAGTAAACCGTCTGACCGAAGAAAAGATGGAAGAATACGTCCGTGACGAGTTTAAGATTACAGACGAAGAACTTGCGTTGCGTATGTCTCGTAATCGCGATAAGGTTAAAGCGTTGATTGCCGAAGGTGTGTTACGTAGTGGCGGTGGTATGGCAGAGTTCGAGGCCGCGTATAAGAAGGCGAACGACGCTGCCGAAAAACAGATGAGTAAAACTTCTATTAAGCGTCTGTTAGACAAAGATTATTGGAACACGTTAGAAGCGCGTATTGTCGAACGTTATGCGTATGCGTTAGCAAACAAAGATACAGACGGTATGATGGAAGAACGCTACAACCAAGCCGTCGTCAATCTTATAAAGATTCGCGCTGTTGGATATGAAAGCCGCGTTCAAAAGCTTGTAGCGTTTGCGACCAAGCTGCGTACCAATCAAAAGAAAGACGAATACACCGCGGAAGCATGGGACTTGTTACAGACCATTATCGAAAAGTTTGGGTTCAAGGTTACGGCAACTCGTCGTAGTGCTGCGCCGTTGGCAGAAAAACTGCGCGCATGGATTGAAAACCAAGAACGCACAACATTCACAACGGTTGGTCCGCTGATGAACTTCTTGCCGATGCTACAGCAAGGATTTGACGGAACGATTATGGGCATGAACGTTAAGATGTTCGACCAACTGGACGCTGTACTCGACACGATTGACTCTATTGCTAACAAGGAGTACTTCCTGATTGGCGAGAACGAAAAGATATTCTTGGGCAGCATGTCCGAAGCAACGAGCGGACACTTTAAGAACAAAGGAATGAAGCCATTCGACGGCGACTTGAAGTCTAATTTCTTCCACAAGATTTCTCGTTGGAGAAACCCGGAGCCAATTTTGAAGGCAATATTCCCAGAAAGCGTGATGTTGAAAATATGGTATCCGCTTATCAACGCAAAGGCATTGGCGAATAATAAGGAAAAACAATGGATTGAGCGTTACCGTAAGGTCCGTGGCAAGATAAGCTTGAGCTCCGAAAAGCATACATATTCGAATGGTGTTCAGTTGTCGAGCGCGGAAGTTGCCGACTTGTTCTTGGCAATGGGTACACAGCACGCATTTGAAAACTTCTGCATGAAGTTTGGTATCTCGGCAGCACAAGCAGAGACCGTGGTTTCTGAGGCGCTGACTGCCACACCGGAGTTAGAAAACTTCGTAAAAGAGGTGTGGGCCATCTACGCAGAAAGCACCGACCTGTTGAACGACGAATATCAAAAACGTAACAATAAAATATTTGTTAAAAAAGAACCTCGTGCGTTTACAATCAATGGTATTCAGTTCGAAGGCGGTTATGTTCCAGAAACTAAAGACATCTCAAACACTGCTATGCCGTGGGAACCACAGGCGCCGAGTCAGGAAATGGGCGACATTAAGAACGAAAAAGAAATCGTTAAACAGGCAGATGGCGAAGTCAAGTCTATTGTCGATAATATGGAACGAACCTTAATGCTGTTTGCTCGCCAGGCATATTTGCCACTGGCGTTTAACAATGCTGCGAAATTTATGAACAATACAAACGTCCGTGACATTATTGGAACAAAAGCGTCGGCATTTATTGACGACTGGATGCAGACCGGGTTTAAGTCTGTCCCCGCAGACGCTACCGGCGTAGCGCGTCCTATTATGAGTGCGACAACAATGGCTGCGTTGGGTGGGCGCTTCATGCAGGGTCTTGTTCAGTTGTCTGGTATTATCCCGGCCATGATTCATGTTGGTGCATCTAACTTCTTGGGTGCGGCAGCAAAGAACTTAGCGAATCCTAAAGCGTTCATTAAAGCAATAGAGACAGCACGCGGCAAATCGGACTACATGAAATCACGTTATGAAGACCCTGTTAGCACATTGTTTGGTACTTCGATTGGCGAACAGGTGTCACTCGAAGGCGGTAAAGGCAAATGGGCGATTAAAGGCGCACAGAAATTACTGATGGCATATATCACATATTTCGACGCCATCGTCTCGAACATGACCTGGGACGCAGCGTATGCTAAGGCGCTTGACTCCGGTTTGACCGAGGAAGAGGCAACATTGGAAGCCGATAGCGCGGTACGTATTACACAGACAGACTCTATGCAGGCGACACGTGCAACGGCGCTAAATAGTCCGTTGGCTCGTGCGTTGACTCCGTTCTCGTCCTACATTATGGGTATGCAGTCGCAAGCGTTCGCGTTATGGACGGGCAACGACAAAATGAAAGCGGTCGAGTTTGCTCTGGGTTACATCGTTATATCGACGTTAATCGAATCTCTCGCTAAAGAAGCTGGCGAAGGCGACGACGATGATGATAAAGAATATATTGAAAGAGCACTGCATCGTTGGTATAATGAAATCATTGGTACAGTAGGGTCTACGGCTATCCCGTTCGCAAATATGGGTGGCGTCATTGGAAAAAAGATTGCTGCCGGTATAGAACGCGGCTCAACAGGCGAGAATGAGATATTCGAAAAATACGGATTGTCGGTCCCGATGATACAGTATCTTGACAGAATACCGACGTCTGCGTATAACTTGGCTGCCGGCATCTCGTCTGGAGATGACGAATACTTTGTTAAATCTATGACATCGGCGTCAGGCTTGGTGTCGCGCGGGTTTGAAAAACAGTTAAAGAAAATGCTGGAGGATTAAGTGAGACTGATAGAAGTTATAGAATGCGAAGATTTGATTGAAAAGATTGTGCCGTTGCACAAGTGTTATGTCAATCCTAAAAGCGTCACATACGTGTCTCCGCATGAAAGAAAGGGTTATTCATATATTGGCATTGGGCAGCATACCACAATCGTCAAGGGTTCAGTTGAAGAAATTAAAGACAAAATAGAAGGCAAAAAATGGCACAAGATACTACGCCGGCATTAGTTTTATATGTTGGCAAGCCGGACCAAACTTATGGGTTCGACTTTGATAAAGGTTCGTTCGGCGAGATAAAAGTCGCGTTCATTCGTCGTGGTCTGACGGACTATACTTATGACCCGGACACATTTGAAGTCCACGGATTTTTATATGCGTGGAATGGCGGCGTCTACACAAAGACAGAAACACCGGACACAGACACACCGTTATACGATAAAGACGGTGTTGCTACGGGCGACACGTGGGAAGACACAATGTATCGCGAACCAAAGAATGATATATTTACGAGAGGGTATATCGAGTGGACGGGTGAGCCATTAACGTCCAACGATGTGATTTGCATTGTACGCGAAACACAAAAAGACCAGCCTTATTCTTATCCAAACAATCAGAAACATATCGAACGCGCGTTAGACAACCTGTCTCGCCAAATTCAAGAACTTCAACTGACAACAGACAACGCCCTGAAGGTAGACCCATCGTGGAATTACACTATGAACGACCCGAACAAAATGGACCCAATTGCGTGGTTACAGACGATTGTTCGTAGTAAGGGATTAACGTTGCGCGAACTGCGTGTCGATAACGGTCATATCGAATACACAACAGATGACCCTGATGGCGACACAAAGACATGGAATGTGATTGCTGGCGTTAAGACCGGTAATGGTGGTGTTGTGTCTCATATCAGAGAAACAAAAGTGTTAGCCGAAGACGGCGTGACATATATACCGTATTTAGAATATTCAACTGATGGTGGAAATACGTGGAGTCCTGCCGGACCCGGACAGTCAGAATTAGAGCACCTGTATGTCAAGAAAGCCGGCGATACAATGACTGGCGACCTGGTGTTTCAAAGCTCAGCTTCGTCGCCGGCGTTACATGTACACCAATCAAGCACAGACCCTAACAAGTTGGTACTTTTCGAAGAAGGTGTAACAGATAAAACAGTACTTGTTGATTTGTTACAATCGGCAGTGTACCTTGGTAAACTTTATACGCCGACAGTGAATAATGGTTATGACATTGCTGTTCCTGTTACTGCACAAGCAGAGACCTTAGCGTTAAAAAGCGAAGTGGACCTTGCAGCGAACTCTGGTAGCCAACTGACGAACAAAGGCGTATGGTATGCCAAAATGTATGCAGGAAGCACGGTTCCAACAGGCGCAGAATACGATGGGCGTAACTATGCGGACTTCAGCCAGACAGACGGCAGTGGCAATCCAATAATCGTGCTGTACGAAGGACAGAGTGGTGCGTGGGTGCAAACAGACACAATAGTTCCACCAGCAAGCTACAATGGATATGTAACAGTAACAAGTAAGATATGGGATATTGTGGAACAAACCGCACAACAAGGCGGATTGGTCTTGTGGTCCTATAACCAGAAAACATTCACACCGTACCCAAGAATCGTATCGATTGAAGACTTTGCCAGCACAGACATGGATAACCTTACCAGTACTGGTAAAAACATAAGCAATTGGTCTAGTAATGTAAGTAACTGCATCACCGAAATACCGCAAGATATAAAACTGGAATATAGTAATGACAGATTTACATTAAAAGCAGGGTCCAAACTTTATGTGCCAAACGGATTTGAACAAGATGGAACTACGCCAAAATTTGATGTTCTGACGA
>Ga0310786_10004735_pt1 | contig 18783 bp, 41 predicted proteins | sample AusTroGonzalo_MG_FD_203881 | JGI IMG/M metagenome (GOLD analysis project Ga0310786, IMG submission 203881) | Bovine rumen microbial communities from tropical cattle in Woodstock, Queensland, Australia - Gonzalo_03 (v2) (version 2) | ecosystem: Host-associated > Mammals > Digestive system >... | reverse complement strand
AACCCCTAGACGCCGGCCAATCGCGACGAAATACGGGGGGTATACCCCCCGCCGGATGTCCCATATATGACCCACTTACGCGATACCGTTTTTGTCCCATTTGCAAACACGCATGCAGGGACAACTGTCTCATTATATGCTCACTACAGGCAAGCGCAGCAAAGGTAAAAAAGCGTGTTGTTTATCTCCCTCCCATACATGCATGCATATACACCTAATACATGCACACCTACTCCCCCCCTATTGCATGTACCATATACTCCATTGCATCCCTATGCGTTCATACCTCACGCCATGCGCAGCATGTCCGAAACATTACCAGCAACATACAGACAACAATGCAATACATGTATGTATCAGCGCATGCGCAGCGGTTCGCAGCTCGTCAACGTTCGCTGGTAATCGTTGACGCAATGCCATACAAGCTATCTATTGCGCCATTGCACATTGCATGCACTCACACATGCATGTCATGTTGTGTCTTTTGCGCCCTGGTAACACTGTAAACAATCCGCAATTTTGCAAAGATCGACAGGTTTCCGACTCATGTTCTCGCAGGTCATACACGCATTTATACCTATTTCGCACTATCTCCCTTATCAGCTTCACTGTCTCCATCTATTACTATTGCATCTTTTGGCACATAAGCAGACGGTAATGCAACCAAACTATAGCCGCACACGTCCAACATACGCGCCATTGTGTCACACCTTGGCACACTCCCCCTGTTGGCTATCCTTGCCACATAATTGTCACCCTTACCCATAGCGCGCCCAACTTGCCGCGCAGGTATACCCTCACGTTGCAATACTTCTCTCATTGCATTCATTGCATACACAATAACCCCCCATTCATCAGGCATTTTATCCTATATACCATTGTACCACTCCCCACATGACAAGTCCCCATATGTGGAGGAATTGTGAAGCGAGCCGACGATTTTACTCCCCATTTGACCAGCGGGTTTATCACGTCATCCCTGCTCATGTCTATAGTCTCCCCATTTGACTACTCCCCACTTGGGGCGTATATTTGCACCATCGAAGGGCGCGAGATAAGCGCGAAGACAAAGAGAAGGGAGACAGAAGGAGACATAGAGACGGGGGAGAACCCCAAACGCCAAACCCCACCCCGTAGGCACGGGCGCGAGAAGCTTAACAGGTCTTCTCAGGAATGGAGTCCTTGAGACGTCAACCCCTACGGTACACGGGCAAATGAGATAAGGCTACAAGGGCGAACGCAAAAAGCGTTCTCATGAAACAACAATAGTGATTGAACCATGCCCCACAAGTTAGCACCTCGTAGAGGAACCTACGAAACGCGCCGATGCTCCATAAAGACGCTGCGTAACCCGACTAGTTATAGCGTGGCAGAAACACATGCAAACGTATAGGCCGCCGATATAGGCGGACAAAACGACTGAACCCTAACACGTCAATGCATGAAGTCCACGGGAACGGAACCCCCAACAGGGACTAGTTACATGGCGGCAGCAGAACCGGCTCTAGTGACAGTAGGGCGAACTGGATCCACAACTGGGGATTGTGGAGTCTGCCTTCTGATTCCATCAATAGCGTTTCAGCAGGTAGATATGCGCAATCCCGCGCAAAAGTCCATCGAAGAGAAGGGAAACTATCATGAAGAACATCGACTACACCCAGGCAATCATCAGCGGCAAAATCACCTTTGAGCAGGCATGCGCCCTCCAAGGGGCAACCATGACCCAGGCCATCCAAGAAGGCGTTTTGACCTTCGAAGAAGCCTGTGAATTGCAGGGAATGGCGGCTGAAACGGCGATGGAGGACGCCCCGAAGAATCCCCCGAAGAAGTCCCAGAAGAATACCCAGAAGAAGGCCAAAGGCAAGAAGTCGAAGAAGGCGCAGGAACCAGAAGTGACCGTGAAGGTGCTGGACAACGGCTGGAAGTACCACACCCCGAAGAACCACGAACTCACGGAACACCAGGTGGAACGGCTGGATAACGCCGTGCTGAAGCTGTGGGAAGCGGGCTTCGATAAGGCCGAATGGCGCGTCGAAGGCAAATGGGCGTGGATTTACACCATGAGCGGCGAAAAGGGAACGGGTTACTCCATCGACTTCAAGAACGCTGTGAAGAAGGCGTTTAGGGGTCAAAAGTGGGAGTGGAGCGGCAGCCGTGGCGCCGTCGTTTACAAGGACTTCTTGAAGTAGCGATTCGAAACGAGTGCAGCTATGGGCAGCCCTCCCCAATCGGAGGGTTGCCACATGGCTACATCGCCATGAACCAATCAACCAACCAGAGAGAAAGGGAGAACTATGTCCGAAATCGAGATCCGCGAGGTAGTGGAACTGGCCGAGATGGCCTGGGAGTCGAGCATGTCCGAGTTGGCTGCATTCGGCTGCATCGAGTTCGAGGAGGGCGTGCCCTGGAACCAGTGGCGCGGCGAGGAGCGCGAGGAAGCTGCGTACGCGGCGTACCGAGACGACGAGGAGCCCGTGTGCTACGGGCTGATGTAGGAGGGCCGAGGGATGACGTACGAGGAGCCGAGGAGCATCTTCGGCCTGATGATGGTCGAGTGCGACAAGCAGTTCGAGGAGCGCCGCGAGGAGAAGCGTCGTTCATGGGGCGAGTTCGTAATCGAGCTGTCCCTTGAAAGCCTGGAGTCGGCCCTGGCCGTGGAGGTGAGGGCATGACTCGTAGGGAGTTCATCGAGGTGGCAATCGCTTTCGCGGGAGCTGCCCTTGTAGGAGCCGTCGGCGGGTTGACCGACGGCCACGACAACGAAGAAACGGAGCCCCCGTGACGGGGCGGAAAGGAGCGCGCAATGAGGTACTACGTGATGGACAGGAAGACGGCGAGCTATTTCGAGAAGGCGGACGGTTCGAGGGTGTGGCAAGTGAACGAGCGCGCCGAGGAGCTGAGCGAGCGGCTCGGGGAGATGGCCGTCGTCGTCTCCCTGGACGAGCGCAACTTCAACGAATCGCTCAACTGCTACGTCAACGGGAAGCTGTACGGGCAGCTCGCCTGGGACGAGCACCTTGGATGGGTTTCATGAGCCGAGCTGGATGGAGGCATCCGCGCGACGGGCTTGGGCGAGCCAGGTCGGGCGCGGGAGAACGTCCTTCCAGGGCGCTTGAGAGCGCCTTGGGAGATGCGTTCTGCATCGGACATACCCACGAGAAAGGAGACGAAATGGAACTGGAGAAGAGGGCGAGGAAGGCTGTGGCGCGTTGGTTCGAGCTCGAAGGGCACGCTGTCCTGGACAGGGGCTTCGAGGGCTTCGTCGTGGTCATCGAGGACGGTGAGCTGGTGTTCGCCAAGGTGTTCGCCGAGCGCGGCATGGACTTCCCGAACGGCCACGTGACTCGTGCTGAGTTCGAGCGCGTGATCGCGCAGTGGCTCGTGAGAGGAGACCGCCCCATCGACCTGCCGGTGAGATGCGACTGCGTGGATGTCGCCGTCCTCGCCGACGACCGCGCCATCGTCCGCAGGGTCACGAACTGCCTGGAGGTGGCTCGATGACGAGGCACATCTGGACGCTCCCCCAGGACGAGCAGGCCGCAATCATGACGGCCCTGCTGCTCGCTGGGATTGAGGGCGATGACCTGGAGAGGGCGATGGATTCGAGGGTGTGCGACCTCGAAAACACCATCGACATCTCCGAGTGGAAGTAGAAAGCCCCTCCGAAGAGGGGCGTACATCCGAGGGTTCGTCTGCCTGGAAAACCGTCGAACCCTCACGACGAGAAAGGAGTGTACCATGCCGTACACCCAAACGCAACGAGAGACCCTGTCGGCCCTGTACAAGATGGGAGCCGTCACGACTTCGGAGGTCATCGAGCGCCTCCGCAAAATCGAAGCCGAGCAGCGCGACATCCGCTGCGAGTGGAGCGGCGAGATTATCGTCGGGGAACCGTTTGACGTCGAGTTCCGACGCTTCGACTTCGGCGCGCTTAGGGTTGATACCGAAATCCACCACTACGCCGACGAGGAATCCGCGCTGGCTGACGGCTGCTGGAGGTGCGAATCGTGCGGGGAGATGTACTACAAGGACTCCTTCCCCGAGGTCGAAGTCGATGGGAACCGCTACTGCGTCTCTGACTGCGCCCGTGAAGCAGGGTGGGAGACGTGCCAGTATTGCGACGAGTGGCATCGCGCCGATGACATGCTCATAATCGACGATTGCGTCTTCTGCAACGAGAACTGCGCCGAATGCGAGGGCTGCTTCCGCTGCGACAGGTGCGACGAATGGAGCGCGGATCCGTACTGGGTCTACACAGACCACGGCGAGGTACGCTACTGCGACTGGTGTTGGGACTCCAATACGAGCACATGCAACAATTGCGGCAACACGTGGGATGACGACGAGATGACCTTCGACGAGTACGGCGACCCGTACTGCCCCGACTGCGGAGGGTCGAGCCACTCCCCCTACCTGCACAGCTACGGCTGGACGCCGTGCATCTCCTTCTTCGGCAAGGAGCTGTTCCTTGGAACCGAGCTGGAAACCGACGGCGGCTCTGACCGAGGGTCGTACTGCGACGAGCTGCACGACATCAAAGGTTTTCCCGACCGCTTCTGGATGACCGAGGACGGCTCGCTGGAGGAGGGCGTCGAGATTACCTCCCACCCCATGAGCCTGGCCGAGCACGTGAAGTGGCGCTCCATCTACGAGCATATCTCGGAGACGGCGCACCGTTACGGCTTCGTGAGCCACGACGGCGGGAGATGCGGGCTGCACGTCCACGTGAACAGGGATTTCTTCGGAAAGTCCCCAGTCGTGCAAGATGCGGGCGGCTACAAGATGATGCGGCTGCTGCAACGCTTCGAGCGTCAGTTCACCATCTTCTCCCGCCGCCAGGACAACCACTGGTGCGGATATTCCACGAGCGTCGACTTCGAGCCGAAGAAGGACGACGTGAGCATCCTCAAGGCCGAGCACCACAAGGAAGCGGGGCCGTTGCAGAAGGCACGAACCATGAAGCGCGAGAGGGCGCACTCGCAGGCCCTCAACTTCGAGCACGACGAAACGTTCGAGTGGCGCATCTTCCGAGGGACGCTGAAATGGTCGACCTACTTCGCATGCCTTGCGATGGTCGATGGAGTCGCCCGCACCGTGAAGCAGCACGGCTCGACTTGGGTCGAGTCCGTCAGCTGGTACGACCTCATGGACGAGGTCGTGGAGAACGTGTCCGAGCAGTTCCCGAAGAGCTGCCTGGTCAACTACCTGAACGAGAAAGGTCTCCGTTAATCGGAGCCGAGAGAGGAGCGAGATATGTGCATCATCGTAGCAAAGCCGATGGGAGCTGCCATGCCCGACGAGGAGACGAGGGCGAGGTGCTTCCAGTCCAACCCCGACGGCGCCGGATTCATGCTGGCAGACGGCAAGACGGTTCGGATCCGCAAGGGATACATGAGGCTCGAGGACTTCGAGACGGCGCTTGAGAAGGAGATGCGGGGCTTCGACCCAATCGAGACGACGGTAGTCCTCCACTTCCGAATCGCCACGAGCGGCAAGGTGAAGCCTAGTACCTGCCACCCCTTCCCCATCAGCGACGAGCCCGAGGAGCTGCGCAAGACGCGGATGGAGTCGCGCTTCGGAATCGCCCACAACGGGGTCATCAGCGGGAGGTACACGGCGGACGGATGGAGCGACACGATGGACTTCGTGGCCGACGTGGTCACTCCCCTGATGCGGATGAACCCGAGCTTCATGCACAGTTCGGACGCCATCGAGCTGCTCGAGGGCGCATGCGGGTCGAAGCTGGCGATAATCGACAACGCGGGGGACTTGGCCCTCGTGGGGAGCTTCGTCGAGGACGGCGGGGTGTTCTACTCGAACACGACGTACCTGCCGACCAAGTACAACTGGTCGAGCTACGGGAGCCTGTGGGAAGGAGGTTGGGACGACTACTACGAGGACAAGCCGTGGGACGACATCGGCAAGCTCGTGGAGCAGTTGCCGCATGAAGCATGCCAGCTGTGCCCCATGAACGAGGATTGCGCGATGTGGGACGCGGAGTGCCTCGACGAGGAGACTGCCGTAAAGGCGTGCGCGTACTACAGCGGCGAGGAAGAGGAGGAAGCGGCGGGGCTGTTCGAGCTCTGCTAATTGATGGGAGCTGGTGTGGGATTACCCAGTCTAGGAGGAATGGAGTGATGCGATGCGGCGTGTGGTAGAGTTTATATTTTGGTGGGCATTTGACATGAGAGGGTGATGCTTGTGGCAGCTGGTATGTGGGTTATGAACGATGATGGTTCGTTCGAGTTGCAGGAGCCGTACAGGACGCAACTTGCCGAAGCGAAGGAGGCGGCGACACGAGGATGGCATGCGGCTTTGATTGAGTACCTCGAACCGAGGTGTCCGTACACTGCACAGGAACTCACCGACGAACTCGTGAAGCGCAACGGCGCACGAGAGGAAGGGAAGACGGTCATCTTCGAGGAGTTCATCCTCGAAGCACTCAGCGGCGACCTGTAAGAGCCGCACGAAAATCTAGTTGACGATTACGGGGGAGCCGCAAGGCTCCTCCCCTTTTTAGGAGGAACATCATGGCGAAAATGGTTAAAGGAACGTTCACGGCGAAGAAGACAACGGGCATAGAGAAGGTGAGCGGCTACCTGTTCGACCTGCTGCTCGCAGACAACACGGTGAAGCGGATGGGAGTGTACAAGGGCGGCGATGGCAAGTGGTACGTCATCGACACAGAGTCCGGCCTTTCGCTCTGCAACGGCCCGAACCGCAAGGACGCCGTCGCGAGGGCGGAAAGCGAGCCTATGGTGAAACGCTTCACCGAGACGCTGAACAAGCAGAAGCCAGCACCGAAAGCCGAGAAACCGAAGGCGCCGAAGCCCAAGGCTCCGAGCAAGAAGCCGTCAAATGAGGAGCCGAGCATCGTAGACCTGATAGTCGAGCTGCAAAAGGTGAGCAAGGAGCTTGAGGACATCAAGAGCGGCAAGATGGACGAGGCGTTCGCGAAGAAGGCCGAGGAGCTGTTCGGCGGCGAACTGAAGGCGAGGATCGAGGAGGAACTTGACGGCATCATCGACGGGCTGAAGGTCGAGCAAGCAGACGAGCTGCCCGACATGGCTGGCACCGTGAGCCTGGACTGCATCCTCGAGGAGATGCAGGAATGGTGCAAGGACAAGCCGAACGTGTCGGCATACCGCAAGAACAAGCAGCCCAGCACGCCCGTGAGGGTCGCAGGCGAGACGAAGCCCTACCAAGAGGAGTTGAGCGAGATGGGCTTCCGCTGGAGCCAGAAGGGATTCTGGTACATGGGACAGAGGGAGCTTGCACGCCGAGCTTAGAGCGAAAGACATACAAGGCAATCGGGAGCGTCCTTCGGGGCGCTCCTTCTACGAGAGGAATTGGAGCGACGGAAAGCGAGGGAGGGTGCGTTTGGAAGTGTTCCCTCCCCCACCGACAAGAGAAAGGATAGCACATGGAACTGGTCCACAACACGCCACTTAGATATTTCGAGTTCTGGTCTGGAGCCGAGCAGCGCGCACGCCACCTTACTTGGCGACAGCTCGACCAAATCGAGTTCGAACTCGAGATGCTCTACCCCGATGGCATGACCGACACGCAGGTGAACGACCTCTTCTGGTTCGAGGAGGACTTCATCGCCCAGTGTCTTGGGTATCGCGATTGGGAAGCGTTGCTTGACGACGAGGATGATTAGGAGGACTTCTGATGACGTTAGACGAAGTAATCGACAAGTACATAGGTCGCGAGAAATACGACCAGTGGATAGCACGCGAAGAAGAACGCGTCACGAAGATAAACGAGGAACACTTGGACAAATCGGTCGTCGAGGAGTTCATGCAGGGCGTCTTCGACGGAACTTGCCCGAAGTGCGGCAACCATGCGGACGCAATCGAGAGCGACGAGGGCAACTGCCCTGACCACTGGTTCGAGCGTTACTGGAAATGCACGGACTGCGGCGCCGAGTTCACAGAGCGGTACGAGATGACGCCGAGGGCGATATGGCTAACCGAGGTTTAAGGAAGGAGCGGTAAGCATGGGACAGTTTAGCTGGTTGGATTGCAAAACGCAGGAGCAGGTCATCGACGGTAGGCCGCGCAAGAGCTACGTGCTCGTGCCGAAGGAGTTCGGCGGCGGGCACATCGAGGAGGAGTGCTACGAGGGTTACGGAATGTTCGGAGGACATGACATCTACGACCTCGTGACGGACTGGAACAGGGGCTACGCCGACTTCGACGGCCTCAAATCTACCGATTGGTGCGAGTGGTGCTTCGGTGGCGAGGAGAGGGCGCGGGCATTGTTCGCCGACTTCAATGGCGGAGTCGATGACGAGACGATGCGCGAACGCTACGGAGCCGAATGGAAGCGCACGATGGGCATTGTCCTCGCCTGCCACGACGAGGATAACGCGAACCTGAGATACCCCATCAAGATAACCCACGACCCGACGGCAGTGTACGAGTGGTGCGCCCCGTCGAAGAGCGACCCAGACCAAGGGTGGATCATCAATGACGATGATGGCGAGCATTGGGAAGACGAAGATTGGTACGAGGGGTGGTGAGCATGAACGAAGCGGAGATTCTGTTGCAGAAATGCGCAAACGCTATTTACGGAAAGGAAGTTGCAGACATGGAATGGTACGAGCTGATTGAACTCGAACCGTACGACGGTGACTGTGAGTCCCCGATATTCGCACTCGTTGACGCTATCAACATGAACGTTCACTTCGATGACGTGAACTGCGATACGTGCCGGTTCTGCTTCAAGGCCGACTTGGATTCGCCGATTGTCGATTACGACATAACGTTCGAGGAGCTTGATGAATGGTTCGAGGGCAAGTCGCCGCTCGTCCTGCGCGCAATCGAGCACGACGAGGAGAGGTTCAGAGACCTGGTTTTCTACGGAGAGGGTGATGAAGAATGAAGTTCACGGTAACGGTTGAGGAGATGTTGTGCAGAGACGTCGAGGTTGAAGCAGACGATTGGGAGGAGGCGTTCGAGGCAGTCGAGCGCAGCTACCTCGACGGCGGAATCGACATGCACGTGGCCGATGTTCGGAGAACGTGCAGCCTTGGGAGCGAGGAGCATGACTTCTTCGACATCTACAACTGACAAGGAGGGCGATATGAACGGGTTCGAGAGAATCAACGAGAAGAAATGCTGGGAGATGTACGGATGGGGCACCGAAGCGAAGCCTGGAACGGACGTACTCCACGGCATGTTCGAAGTCTTCGTCGACGAGATGAACGACCCGAGCTATGGAGGCGTCTACGGATGCGAAATCTACGCCAGAGATGGTGACATGGTCGGGCAGTGGTTCGACGAGTCACCCGAGAAGGCGGTCATGGGAGCTGTGAGGGAAGCTCTTGGATTATAAGGCTGTTCACAACAAAGGAGGAAGCATGAGCGAGACAGGATACATCTGCCCGAGGTGCGGAAACACCGAATGCTTCACGGCGTTCGCAGTAGTCCTCGTTGGACCGACCCTCATACACGAGGGCGGGTGGGACTGGTTCGGAGGGTCATACGACGCAGAGCTTGCAGACGGCTGCATCATGCGGTGCGAGGAGTGCGAGTACGAAGGAAGGCACGAGGAGTTCGAGGAGGAAGAACTATGCTAATCGACTACAAGTATGTATACGGGACGTTCGAGCCAGAGTACGACGTAGAGGGAAAGCTCGGTGATGACCCCTGCTACAAGGGCCTGCTCGAACACATCAAGGAGAACGACTTGATGGACTCGATTGTCTCATATGCAGTTGACTGGCTGCGCGATTGGGTCTGCGACTTCAGCGGCGACCAGGTTTGGGCGGCGCTCGACTACGCAATCGAGAAGAACACTGGCAAGAAGCTGGCGGAATGGGATGAAGCATGAGAGTGACGGCGTACTTCGACATGGTGTCGATGGAATACGGGATAGAGGTTCCAGACGGTGCCACTGAGGAGGAAATCGAATCGGCCGTATACGGATGGCTGGACAGACACCTCTCCCAAGTGGCCGACGACATCGGCGAGAGCGAGATATGGGTCAGGAGCATAGAGAGGGAGGAAGCATGAGCGAAACAGGATACAGGTGCCCGAAATGCGGGCAGACGGAAGCGTTCGACGCGAGCGTTGTCATCCTCATGGGGTGCACGCACATCACGGCTGACGGGTGGAACTACTACGACTTCCCGAACGACGTAATGTTGGACGACGGGGCTGTGCTCACATGCTGCGAGTGCGGACATGAGGACATTCCGGGGCATTTCTACGACGAGGAGGAAGCATGAAAGACGAGAAGGAGTTCCTGAAGCACATCGAGCCGTTTGCGTTCGACGACATGGACGGCAACATCGAATGCCCGAATTGCGGGACGAAGATGAGGGTGAGCGGCATGCCAGACGAGGAGTATGCGGGAAACGGCACGTTCAGGGCGACGGACGTGTACTACTGCCCCGAGTGCAGCTTCAACGCAATCATCACGAGCTGCTTCGTGCTCGACCACAAAGAGGTCGAGTATTACCTGGAAGATATGGAGGAGGAAGAATGATTGTGACGATTTGCGCGAGCTGGTATTCGAGCTGGAAGGACCACGGCACGTCTGTGAGGATGTACGAGGTGCCAGACAGATACAAGGACGAGGAATCTGTTCTCAAGCTGTTCAGGCGCATCGCATCGGACTTCGCAGAGAAGACGGACGACGATTACGCGAAGGAACAGATCGAGTGCGGTTTCGACTGGGGAGTTTTCTTCGACTGCGTAGATAGGGGCTTCATGTTCCGTTACGGGGTGAAGGAAATCGGCAAAGACATGGGGTTGACGATTAGCGTCGACCACGACGTTCCAATCGTCTAGACGAGGAGGAAGAATGAGCGAGATTCACGTAACGAGATGCGGCAACTGCCCAGTGTTCGACAGGGACAGGTGCCTGCGCCTGAACATGACGATGTACGAGATGGACCCGCCGTGCGACTGGGCGACGACCGGCTCGAAGCCAGAGGACTTCGAGTTCACAGAAGACGACACGCGCGAGCTTCAGGAGTGGACGAGGGAACATCAACCAGAATACTTCGAGGAGAGGAGCTTGGCATGAGCAATTACACGAGCGACAACACCATCATCCTGGCAACGCACGAACAGGGAGACAACACGAGGATGCTGCTGCTCCACAAGTGCGACTCGAGGAGGCTCGAGTACGTCATCGGGAGCTACTTCACGGTCACGGCACCACTTCCTGATGGTGAAGTCAACTCAGACGGGTCGGTTTCTGGAAATGCTGACGGATTCGCAGACAAGCTGGCGTTCGAACTGTTCTGGCACAAAGCCGTGAAGCACTACTCATGGGATTGGGGCCACTACTTCGGTGAGTTCATCGACGCCGCCCGCTACTGGGAGCGCGTGTTGGCAGACGAGCAGTAGAAAGGAGTGAGTCTTTTGCTTGCAATAATCGGAGCGGTGTTCCTGTCTCCGTTCGTCGCCGTCATCGTTGCGGCGGTGTGCGACTCAGTGCAGGAGCGGAAAGTGTACAGGATTCTTGAAGGCGATTGGAGGGAACATGAGTAAGACGTTTTACCTCACGAACGGAGGAGCTTGGAAGACGAAGGAGGAAATCGTTCTCGACGCCATCGACGTCGTGTGCGGCGAATGCATGAAAGGCGGCGATGAACGCTGCGAGGGGCTGCGAGACGTATGCGAAGGGTGCGCCGTGGTCGAGATTGCAAACAGGATGCACGAGATAAAGTGCGGGTAGGAGGAGAACATGAAGAAATACAAGTCGAAGCTCGTCGGCTGGGTGACAGAGGATGAGCTGAGGGAAATATACGAGGCCGATAAGGGAATCGAGGACGAAATCAGGGAGTGGATCCGTGAATCTGACAGCGATTTCGTGTCAGAGCAGATGAACGAGCTGCGACACGTCATCGACTTCGAAACCGACGCATGGGGTAACGTATTCGCATGGCCGAACATCTCGCCAGAGGAATGCGGGGAGATGGCGACGTCTGTGAGAGGTTCGATATACAGCTACCCGTCGGCAACCGAAGCTGCATTGACCGAACTCGAGCTCCTGGCAGAGTACATGAGATGGAGCGACCCGTGGAACGTGCCGGTCTGCCTTGAGAACGCCGCTGAAAAACGCATGAGGGAGATATGCTCCGTCTATGCGAAAAACCTCAAGGACGAGCTGAGTTGGTGGATGGACGCTCCTTCCGATGACCTGTTCGCCGAATACTTCATGGATGAGCCAGACAGATGGATGTCTATATGGCCCGATGCGGCTTACGAGTTCGTCGAGAAGAGGGACGGAGCGCGTATCCGCCATCGCAAGGCGGTATCGGTGTCTAGGGGAGTCTTCAGGAAGAGCTTCCCGAAACGTTGCAGGTCGTCTGCGTGAGGAGGAAGGAATGGCTACGGTAACGACGAGGAGCGACAAGACAGCTGCGATAGCAGAGTGCAAGAGGCTCAGGAAAATCGGATGCTGCCAGAGGGAGTGCGATTGCTGGCACGCAGGATGGAGGGGCAAGTACCCGCCGTTCTGCAAGAGCGCGATGTCTGCTGAGAAGAGGAGGAGATGATGGAACCTCCATGAGAAAGTGAATGGTTGTTTGAAGCCCGCCGAGAGGCGGTTTTTTATTGGAAGGAGAGCATATGAAGAAGAGAGAGCTCGTAATCGAGAGGTGGTGCAACGAAACCAGCAGGATTCGAGAGCACACGCTCGAGAACCTCAAGATGGAGGACATGCTGAGGATGGACAGCGACGGGATACGCAAGGCGATAACGTCGATGTTCAGCTTCCAGACGGCGAGGGCCTGGATCGACTCTGGAATGCAGGTGTACGAGTTCGACAGCGACTTCTCGGAGTCAATCCTTAACGAGAAGTGGGTCGACCTCCTGCCGGACTGCATAGGGAACAGGCCGTACGACTGCTTCTACATGAAGATTCCCGGCATCGCTGGCAACGAGGGCGTCGTCGTCCATGTCATCAGCACCGATAAAATCTTGGGATTCAACTCCGAGTTCTTCCCAGGAGCGGAGGAGGCGAAGGGGGTCTACTTCGGCGGAGACCCGGATTGGGAGGATAGGGTTCTCGTGAACACGGGTTCGGAGCTGTTGAGCCTGACATCGCTCTCGGTTCCCGATTCTGAAGGCGAGATGCGCAGCGACGTGCTTTCGAAGCAAATCGACCCGGACATAGTCGCGAACGGAGTCGCGTACATCTGCTCGAAGAACGCCGACATAGTTCCTTCGTACAAGCCGAACGGCAAGCTGAAGAGGAACAACGCAAAGCGGAGGAGCTACGCGACGTGGCACGACGTCGGATACCGAATCGGCTCCGAGCTGAGGGCGTACGAGCGGGTGAAGTTCGAGCGCAAACAGCATCAGGGCGGAACGAAGAGACCTCACATGAGGAGGGCGCATTGGCACCACTACTGGACTGGCCCGAGGGACGGTGACAGGGAACTCGTCCTCAAGTGGCTCGCCCCTACGATGGTCTCGGTATCGAACGGAGACATCGAGTCGGCGACGGGACATAGGGTGAGGTAGCTTGTGCTCGAGATGTCGTTCTGGGATACTTTCATCATGGATTTCAGGGTACACGGATTCAGGCACGGAGATTACCTCGCCATGAACGTCGAGGAGTACCGCCCGTACTGGGCGGAGGTCACCCGCGCCATCTGGTCGGTGTCGGAGGACGATTTGACGTCACACTTCGCTGCCAACGGTGAAGGCAGGAAGAAATCCATCTCCGATTCGCTCAACAAGCTGCTCAAGGAGGAGTTCGAATCGCTCGGCTGGGCATCTGAGTCACCAATCTTCGCAGAGGAGGAGTATTCTTCGGGAGCTGGCGTGTTCAGGCTCGACTTCGCAAGGGGTCCGTTCAGCGTCGAGGTTGCGTTCAACCACGCCAACGACGCACCGTGGAACCTGCTCAAACCAACGTTGGCGAGCGAGTTGAACCACGTCGAGAAGGCTTTGCAGACTGAAATCGGCGTGATAATCACGGCCACCGAAGACATGCGCTCCTCTGGCGGTTTCGACAACGCAATCGGCACTTACGAGAAGTACATCAGGCTGCTGAGACCGATGGGAATGCTGTTGACTGCGCCGCTGGTAATTGTCGGCCTTGAAGCACCCGAAACGTTCCGCGTAGAGCACGAGCGCGTCGGAAGGCGCAACCTCGGACACATCGTTCGCATTTGATCAGCGCAAGGCAATCTGATAACATCAACTGAATAGAAGAGAGAGGAGCGATGCCATGATTCGCGTCGCAGAGTTGTTTGCAGGCGTCGGAGGATTCCGATTGGGTCTCGAAGGCTACGGAAAACCAGGAGACGCCTTTTACATGCCGTCGGCAGGTGATTTCAAGACGGTTTGGGCTAACCAGTGGGAACCGCCCGGAACTGAAGCCAAGCAGTTCGCATGGAAGTGCTACGAAAGGCGCTTCGGAAAGGGTTCATGCGTCAACGAGGACATAGAAAAGGTTCTCGACGAGTTCGAAGCTGGAAAGATGGAGATTCCAGACTTCGACATGCTCGTTGGAGGGTTTCCGTGCCAGGATTACTCCGTGAGCAAGCCTGCACCCCATGCGAAGGGCATCGAAGGCAAAAAAGGCGTGCTATGGTGGCAAATCCACAGGATGATTCGCCTAAAGCATCCGAAGTACGTGCTTTTGGAGAACGTTGACAGGCTACTGAAGTCACCGACATCGCAAAGGGGCCGTGACTTCGCCATCATGCTGTCATGCCTCGCACAATTAGGTTACATGGTCGAATGGAAGGTGGTGAACGCAGCAGATTACGGGATGCCGCAGCGCAGAAGGCGCGTATACGTGTTCGCCGAGCTAGACGCATCAGACAACAATCCAGTAATCGCCAATGCATTCCCTGGAACGGCTGAAGGAGAGTTCGCGACCGGGTTCGAAGTGCCAAGCGACCCGTTCGAGGCTTCCGAGACGTTCGGAGAACAGAAGAAGAGCCCGTTCCTCAACTACGGACGCATGTGGGGCTGCATAGGTGTAACGTATAACGTGAAACCGCAATACGACGGGTCGAGAACAACGCTCGGCGACGTCCTCGTTCCCGATTCCGATGTTCCAGACAAGTTCTTCATCGACTCTGAGTCGCTTGAACGCTGGGAATACCTCAAAGGAGCCAAGAAGGAGCCGCGTGTGGCGAAGAACGGCTACGAATACCTATACACCGAAGGACCCGTTGCCTTCCCCGACCCTATCGACAAGCCTTCACGCACCATCCTCACCTCGGAAGGCGGCAAGACGCCGAACCGCTCGAAGCATGTCGTCAAGGGTGACTCTGGAAGGCTCAGAAGGCTCGTTCCTGACGAGCTTGACCAGTTGCAGATGTTCCCGAAGGGCTGGACTGATGGAATGAGTGACGGACATAGGGCATTCTGCATGGGAAACGCACTCGTTACTGGAATCCCGCATGCCATCGGCGTTGAAATAGCCAAACGCTAACCTTAACCGCTCTCACCGCCGAAAACATCTGGGTATTTCGCGGCAAGATCGTCGAAGCCATCGCCCAAGACGGCACGTGCGGCCTTCTCGATATGGCTTACGACCCACCAACGCTCCACGAGAGTGAGACAGAGCTTGTCCATCTCGTCACAGACGGCTTTGATGCCCTCGTCTACCCTATCCTTGTCGAAAAACGACTTCTCACCCATCGCCGTCCCCTATCAGCTCGGTTAAATCACACCCCAAGGCTTCCGCAAAGCGCATCCAAGTGTCCAAGTTGCCAAGCCTGTCCCCGCTGATTATGCGGCAGACGGTACGGTAGCTGACCTGCGACTCGCGGGCGAGCTGTCGCTTGCTCATGCCCGCTTCTGCAAGTTTCTCGGAAAGCCTCTGTCCGGTGGATGTAATGGCCTGCTCCTAAGTGTCCCGTTTGCGGTACATCATGAGTATAGCACGGTGAACTGGCTATTCACTGCCTGTCGACCCGAATCCACCGTCACCGCGTTCGGTTTCGGACAGCTCGTCTACCTGGACGCACGTGACGGACTCGACTGGCACTATCAAGAGCTGGCAGACCCTCTCCCCTTTCTCGACATGGTGCATCATGTGACTCATGTTGTGCAATGCGGCCTTGATCTCGCCCCTGTACCCAGAATCGACGATTCCAGGCGCGTTCGCGAGCGTAACGCCGAACTTCGAGGCCAGCCCCGACCTCGGAGCGGCCAGCCCGAAGTACCCATCTGGTATCTCGACGCTGACGCCCGTGCCTACCATCACGGTCTGGCCGGGCCATATGTCTACGCTCTCCATGCTGCTCAAATCGAGTCCGGCATCTCCTGGTTTCGCATGTTTCGGCAGAACAGCCCCTTCTTCCAGCTTCACTTTAAGCTCCATAGCCCCTCCTATGCCTTGATTGTCTCCGTCATGAGCACGTACCCCTTGTCGGCGACTTGTTGCGGCACGAGCGTGCCCCTCAAGTCCATCGTGTACCTCGGGTTCCAGATCGTATGCACCTTGTTCCCGCCGAACGCGTAGAAGCTATCGGCGTACCCCTCATCGTTTATTTCCAGGCCGTCTATGACCGTGTCGAACCCGACCTTGCGCCCGTCGTACTCGAACACGATGCTGACCTTCTTGCCCAGCATCACCGACAACGGGACCTCCGTGAGCGTGCCGCAATACTCGCACGTGCCTCCTTTCAGCGGGGCGCCGCAGTTCGGGCAGTTCACAGCAGCCTCCCCTGAATCGGCTCGACTCTCGTGTTCCACGCCTTGATGGCGCCTTCCCTCGAATCCTTGCCCGGTCCTACGGCGTGGCATCCGCACGACACGAACCAGCCCCAATTCGAGCTGTTCTTGATTCTGAGTTGCTGCCTCCCGCAGAACGGGCAGGCGAGCAGGTCTTCATTGCTCATTTCATCCTCCTCCTCGGCAAATCGCGTCCCCTCGGGCAGTCCTTCTTCTTCACGTTCCAGATGTCCTCGATCGTCTCGTGTCGCGACTCGCAGAAGTAGCGCCACTTGCGCAGCTTCGACTTCTCCTGCGGTATGCAGCTCAGGTCGGGGCAATTGTCGCACCTGGTCCCCAACGTCTCGGGGACCGAGTGCGGTTCGGGCCTCCTGGCCCATACGTATTCCAACTCTCTCACCTCCATAGGATTGTCAGCACCGTTATCAAGTTGGCGAGCGTGACCAGCATGCACACCACGCACAATACGTCGGTTTGCTCCATCACGTATCACGCCTTTCGCCCCAGGCGCAAGAACCTGCATACGCGCAGCTTCGGGCAGAAGCCGCATATCCATGGCACGTAGCGTCCCTTGCAGTCTTTCATATCCACCCCTTCAGTTTGAGGATGATGCCGAGCATCGCGAGCGCCAGGGCCATGCCGACGCCGACGCCAGACTCGAAGCTATTCATCGCCGCCCTCCTTCATAAAACATAGCCAATGCGTATTACCGTTCTTGCGAATCTTCTGACCGAACAGAGGAGCCTGCGAGAAAAGCGGAAGTATCTCTGATAGCGGGAACTTTCTTTCGCTCCATTTGAATACAAGCACGCCATTTGGCTTCAGTATGCGAATACATTCATTGAAACCTTGCTTGATTTCCTCATGCCAATCTCCGTGCAAGCATCCGTATTTCAAGCCTGTAATTGATTTATCGGACGCATCGTCAACATGCGGCGGGTCGAACACGCATAAGTAAAACGTGTTATCGGGAAAAGGTATGCTTTTGAAGTCTGCGACCGTATCTGGATTAACCTCAAAATAACAACCTGGGTAATACTCATGTCTATCGACAACGCGGTTATCGCAGAACTCGACATCTGGATTGTTCTTGTCGAACCACATCATTTTGCTCCCGCACGTTACGTCGATAATTCTCTTGTTGTTCATTCCGCATCACCGCACGACCGCGAAGTCATGCACGCCAGTGGCCGTGCCGTAGTCGGGCACATCTGCGAACAGCTCGCGTCTCTTGATCTCTCCGACCGTCATGACGTGAATGCCGTATTCCTCGGCGATAACAGAGCGCGGCCTCGTATCTGACCTTATCGCTCTGACCTGTTCATCGCTGAACCTCCTGCTGCTTCTCCGGCCATGGTTATGAACGATTGGAGCCTTGTGTCCGAGAACCGTATACGCATGTTTCGAATTTTCGCTTGGTGTGCTCCATTCAAGATTCTCCACACGGTTGTCTGCCTTGTCTCCGTTCTTGTGGTTCACAGTTGCTTTGTTGTCTGGGTTTGGCAGGAAAGCCTTTGCAACGAGGCGATGTACGCTGTAGTTACTCTTTTTCTTGCCTTCCTGAGTTAGAGTCACGTGCATATAACCGTTTGACACCTTGGTCTGCGAGAGCACTCGACCTTTACGATATCTGCACGGTTTCTTTGTCTTATGAGATAGACTCCGAACTCGCCCGAGGTTGCTCACCTCGTAATAGTCGTATCCTTCGATTTGCTTCCAGGTTTCATCAGCCATGTTACCTACCTCCTGATCATTGCCAATTAGTGGCAAAATCATGCACGCCAGTTGCGGTCCCATAGTCGTAAACAACAGCTTCTCCGCGGCCCGTCTGCACGACGGTTCCATAGGGCATCGAGTCCATGTCGTCGGCTCCGACTCCGATCACGTAGCGCCCGTTCTCGTCGTGGTAGAACCCTTCGTCGTCGAGCGTCCAATCTCCGCTCATGAAGTGGCTCGACGCGTTATAGTACGTCTCCACATGCCCGTCGTAATGCCCGGGCATCGTGTGGCTCGGGCCGTCGGTGTTATATGCCGAGTAGTCCGGCTCGTAGTAGCCTACGTCCCCGTAATCCTCGTATGCGTATTCCTCGACGTACTCAGAGCCGCTGTAATCCTC
>Ga0310786_10004734_pt1 | contig 18786 bp, 13 predicted proteins | sample AusTroGonzalo_MG_FD_203881 | JGI IMG/M metagenome (GOLD analysis project Ga0310786, IMG submission 203881) | Bovine rumen microbial communities from tropical cattle in Woodstock, Queensland, Australia - Gonzalo_03 (v2) (version 2) | ecosystem: Host-associated > Mammals > Digestive system >... | reverse complement strand
CCAGACCTCGCCGGTGCAGATCCGCACGATGCTCGCGAACAAGCCGCCGGTCAGGGTGATCTGCCCCGGGCGCACCTTCCGCCGCGACACCACCGACGCCACCCACTCGGCGAACTTCCACCAGATTGAGGGGCTGTACGTGGACGAGACGGCGACGAAGCCGGTCTCGCTCGCGGACCTCAAGTCCGTGCTCGCCTACTTCGCCCGCGAGATGATGGGCGACGGCGTCACCGTGCGCTTCCGCCCCCACTTCTTCCCGTTCACCGAGCCCTCGGTCGAGGTCGACTTCTCCTGCCACGTCTGCAAGGGCAAGGGCTGCGCCGTGTGCAAGCAGTCCGGCTGGATCGAGGTCGCCGGCGCGGGGATGGTCGATCCGCGCGTCTTCAAGCATGTCGGTTACGATCCGGAGAGGTACTCTGGCTACGCCTTCGGCTTTGGCGTCGAGCGCATCGCGATGATCAAGTACGGCATCCCCGACATCCGCTGGCTCTACGAAAACGACCTGCGGTTCCTGCGCCAGCTCGGCTGAGGCCGCGGCACCGTCAACACCAACTCTTTCGGAAAGGAACACCCGACATGATCGACATCAAGAAACTTAGGGACGACTTCGACGCCACCGCCGCCGCGCTCGCGCGCCGCGGGGTGGAGAAGGAAAGGCTCGCGAAGGCGCGCGACCTGGACGCGAAGCGCCGCGCGCTGATCGCGGAGACGGAGACGCTGAAGGCGAAGCGCAACGCCGCCTCGAAGGAAATCGGCAAGATCGCCAAGGAGGGCGGCGACATCGCCGCCGCGAAGGACGAGATGCGCAAGGTCGGCGACCGCATCGCCGAGATCGACCGCGAGCTCGCGCAGGTCGACGTCGATCTCCGCGAGACGCTGCTGATGATCCCCAACATCCCGGCGGAGGAGATTCCCACCGGCCCCGACAGCTCCACCAACAAGGTCGTCCGCATGGTCGGCGAATGGAAGGACCCCGACTTCAAGATCCCCACCCACATCGAGATCGGCGAGAAGCTCGGCATCTTCGACTTCCCGCGCGGCGTCAAGCTCACCGGCACCGGCTTCCCGATCATCCTCGGCCAGGGCGCGAAGCTCCAGCGCGCGCTCATCCAGTACATGCTCGACCTCCACTGCCAGAAGCAGGGCTACACCGAGATGCTGCCGCCGTTCGTCGTGAACTCCGAGTCGATGACCGGCACCGGCCAGCTCCCGAAGTTCGCCGAGGACCTCTACCACTGCCAGATCGACGACTTCTGGCTCATCCCGACCGCCGAGGTGCCGGTCACCAACTACTACCGCGACGACATCTTCGACGGCGTGAATCTCCCGAAGATCACGCCCGAGACCCCCGTCAAGCTCACCGCCTACACGCCGTGCTTCCGCCGCGAGGCCGGGTCCGCCGGCAAGATGACCCGCGGCATGCTGCGCGTCCACCAGTTCGACAAGGTCGAGATGGTGAACTTCGTCCACCCGTCCAGCTCCTTCCAGCAGCTCGAGACGCTGGTCAAGGAGGCGGAGGAGGTCCTGACCGGCCTCGGCCTCGCGTTCCGCGTGATCATGCTCTCCTCCGGCGACATGGGCTTCTCGGCCGCGAAGTGCTACGACATCGAGCTCTGGGCGCCGGGCGAGCAGCAGTGGCTGGAGGTCTCCAGCTGCTCGTGCTTCACCGACTACCAGGCGCGCCGCCTCAACTGCCGCTTCAAGGACTCGGACGGCAAGACCAAGCTCGTCCACACCCTCAACGGCTCGGGCGTGGCGCTGCCCCGCCTCCTCGTGGCGCTCCTCGAGCAGCACCTCAACGCCGACGGCTCGGTGACGATTCCCGAGGCGCTCCGGCCCTACATGGGAGGCGCCGAGCGCCTCGAACCCGTGAAATGAAGACGCAATCCGCCCTCGCCGTCGCGGCCCTCGCCGCGGCGCTTGCCGCGCCGGCGCGCGGCGAATTCGCATTCGATGCCGGTGCCGACCTGCGCATCCGGCAGGAGATCATGGACAACGTCCCCGGCCTGCCCGGTGGCGGAGTCCTGAGCTCCAGCGTGCGCGGCGCCTACAAGAACCACATGCGTTTCCGCCCTCGCGTCTGGGGCCAGGTCTCCTTTGGATCCGAGGACTCGGGGAAGTTTCGCCTTTACACGCGCTTTACCGACGAGATGCGCTGGTATGTAAAGCCGCATGGGGACGCATACACGTTCCCGGACGAGGTGATACTCGACAACCTCTTCTTGGAGGGCAAGGGCCTTTTCGACGGATTCTTCGACTTCGCGATAGGCCGTCAGGACATCTACGAGCTCTACGGGCTCGACCACGTGTTCGTCGACGGCACCCCCGGCGACGGCTCGCGCACCGTCTATTCCGACATGGTGCGCTTCGGCTTCAATGTCTCGGAGGAGAGCAGACTCGACTTCTTCGCGCTCTACAACGAAGACGACAACATCCTGCGCTGGGGCACCGACCGCGGCAAGCACCGCTCCCTGACCGGCCTTGGCGGCGGGGCCGAGCCGGAGATGGACGACTGGGGCTATGGCGTCGTCTGGGGTTCGCGCCTGGCCGAATGGCTTCCCTACCAGCTTTTTGCGATGGAGAAGTTCACCCACTCGTTTTACAGGAAGAACTCCTCCGGAGTGGAGGTAAAGCATCCCCGCACCCAGCGCGGGCTGTTCGGGGCGAAGCTGCTGCCGCAGATAGACGAGGAATGGTCCCTCCAGATCGAGGCGATGGGGCAGTCCGGCGAAAACGGCGACCATGCGGCGCTTTCCGGCTGGAGCTCGTACCTCGGCGTGAACTGGAAGAGCTCCCGCGAGGGCATAAGGCCGTTCGGCAAGGTCGGCTACCACTTCATGAGCGGCGATGACGACGCGGCCAGCGAGGACGGCGGCCATTCCGCCTGGGATCCCATGTGGGCGCGCGGCGTGAACGACTCCGAGCTTTTCCTCTACGGCACCCACTACGGCGCGGCATGGTGGAGCAACCAGCACTATCTCAAGCTCACCATGGGAGCCGACCTGGGCGCGCGCCATCGCGTGGTGGCGTCGTTGGGCCCGCTCTTTGCGGCGGCGCAGGACGGCCTCGGTGGCGGAGACGGCCACTTCAAGGGCTTCCTTTCGCAGATCCGCTACGACTTCCCCCTGTGGCCGTTCGAGAGGTCCGGGAACGAACGCTTCGAGATATTCGGCCATTTGCTCGCCGAGTTCTTCAATCCCGGCGACTACTACGAGACCAGCAAGCCCAGCTACTTCGTCCGCTGGCAGGTCGACTTCAAGTTCTGATCTGCGCGTTCTGCCGATGGCGTTTCCCGTCGAGGAGAAGATCGGCGAGATCGCCGCGGCCCTTGCGGCCAACCGCAGCGCGGTGCTCGTGGCGCCGCCCGGGAGCGGCAAGACGACCTGCGTCGCGCCGGCTCTTCTCGACGCGCCCTGGCTCGAGGGGCGCAAGATCGTCATGCTCGAGCCGCGGCGCCTCGCCGCGCGCGGCTGCGCCGCCTACATCGCCCGCCGCCGCGGCGAGGCGGTGGGCGAGACCGTCGGCTACCAGGTGCGGCTCGAGCGCAAGGTCTCCGCGCGCACCCGGCTGGAGATCGTGACCGAGGGCCTGCTCGCGCAGCGCATCCTCTCCGACCCGGAGCTTTCCGACACGGGGCTTGTCGTCTTCGACGAGTTCCACGAGCGTTCGCTCGCCTGCGACCTCGCCTTCGCGCTTGCGCTCGAGGTGCGCCGCGCGCTCAGGCCGGACTTGCGGATCCTCGTCATGTCCGCCACGCTCGACGCGGAGGCGGTGGCCGCCCATCTCGGCGACGCGGCGACCGTGCGCGCCGAAGGGCGGATGTTCCCGGTCGACGTGCGCTACCTCGGCGCGGTGTCGGTGGCCGCCGCGGTCGGCCGCGCGCTCGCGGAGACCGACGGCGACGTCCTCTGCTTCCTGCCCGGCGAAGGCGAGATCCGCCGCGCCATGGAGTCCGTCAGCGCCGTTGCGCCGTCCGCCGCGGTGCTGCCGCTCCACGGCTCGCTGCCGAAAGAGGAGCAGGACCGCGTGTTCGCGCGCGGCGGTCCGCGCAAGGTGGTGCTGTCGACTTCCATCGCCGAGACCTCGCTCACGCTCGAGGGCGTGACGGCGGTGGTCGACTCCGGGCTTATGCGCGTGCCGCGCTTCTCGCCCGGCACCGGCATGACCGGCCTCGTCACCTTGAACGTCACCCGCGACCGCGCCGAGCAGCGCCGCGGCCGCGCCGGACGCGTCCGCGCCGGCGTCTGCTACCGGCTCTGGACCGAGGCGGAGAATCCGTCGCATCCCGAGAAGGCGATGCCGGAGATCCTCGACGCCGACCTCGCTCCGCTGGCGATGGCGTCGGTTTCCTGGGGCGCGCTGCACCGCGAGGACCTGCCGTGGATGACGCCACCGCCCGCGGCGGCGTGGGATTCGGCGATGGCGCTCCTTAAGCAGCTTGGCGCGGTCGGCGCGGATGGCCGCCTCACCGCGAAGGGCGAGCGGATGGCGCGCCTCGCCATGCACCCGCGCCTCGCGTCGATGGCGGTCGAGTGCGGCGGGGACGACACCGCCTGCGTCCTCGCGGCAATCGTCGAGGAAGGCGCGCGCACGCGCGAGACCGACATCCGCCGAGTGATGGACGAAGTGCGCGAGACGCCGAAGCTTCCCTATTCCCGCCGCGTCCTCGAGCTGGCGCGGCGCTTCGCCTCTGCCTGCCGCGGCCGCGGCGCCGCCGGACGGACGCTTTCCGAGGGCGCTTCCCTCGCCTTCGCCTATCCCGACCGCGTCGCGCGCGGCCGTGGCAACGGCGGCTTCAGGATGGTCTCCGGCCGCGGCGCCTTCCTCGACGACGGCGACCCGCTCGCGCGCGAGCCGTTCCTCGTCTGCTGCGAGCTTGACGACCGTCCCGGCGACGCCAAGGTGTTTCTCGCCTGCCCGATTTCCGGGAGCGAGGTCGAGGAACTGTTCGCGGCCGGAATCGTCGAGGCGCCGTGCTGCGAATGGGACCGCCGCGCGGAACGGGTGCGGTGCGTGGTCCAGCGCCGCCTCGGCGCGATGACGCTTGGCGAACGCCCGGCGGCCGACGCCGATCCGGAGAAGGTCGCCGCCGCGCTGGTCGAGGGCGTGCGGCAGAAGGGCGTCGGCAACCTGCCGGCGTGGACGCGCGAAAGCCGCGCGCTCCGCGCCCGCGCCAACTTCCTCGCGCGGACGATGCCAGCGGAGGACGGCTGGCCGGAAATCACCGACGCGGCGATCCTCGCCGCGCTGCCCGGGTTCGTCGGCGGGATGACGAAGTGGCAGGACCTCGAGCGGCTCGACCTCGCCGCGGTGGTGGAGTCGGTCCTCGCCGCGGCCGGGCGCTCGCGGCGCGAGCTCGACCGCCTCGCCCCGGCGCGGATGGAGGTGCCGAGCGGTTCCAGGGTGGCGATTGACTACGAAGGGGACGAGCCGACGGCATCGGTGAAGCTGCAGGAGTGCTTCGGGCTCATGTCCACGCCGATGGTGGCGGGCGGCAGGGTGCCGGTGGTGATGACGCTCCTGAGCCCGGCGATGCGCCCCATCCAGGTCACCAAGGACCTCGCCGGCTTCTGGACTGGCGCCTACCAGCTCGTCCGCAAGGACATGCGCGGCCGCTATCCCAAGCACAACTGGCCCGAGGACCCGCTCTCCGCCGTCGCCTCCCGCCGCACCCTCAAGTAGTGATATGGGACGCCGAGCGGTGATTTTTGGTATAATACACAATTTACAGCGGGTCCTGTAGCTCATCTGGACAGAGCAGCTGCCTTCTAAGCAGCGGGTAGTGGGTTCGAGTCCCGCCAGGACCGCCAGCAGAAGGAAGAGAAAGTTTATGGACAAGCACTACGACGCAAAGGCCGCGGAGGCCAAGTGGTACAAGTTCTGGGAGGAGAACGGATGTTTCCACCAGGACCCAGACGGGCGTGAGCCGTACTCGGTGGTCATCCCGCCGCCGAACGTGACGGGCATCCTCCACATGGGCCATGCCCTCAACCAGACCATCCAGGACATCCTCGTACGGTGGCGACGGATGCAGGGGCGCAACACGCTGTGGCTGCCCGGCACCGACCACGCCGGCATCGCGACGCAGAACGTCGTCGAGAAGGCGCTCAAGAAGGAAGGGAAGCGCCGCCAGGACCTCGGGCGCGAGAAGTTCCTCGAGCGCGTCTGGGAGTGGAAGCGCCAGTACGGCGGGACGATCGTCCACCAGCAGCGCATGCTCGGCAACTCCACCGACTGGCGGCGCGAGCGCTTCACCTTCGACGAGGGCTGCTCCCGCGCGGTCGCCAAGGTCTTCACCCAGCTCTACGACGAGGGTCTCGTCTACAAGGGCAACTACATCGTCAACTGGTGTCCGCGCTGCGGCACGGCGCTGGCGAACGACGAGGTTGAGCACGAGCCCAACCACGGCCACTTCTGGTACGTGCGCTATCCCGTCGTGGGGAGCGCGAAGGGCGTCGCCGGCGAGCCGTACAAGGACTACGTGATGGTCGCGACGACGCGTCCCGAGACGCTGCCCGGCGACACTGCCGTCGCGGTCAACCCGAAGGACGACCGCTACGCGCACCTCGTCGGCAAGACCGTGATCCTGCCGCTCACCGGGCGCGAGATCCCCGTCATCAGCGACGACTACGTCGACCGCGAGTTCGGCACCGGCATCGTGAAGATCACGCCCGCGCACGACCCCAACGACTTCCTCGTCGGCAAGCGCCACGGCCTCGAGGAGATCAACATCATGACCGACGACGCCCACATGAACGAGCTCGCCGGCGAGAAGTACTGCGGCATGGACCGCTGGGAGTGCCGCAAGGCGATCGTCGAGGATCTCGAGGCGGGCGGATTCCTCGACCACATCGAGGACATCGACAACCAGGTCGGCCACTGCTACCGCTGCCACGAGACGGTTGAGTCTCGCCTTTCGAAGCAGTGGTTCGTGAAAATGAAGCCGCTCGCCGAGCCGGCGATAGCGGCCGTCAAGTCGGGCGAGGTAAAGTTCGTTCCAGACCGCTGGTCGAAGATCTACTTCAACTGGATGGAGAACATCCAGGACTGGTGCATCTCGCGCCAGCTCTGGTGGGGCCACCGCATCCCCGCGTACTATTTTGGGGAACGGGGAACTGGGAATGGGGAACGGGTTGTCGTTGCGGAGACTGCCGAGCTTGCGCTTGAAAAGGCGAAGGCGGTCGATCCGTCGGTGACGGCGGCCGATCTCCGGCAGGACGAGGACGTACTCGACACCTGGTTCAGCTCCTGGCTCTGGCCGTTCTCGACCCTGGGCTGGCCGGAGAAGACGAAGGACCTCGAGTACTACTATCCGACGACCGACCTCGTGACGGCGCAGGACATCATCTTCTTCTGGGTCGCCCGCATGATGATGGCCGGCATCCACTTCATGAAGAAGCCGCCGTTCAGGAACATCGTCATCCACGGCATCGTCCGCGCGGCGGACGGCTCGAAGATGTCGAAGTCGAAGGGCAATTCGCTCGACCCGCTCGAGCTCATCGACCAGTACTCGGCCGACGCGCTCCGCTTCTCGATCGCGCTCATCACCTCGCTCGAGTGCGACACCAAGGTGAACAAGGAGAAGTTCGAGATCGGCCGCAACTTCACGACCAAGATCTGGAACGCGGCGAAGTTCCTCGAGATGCAGGAGCAGGGACTGGGGAACGCGAAGGTGGAATGGGCCAACCTCTCCGCCGACGACAGGCACATCCTCTACGCGGCCGACCTCGCCTGCCGCAAGGTGAACGAGATCCTCGAGGCCTACCGCATCCAGGACGGCGCGCTCGCGGTCTACGACTTCTTCTGGACGCAGATCTGCGACGGCTACGTCGAGTACGTGAAGGACTCGCCGAACAAGGCCGTGTCGGTCGCGATCCTCCGCGACGTCTTCTGGAAGGCGCTTAGGCTCCTCCACCCCTACATGCCGTTCGTCACCGAGGAGGTCGCGCACCAGCTCGGGTTCCTCAAGGACGACGAGACCATCATGCTGCAGCAGTTCCCCGAGGGATACACCGACGCGGAGAAGGCGGCGTGGGGCGTCACCGAGGAGAACTACCAGTTCGTCAACGCGAAGCGCGAGGCGATCACCGCGATCCGCGCCTTGAGGGCCGAGTACAAGGTGCCGCCGGCGACGTTCGTCAAGACGACGATCGCGACCGACGACCCGAAGGCCAAGGCCGAGGCGGAGTCGCTGAAGAAGGCCATGCGCGCCGAGTCGGTCGATTTCGTCCCCGCCGGCTCCGACCTCGCGATGCCGTCGAAGATCACGAAGTTCGGCACCGTCTACCTCTCGCTCGAGGGGCTCGTCGACAAGGCGGCCGAGGCGAAGCGCATCGCGGGCGAGCTCGCGAAGATCAACGGCTTCATCAAGTCCGCCGAGGCGAAGCTCGCGAACGAGAACTTCGTCGCGCACGCGCCCGAGGCGGTCGTCGCCGAGGCGCGGCGCAAGCTCGAGGAGAACAGGGAGAAGGTCGCGCAGCTGGAGAAGCTGGCGAAGCTCTTCGCCTAAAGTCTTTTACAACGAAAGGAAAAACGAAAAATGAAGAGAATCATGCTTGCCGCGGCCTGCATCGCGGCATTTGTCGGCTGCGCCACTGGCCCCGTCCAGCGCGGCCCCGAGGCTGTGTCGAAGACGACGTTCGCGCGCGACGCGCTGAAGCCGTTCGCCGACAAGGGATGGCTCCCCGGCGCCATTTCGGTGCTGTACAACAACGGCGTGGAGGAAATTGCGTGCGTCGGCTACGCCGACGTTGCGGCGAAGCGCCCGATCACCCTCGACGACCACTTTATGCAGTGTTCGCAGACGAAGGGTTTCTGCGGGGTGACGGTGGCCAAGCTCGTCGAGGAGGGCAGGGTGTCGCTCGACGATCCGGTTTCCAAGTACCTGCCGGAGTTCGAGACGCTGTGGATCACCGATGGCTCCACCACCGACGTGAGACGGCTCACGAAGGCGAAGAACGTGCTTACGCTGCGGATGTGCATGAACCACACCGGCGGTTTCCCGTTCGAGCTCGGCAACTACATCTCCATGGGCGGATGGTCGCGCCGCATGCCGCTCCGGAGCGTGGCGGCGACGGCGGCGGCCGAGCCGATCCTCTTCGAACCCGGCACAAAGGAGCAGTATTCCAACGTCGGCATCGACATCGGCGCGGCAATTGTCGAGAAGGTCACGGGGATGCGCTGGGAGGACTACCTCAAAAAGACGGTGTTTGATCCGCTGGGGATGACGTCTTCCGGCTTCGTGCCGCCGGAGGAATGGCTCAATACCAAGATCGAGATGTACGACTGCCAGACGAACGCGCCGGCGGTGTGGCGCGAATTCAACCCGGCGATGGCGCGTCCCTACGGCGACGACCGCGTGTTCGCATCGGCCGGCGCGGGGCTCTGGACGACCGCGCGCGACCAGCTCAAGTTCTACAAGATGCTGATGAACCTCGGGCTCGGCGAGAACGGCGTCAGGATCCTCAAGGAGGAGACGGTTAAGGACATCCTCGCCACCTCGACCCGTCCGAAGGGGATGGGCGGCTACTCGCTCGGCCTCGCCGCCGGCGGCGACAACGGCTGGTTCGGGCACGGCGGTGCCTGGGGCACCAACTGCCAGGTCAACTGGAAGGAGCGCAAGCTCAAGCTGGTCGTGGTGCAGCTCTGCGGCCAGCCGCGTCCGTGGGACGCCGAGCTCGCCAAAGCCGAGGAGCAGTTCTTCAAGGCGACGGTCGGCGAGGGCGACGACTACGTCGGAAGGATGAAGTAAGGCATTTTCGTCATGAACGTCGTGTCGCTGGTCGGACGCCCCAACACGGGCAAGAGCGCGCTCTTCAACCGCCTCGCCAGGAAGCGGGTGGCGATCGTGTTCGACCAGCCCGGCGTCACCCGCGACCGCGTCACCCGCGAGGTCGAGCTCGGCTCCCGGCGGGTGATGCTCGTCGACACCGGCGGCATCGCCTTCGACCGCGGCGTCACCGGCGACCCGCTCGACTCAGAGACGCGCGGCCAGGCGGCGCTCGCGGTGGAGGATTCCGCCGTGTGCGTGGTGGTGGTCGACGCGCGCGAGGGGATCACCCCGCTTGACCAGGAGGTCGTCGAGCGCGTGCGCGACTCCGGCGTGCACTGCCTTGTCGCGGCGAACAAGTGCGACACGGCCGACGACGACTGGCGCGCGGAGGAGTTCGCGCGCTTCGGGCTCGACGTGCTGCCGGTCTCGGCCGAGCACTCGCGCGGCGTCGAGGACCTCGTCCAGGCGGTCGTCTCGCGGCTGCCGCCGGCGGAGGCGGACGAGTCCGCGGCGAAGCCGCTCAGGGTCGCCGTCGTCGGCCGGCCGAATGTCGGCAAGTCGTCGTACATCAACCGGCTTCTCAACGCGCCGCGCGTGATCGTCTCCGAGATCGCCGGCACCACCCGCGACGCGGTGGAGGTGCCGTTCGCCATCGGCTCCGGACCAGAGGCGCGACACTACATGCTCGTCGACACCGCGGGGATGAAGCCGCACACGAAGATGTCGAAGTCGAGCGTGGACAACTTTTCGCTTTTCCGCTCCGAGGAGGCGATCGAGGAGGCCGACGTGGTGGTGCTGCTCCTCGACCCGACGATGGGTCCGACGATGCAGGACAAGCGCATCGCGGGGAAGATCCTGGACGCGAAGAAGGCGTGCGTCCTGATGATGAACAAGTGGGACCTCGTGGCGGCGGACGGCATCACCGACGAGAAGAAGGCCGCGGAGGCGGTGCGGACGATGATGCCGTTCCTCGCCTTCGCGCCCATCGTCTTCTGCTCGAACAAGTCCGGCTACAACATCCGCCGTACCGTCGACGCGATCGACCGCGCCGCGGCGAGCGCGGGCGAGCGGCTGCCGACCGGCATGCTCAACCGCGTGATCGAGACGGCGGCGAAGCGCACGCTTTCCCCGATGGTGCGCGGCCGGCGGCTCAAGATCTACTACGCGCTCCAGGTGTCGACAAATCCCCAGACGATCCGGTTTTTCGTCAACGACCCGAAGCTGGTGACCCCGGCCTACCTCGCCTACCTGGAGCGGATGATCCGCGCGCGGTTCGGGCTCGAGGGCGCGCCGCTGAGGATGTTCCTGAAGGCGCGGCCGCGCAACGGCCGCCCGGGCGCGAAGGGCGGCGCGGCGCCGGAAGCGGAGGCTGAGGCGTGAGCGCGGCGGACAGGCGTCAGGACAGGGCCGGCCACTTCCGCGGACCGCGCGAGGAGGTCGGCGGCGGCGAGTGGATCTACGGCCGCAACCCGGTGGAGGAGGCGCTCGCCGCCGGCCGGCGCGAGGCGACGGAGATCGTGCTCCCGCCGCCGGCGCACGACGACGACCAGCTCGCCCGCATCCGCGACGAGGCCCACGCGCGGCGGATCGCGGTGAGGACGATGGACCGCGACCGGCTCGACCGGCTGGTGCGCTTCGGCCACCACCAGGGCGTGGCGCTGAAGGTCTCCGGCTATCCCTACGTGTCTCTCGACGAGATCGTCTCCGCCGCGGCTGACGAGGAGAACGCGCTCGTCGTCCTCCTCGACCACGTCGAGGACCCGCAGAACCTGGGCTCGGTGCTGCGCACCGCCTGCGCCGCCGGCGCGGCGGGCGTGGTCATCCCCGAGGACCGCGCCTGCGGCGTCACCCCGGCGGCGGTGCGCGCCTCGGCGGGCGGCGCGGAACACCTCAGGGTCGCCAAGGTCGTCAACCTCGTGCGCGCGATGGAGGAGCTCAAGGACGCCGGGTTCTGGATCACCGGCCTCGACATGGGCGAGGGGGCTCGCCCCTACGACGAAGTGGACTTCAAGGGCAAGGCGGCGCTCGTCGTCGGCGCCGAGGGCGCGGGGCTCTCGCGGCTGGTGCGCACCAAGTGCGACTTCATCGCCGAGCTGCCGATGCCGGGCGGGTTCGAGTCGCTCAACGCCGGCGTCGCCGCGGGCATCGCCATCTACGAGGTGCTGCGCCAGAGGAGGCGGAAATGAAGCTGGAGAACATCCGCAACTTCTGCATCATCGCCCACGTCGACCACGGCAAGACCACGCTCTCGGACCGCATCCTCGAGCTCACCCACGCGGTCTCGGAGCGCGAGCTCAAGGAGCAGACGCTCGACGCGATGGACCTCGAGCGCGAGCGCGGCATCACCATCAAGTCCCACCCCGTCTCGATGCACTACGAGGCGAAGGACGGCAAGACCTACCTCTTCAACCTCCTCGATACCCCCGGCCACGTCGACTTCGCCTACGAGGTCTCGCGCTCGATGGGCGCGTGCGAAGGAGCGCTCCTCGTAGTCGACGCCGCGCAGGGCGTTGAGGCGCAGACGGTGGCGAACACGTATTTCGCCCAGGACGCGAAGCTCGAGATCGTGCCGGTCCTCAACAAGGTGGACCTCCCCGGCGCGGACGTGAAGGAGGTCTCGCGCGAGATCGAGGACATCCTCGCCATCCCGATGGACGACCCGCTGCTCGTCTCCGCCAAGACCGGTATGGGCTGCCCCGAGGTGCTGGAGGCGATCGTCAACCGCATCCCGCCGCCGGAGACGCGCGGCACCGACGCGCCGCTCCGGGCGCTCGTCTTCGACTCGGTGTTCGACGAGTTCCGCGGCGTCATCACCTACGTGCGGGTGGTGGACGGCTCGCTCGCCGCCGGCACCAACGTCACCTTCATGGGCTCCGGGGTGTCGACGACCGTCCACGAGGTCGGCGTCTTCTCGCCGGGCAAGAAGCCCGTCCCGTTCCTCGCCGCCGGCGAGGTGGGCTACATCGTCGGCACGGTGAAGGACCCGAGCGAGATCAAGATCGGCGACACCGTCACCTCCTCGCGCCTCGGCGCGACGGAGCCGCTGCCGGGCTTCCAGGACATCCGCCCGACCGTCTTCTGCGGCATCTACCCGATGTCGACCGACGAGTTCCAGAAGGTGGAGCAGGGGCTCGAGAAGCTCCACCTCAACGACTCCGCCTTCACCTTCCACCACGAAAGCTCCATCGCCCTCGGCTTCGGCTTCCGCTGCGGCTTCCTCGGGCTCCTCCACATGGAGATCGTCCAGGAGCGGCTCCGGCGCGAGTTCGGGCTCGACATCATCTCCACCTCGCCCGGCGTCGTCTACAAGCTGAAGTTCAAGAACGGCGAGGAGAAGGACCTCGACAACCCGCTGCAGATGCCCGACCCCTCGGTGCTCGAGACGGTCTCGGAGCCGATCCTCAAGGCGAGGATCATCACCCCGTCCGCCTCGATCGGCGACGTGATGCGCATCGTGATGGACCGCCGCGGCGCGGTGGAGGGCACCGAGACGATCGACGCGAAGCGGGTGATGCTCCACTGCACGCTGCCGCTGAACGAGATCCTGATCGACTTCCACGACACCCTCAAGTCCGTCTCCCACGGCTACGCGTCGATGGACTACGAACCGGCCGGCTACCGCGTCTCCGACATCGTGAGGATGGACATCCTCCTCAACGGCGAGACGGTCGACGCCTTCGCGACGATGGTCCACCGCGACAAGGCCCGCGCCCGCGGCATCCAGATGTGCAAGGCGCTCGCCGAGACGATTCCGCCCCACCAGTTCAAGATCCCTGTCCAGGCGGCGCTGGGCAAGGAGATCATCGCCCGCGAGGACATCCGCCCGTTCCGCAAGGACGTACTGGCCAAGCTCTACGGCGGCGACGTGACGCGCAAGATGAAGGTGCTGGAGAAGCAGAAGCGCGGCAAGGCGCGGATGAAGGAGTTCGGCCACGTCAACGTGCCGCAGTCGGCCTTCATCGCCGTCCTCAAGGGCACCATCAAGGAGCACTGACCCCTTGGCGGGCGAGACGGTCAAGACCGAGGCCACCTGCCTCAGGATCAGCCCCTGGTCGCGCACGAGCCACGTCGTCTCCTGGCTCACCCCGTCCGGACGGGTCGCCACGCTCGTCAAGGGCGCGGTGCGCCCCAAGAGCGCCTTCCTCGGCCAGTACGACCTCAACTACACCTGCGAGATCGTCTACTACGCCCGCGCCCGCGGCGACGCGCACGCCCTGAGGGAGTGCTTCCCGCTCGAGCGGCGCGACGACCTGCGCGGCGACTACGCCGCGCTCGCGGTCGCCTCCTACTTCCGCGCCCTCGCCGACGAGCTCGCGCCCCAGGGCCCGGACTGCCGCGACTGGCACGACCTCGTCGTCCGCTCCCTCGACGCGCTCCCCGGCGCGGCGAACCTGGTCGGCGAGCTCCTCGCCTTCGAGCTCGAGGTCCTGAAGCTGATGGGGCTGTGGCCCGGCGTCGCCCCGGAAGGCGGCTCCTTCGCGCTTCGGGGAGAGCGCAGATTCGACGTTTCTGCCGCCGCGGCGAAGTGCCTTGCCGCGCCCCGGAACGAAAAAAACTTCGCTTCCCTACTTGACGCGGCAAGGGCAATTGGTGTATTCTACGCATTTCACGTCGACGTGGCGCCGGAGGCGAGGAGGCTCGCCCTGCAGATCGCCGCGAAAACCACACAGGAAAGACTGAGGACTACATGAACATCAAGACCATAGGGGCGGCGCTCGCGCTCGGCGCGGTAGTCGCCGGGTGCAGCAAGGAGGAGGAGCCCGTCGAGGCCCCAAAGGCGGAGCAGACGGAGAAGGCGGACGCGGTGGTGCTCGCCGTCGCCGGCGAGAAGCTGATGCGCTCGCAGCTCGACGCCGATGTTGACGCGCTCATCAAGGCGCAGGGCGACAAGATCCCCGCCGAGCAGCTCGAATACGCGCGGCAGATGTTCCGCTCCCAGCTGGCTCAGAGCTTCCTGGTGCAGCGCGCCCTGCTCGCCAAGGCGAAGGCCGCCGGCTACGTGGTGACCGACGCCGAGCGCACCAAGCGCTCCGAGGAGGTGATGAAGCTCCTCGCCAAGCAGCCGGACGCCCCCAAGACGATCGACGAGTATTTCGCCAAGTTCCCGCTGGGCGCGAAGCGCGCGCGCGAGGAGTTCGACGCGGGCCTCCTGATCGACAAGCTGCTCAAGGACGAGCAGCTCAAGGCCCCGGCCGTGGACTACCAGGCCAAGGCCGAGGAGATCGTGGCGAACGTCGTCTCCAACAACGCCAAGGCGGCCACGGCCGACGCCGACGCGCTCAAGAAGATCCAGGACCTCAAGGCCCAGATCGACCAGGCTCCCGAGGCCGAGCGCGCGGCGAAGTTCGCCGAGCTCGCCAAGGCCAACTCCAGCTGCCCGTCTTCCGCCAAGGGCGGCGACCTAGGTCCGTTCACCCACGGCCAGATGGTCAAGGAGTTCGACGAAGTCGCCTTTGCGCTCCCCGAGGGCAAGGTCTCCGACCCAGTCAAGACCCAGTTCGGCTACCACCTCGTGCTGGTGACGAAGAAGTTCCCGGCGGTCGAGGCCAAGGACGGCCAGCCCGCCGAGCCCGAGAAGGTCCAGGCGAGCCACATCCTGATCAAGGTCGACGGCAAGCGTCCGGTGCCGAAGGTGGAGGACCTCGTCGAGCGGCTGAAGAAGGACGGCGAGCAGAGTTTCGCCCGCGAGTATATTCTCCGCGCGGTGCGCGAGGGGAACGCCGAGGCCTTCGACGAGGAGTTCAAGCAGTTCATCCCGCCGCCGGAAAAACCCGCTGAGAAGAAGCCCGAGGTGAAGCCTGCCGAGGTGAAGCCTGCCGAGGTGAAGCCTGCCGAGGTGAAGCCGGTTGAGAAGCTCGAATCGAAGCCAGTGGAGGTGAAGCCAGTTGAGGTAAAACCTGCCGAGGCCAAGCCCGCCGAGGCGAAGTCGGCTGAGGAGAAGCCGGCTGAGAAGCCCGCCGAGCTGGTTGAAAAGCCGGCCGCGAAATGATATACTACGCGCAATTTTAATAAGGAAAAAAGAATTATGAGCCAGCATGCATCTCTCAAGGGTAAGGGCAAAATCGCCTCCAAGCGCAATGTTCTGAAGCGCTTCGAGCGCGTTGATCTGCTTCAGAAGCGCGGCGAGTGGAAGGAAGGCTCCCGCGGGCTCGGTCTCAAGAAGACCAAGCCCGAGGCCTAATTTCCCGCTATGGGCCTCTCCGTCGGCATCGTAGGGCTGCCCAACGTCGGCAAGTCCACGCTCTTCAACGCCCTCACCAAGCGCCAGCAGGCCGCGGCGGAGAACTATCCGTTCTGCACTATCGAGCCCAACTCGGCCGTGGTCGAGGTGGCCGATCCGCGGGTGGACAAGCTCGCCGAGATGGCGAAGAGCGCCCAGGTGATCCGCGCCACGGTCGAGTTCACCGACATCGCCGGGCTCGTCAAGGGCGCGTCGAAGGGCGAGGGGCTGGGCAACAAGTTCCTCGCCAACATCCGCGAGTGTGACGCCATCCTCCACGTGGTCAGGTGCTTCGAGAACGACGACATCATCCACGTGCGCGAGGGCGGCTCCAAGAGCGCGCCGATCGACCCGGTTGGCGACGCAGAGGTGATCGAGACCGAGCTTGCGCTCGCCGACCTCGAGCAGCTCCAGCGCCGCTACGACCGCATCCGCAAGGAGGCCCAGGCGAAGCCGGCGCTGCGTCCCGAGGCCGAGGCCTGCGCGGCGCTGGTGAAGCACCTCGAGGAGGGTAAGCCGGTGCGCTCGTTCCCGCGCGCCGACGGCGACCCGATCCTCCCGGTCCTCCGCGAGCTCAACTTCCTCACCGACAAGAAGGTGATCTTCTGCGCCAACGTGGCGGACGACAACGTGACCGGCGAGGGCAACCCCCACGTCGAGGCGCTCCGGTCCTACGCCGCGGCGCAGGGCTGCGCGCTGACCGTCGTCTGCGCCCAGATGGAGGCCGACCTCGCCGGGCTTTCCGACGCCGAGGCGAAGGAGTTCCTCGAGAGCTACGGCCTCAAGGAGAGCTCGCTCGAGCGCACCATCGCGCTTGCCTACGAGACGCTGGGGCTGGCGAGCTTCCTCACCGCCGGACCGAAGGAGGCGCGTGCCTGGACCTTCCGCCGCGGCTGGAAGGCGCCGAAGTGCGCGGGGGTCATCCACACCGACTTCGAGAAGGGCTTTATCCGGGCCCAGGTGGTCTCCTACGACGACTACGTGAAGTACGGCGGCGAGGCCGGCGCGCGCGAGCACGGCGTGCTGCGCCCCGAGGGCAAGGAATACGAAATGCGCGACGGCGACGTCGTCGAGTTCATGTTCAACTGACCCCGCCCCCGCCGGGTCGGAAGCGGTTCAGTGTTCAGCAGCCAGCAGCCAGCAACCAGTAAAGAGGAAGAGTCCTCCTTATCCCACTGACCACTGACCGCTGACCGCTGGCTGCTGGTTGTTGCATCACTTCCAACGCACCACGCGTTGGCCCCGCGTCCCGCCACGAACCACGAATATGGTATAATACGCGGCAGTTCCGCAGAGCCTGACACGAATAAGGAGAATGGGGAAATGGAAACGCGAACGATGATTGCCGCGATCGCCGCCTTGTGCATGGCGGCGGCCAACATTGGATGCGTCGCCGACCGGGCGGCCGCGAGGATGGACCGCGCCAAGCTGCTGGTCGGCGCGTACTGCCTGCAGCCCAATGCAAGGAGCGACGGCCACGTGAAGGCAATCCACGACTGCGGCGTGGACTTCATCATCGGCGTGGACGCCGCCGACCGCGCCACGCTCGACCTCTTCGCCAAGCACGGCGTCGGCGCGATCGTCAACGGCGTGGTGCCCGGCTGGTGGGGCGGCGACGGGAAAAAGGCCGGTAAGATGCGCGAGGCCAACCCGCTGGAGAAGTACGCGTCTGGAGCCGCGTCCCTCGTGGACCATCCCGCGATCTGGGCCGTGGACATCGGCGACGAGCCCTCCGCGCTCGACTTCCCGTACTACGGCGACGTCGTGCGGCGCCTGCGAGAGGCGATCCCGGACACCCCGCTCTACCTGAACCTCTATCCCAACTATGCCAGCGTGGCGCAGAACACCGGATCGCAGACGGTCAGCCAGCTCGGCACGGCGACGTATGCGGAATACGTGGATGCCTACTGCCGCGAGGTGCCGCTCGACTACGTCTCGTACGACTTCTATCCCTACATGGCGCCTGCGAGCATGGACCAGCTCCTCTCCCGGATGTACGACAACTTCATCGTGGTCGCCGACGCGTGCCGCCGCACCAAGCGCTCCTTCTGGTACATTCCGCAGGTGAACTCCCGCGAGGGGGTTCCCCCCGCCAGCGTGAACCAGCTTCGCTTCCAGGCCAACGCCGCCCTCAGCTTCGGCGCGGAGGTCATCACCTGGGCGTGCTGGTGCAAGGGCTGGTGGACGAACAACGTGCTCGACGCGGACGGCAAGCAGACCGAGCAGTACGAGAAGCTGAAGCTGGTGAACGCGGAGCTCAAGGCGATCGGTCCGCGCTACATGCGGTTCAGGAACGTGGCGACGCGGCTGGTCGGCTTTGCCGCCGGATCGCCACAGCGTTCGTCGCTGCCATGCCCGGGCGCGCCCGACGACGCCGGATACGTGCGGGCCGCCAACGGCGCGCCGCTGATCGTCGGCGAAATGGCGGCGCGCGATTCCGCCAGCGGCGAAAGGGCGTTCTACGTGACCGCGGCGGACGACCCGGGCGACGCGCACAACGCCTCGTTCGACCTCGTCTTTTCGTTCAGTGAAGCGCACGTGGAGGCCTTCGGCGGGAAGGGAAGCATTCCGCTGAAGCGGCTCCCGGACGGATCCTGCTCCGTGCCTATTTCGTCCTGCGGCGGCGTCTTGCTGGTGGTCAGTCCCGCCGCCCGGTGACAACCGCGGAACGTGAGAGCAGAGGGTCAGCAACTGTAATTTTCAAATAAAAATTTCTGGCTTTGTCTAAGGGTGTAGATTTTCAACCTTGCGCGTCAGCGCAGGGAAAAGATAGCAAGGAGGATGAGGGGTGCTG
>Ga0310786_10004733_pt1 | contig 18786 bp, 2 predicted proteins | sample AusTroGonzalo_MG_FD_203881 | JGI IMG/M metagenome (GOLD analysis project Ga0310786, IMG submission 203881) | Bovine rumen microbial communities from tropical cattle in Woodstock, Queensland, Australia - Gonzalo_03 (v2) (version 2) | ecosystem: Host-associated > Mammals > Digestive system >... | reverse complement strand
TGTGCCTATGAGCTGTTTACTCCCTCAGGAGCGCCTTTTGGTGATGCTAATGTAGGCTATCTGAACTTTGTCAATCTTCTGGGGTATAATAAGTTGTATATTACTTATACCGAGGGAACTCCTCGTATCATGATGAACCGTGATATTGACGGTGGGCTGTGGAATGAAATTGAGGAAGACTCTCATCTTATTGAGTACCCAAAGAGTGATGATGCATGGTCTGCTAAGTATTTCGCAAATGGAAATGGCGTCATTATCGTTGATCTGAATCAGATAATTGCTGATAAGGGCTTTGCCACCCTGAATGCTATCAAGGGTGCTAACTGGCAGAACGTAACGGTTACTGGTCTGTATCTTTACGAAGAGGCTGCAGCTCCTGGTGAAGATGTTCTTCCTATCGACATTCAATTCGGAGAATACTATAACAACGAGGCTGTAAGCTCGTACGCTAAGGAGTGGACCGCAACCAAGGACGGTAAGACTTGGACACTTGTTAACTTCAATAACAACAATAACGTTTGGTCTTCTGTCAAGTGTGGACGAAAAGGCCAGGAAAGCATAGCTTCTATCGCTTCTCCCGCTATCAATGCTGTTGTTACGAATTATGTTGTTTCTGTAGTCAGTGCTGCAAATGTTAACGCAGTTACTCTGACCCTAATGAATGGTGAGGAGACTGTTGCAGTTTATGATATTACAGATACGTTTGTAGCAGGCGATGTTAATGTTGCCGTAGACGGTCAGAAGGGTTACAGCTATGTTCTGACAATCGATAATGCAAGCGCTTCTAAGAATGGTTCTGTAGAAATATCAAAAGTAGCTCTCTATGGCGCTGGTCAGTATGCTGGTCCTGCTCATATTGCCAATACTGCTGAGACCGCTTATACAGTAGGTGAGGCATTTGCTCTCATTGAAGCTGGTGAGGCTCTGACTGATGTAGTATTTGTTAAGGGTGTCGTTTCTCAGGTAACTGGCTACAATGCAACATACAAGTCTATTACCTATTATATAAGTGAGAATGGAACCACTGACGAAAACCAACTTCAGTGCTATAGTGGTAAGGGTATTGAAGGCGCAGACTTTGAGAATGATGGAGAAATTGAAGTAGGTGCAAAGGTTATCGTAACTGGTAATTTGAAGAATTACAATGGTGTTTATGAGTTTGATTCTGGGAATGTACTTGTAAGTTACGAAGCCCCTATAGAGCCTGCTATTGCTGACGGTACCTATTACATTAAGAATGTTGCATCTGGCAACTTCTTCACTGGTGCAAACAGCTGGGGGACTCAGGCTTCTGTAGCTCCTTCAGGCGCTCCCTTCGAAGTAGCAATGCTGCCCGAGGGTGGTTATTCTCTGAAGTACATCCTTTCTACTGTTGCCAACAAGTATATGGGTTCAAACCTCTATGTTGACTCTACCACACCTGATGGTGGTTTCGCTATTGAGAATAATGGGGACGGAACCTATGTTATCAAGCTTGACGGCTTCTATCTTGCAGAGGGTGATGAAATAGGCTCTACCAACGATCATATTGTTGTTCAGACTGAAGCTCTGAGTGCTGCTGCCAAGTGGCAGTTCCTGACAGTTGATGAAGCTATTGCTGCTATGAAGAATGCTGCTCCTGCTAATGCAACCTTCTTGATTAGCAATCCTAACTTCAACCGCAACACCAGCACCGCAGCTTGGACTGTAAGTGCTGACTGCACCAACAAGAATTTGGCCGGTGGTGACAATGGCAACTTCTGCGCTGAGTCATACCATTCAACATTTACCATTTCTCAGGTTCTTGCCAACGCTCCTGCTGGTAGATACCAGATGACCGCTCAGGGCTTCTATCGTCAGGATGATGATCTCAACGAGGATGCACCTGTATTTTTTGCCAATGACAAGTCTGTTGCTATTCCTGTCAAGACTGGTTCTGAGAATTCCATGACTGATGCTTCTAATTCATTCACAGCAGGAGCATACACCATTGAGCCTTTCGAGTTCACCGTATTCGAGGATGGTCAGTTGACCATTGGCGTAAAGGGAACGTCAACAAGTCAGTGGGTCATTTGGGATAACTTCCAGTTGACTTATCTGTCAAGCGAGGTTCCTGCCGATGAGTTCGAACCTGCATATCAGAACGCTCTGGCAGCTGCTATTGAAGCTCTGCAGAACGAGGATTATTCAGTTGTTGATGGTATAGAAAAGGAGAACCTTGAGAATACTATTAATAAATATAATAATGTGGAAGGTTCTCAGGCTGCCTATGAGGAAGCCATCAAAGCTTTGGTTGCTGCAACCAATGCATATATAGCTGCTGCTCCTGCTTATCTGGCCTTTGGCGATGCTCAGGCACAGTTGGCAGCTTGCCAGATCATGTATCCTTATGCTTCTGAAGAGAAGTTGGCCGCTGCTAAGCAGGTTGGCTTGGTGACTATCGAGAATGCCGAGCAGGCCGAGGAGATGGCCGCTCGTCTGCTGGCGCTTTGTCGCCAGGTGGCAGAGTCGAGTGCTCTGCTGGAAGGTGTAGAGGGCTCTCGCGTCCTGACAGAACTCATCCAGAATCCTAATGCAGAATACGGAACCGATGGCTGGGAGTTCATCCTTGAAGATGGCACTAGTGGACGTGTTGATATTATGAGCAATGAGCCTCTTACCGATGGTGATGGCAACTCTAACTATCGTTACTTCGATGGTTTGAACTGGAGTTCTGACTATTGGAATGGCACCCTTCAGCAGGAGATTACACTTCCTGCAGGTAGATATCTGCTCACCGTCAGCGGTCGTGCTTCATCAGATGTGATGATGTCCGTCTTTGCAGGCGAGGACAATGAAGAGATGATCTTCGGCGAAGGTGCTACTGGTGGTTTGTATGGAAAAGGCTGGAACGATGCTTCTGTAGAATTTGAACTGGCCGAGGAGTCTAATATATATATAGGTGTAAGAGGTGAGACGAGTGTTGCCCACAACTGGATGTCGTTCACTCGCTTCCGCCTGGCTCAGTTTGAGGGTTATGCTGTACCTGTTGAAGATGATCCTGAGCTCGAGGCTCCTGAGGGTTGGACCAACTTGATTGCCAACGGTAACCTGGCTGGCGATAATGTAGAGAGCTTTATCTCTAAGGAATATCCTTCTAATGAGATGCTTGGTGCACGCATTGTTGATGGCGCTGGTTTTAACGGCAGCCGCGGTATCGTGGTAAAGTCTGCTGACGAGACAGAGAACGATGGAGAAGTTTGGTCTTGGGACAGCCAGTTCTGGATTAATTTTAACAAGGCTTTGCCTGAAGGCACAAAGCTGCATGTTGAATTTGACTACGCAGCCAACAATTATTCTACGGCTTCTACTCAGTCTCATGGTGAGCCAGGTGAATACCATCACTGGTATGCTATGGGTAATGTGAACTTCGACACCGAGTGGCAGCACTTCTCTGCTGATATTGAGGTTTCATCTGATATGGCTGGCAGCAATGGTGAAGGTATGAAGAGCATTGCCTTCAACCTGAATGAAGATAGATATGCTGTTGACTATTATTTCGACAACTTCGGCGTTTGGGCAGATGTGCCTGTTGTTGTAAGAATTCCTTCTGTTGTATACACCTATCCAGAAGCATCTTCATTCAATGTTGATGGTGGCACAATGGAGTTCCATGTTAACTTCGATATGCCTGTTGACGCCGAGCAAATCCATGCTACACTCGACAATGAGGAACTCACTGTGATTGCTGATGGGTCGATTGTATGGCTGGCCCGTCAGGGTGACGTAGAAGACATGACTGATGGCGAGCACACCATCAAACTGTATAGTATCTATGCTGAAGGTTGGGAAGACGAGGATGCCTATACAAATTATGAATTCTCATTCGTCGTAGGTCCGATTAATCTTGATCCTGAAGCTAAGGCTGAGGTTATCTTGGCTGACAATCTGTGGGATGCTACTGAGGAGGGTGGAATTCCTGAAGGCTATGTCGTGAACTTCAATGGAGAGGAACGTACTTCTGAAAGCAGCTATGGTTCTGGTGCCCGTATGTTCGTCTTTGCAGAAGGTGGTGACTTCACTCATGGTCTCTACTTCCGCGAGGGCTATACCCAGTATGGAGGCTACGAAGACTATCCGCTTTACCTCGAGGCAGGCAAGAAGTACACCATTAACTTCAAGTCGGCTATGTGGAAAGATAACGGAACTACAATGAATTTCCAGATTCTGTCTGCTGATGAAGATTATTTGGTATACGAAGAGGTAATTAAGAATAATCCTAACGTGAATGGTAGTAAGGCTGCCGTAACTGATGCTACGAACACTACCATCGCATTCACTCCTCAGGAAGATGGTAATTACATACTGCGCTGGGCAGTTGACGGCTTCAACGAGGTGCTGCTGGCTAATCCTACTGTGAAGTATATGACTGATGATGTCAACGAGAATGTTTTGGCATTCTTCGCTGCACTTGAGAATGCCAAGCAGGAGCGTGATGCAAGTGCCGACTTTATGGATAATGAGGAATATGGTTCTCTGGACTATGAAATTAACTGGGCTGAGAGTGAGTATCAGTACTTCACTAATTTTAACCAGTTCATGGAGGCTGCAAAAGAACTTGAGAATGTGGCCTATAGGATGAAGGAGTATCGCAGACTGTATCAGGAATACTATCCGTTGGCAGAGACTATGCTGGCTCTGCGTCAGCAGTATGCAGACACCAAGTTTACTCAGAGCTATATTTATAACTATTATCTTATTAGGTGCATCGATAACTATGCTCCTTATGGTGAAATCCTTGATCAGTACAACCTCGGTAACCTCTCAAATGCATATTCTGACATTAAGTATGCTGTGAATATGGTACAGGATATGTTCACAGAAGGTCCTTCGAGAATCACTATGACTGGTTATGCTGTGCTGAAAGAACGTGTCCGTCAGGGTGCTGAGACCATGCGTACGCTGGGTATCGATAATGAAGACCTGCTGTGGGATGCAGAGAATATTCTTGATGAGGAGGAATGGCTGGTCGATGAGATCAAGCAGAGCATCAAGAAGGATATCTACAGTAAGCTGAGCAAGGCTGACAACACCTTGTTCGATCCTATTATTGATGATGAGACTGGTGAGGAGGTTACTCCTGCTTACAACATGAACATCTATGTAGAGAATCCTAACATCTACAAGTGGGGTTACTCTGATAAGGACTTCAGCGTTCCTGGTTGGTATGTTGAAAATGCAAATGTATCTACTGGTTGGGTTAACTATGACAGTTGGGAAGTTCCTGCCGACGCTATGTTCTCTAACTGGGGTAATTTCTTCGAAGTAGCTCAGAATATTGGAGACCTGCCTGCAGGCACTTATACCGTGAAGTTCGCAGTTGGTGAGCGTCAGGAAGATACTTACACTGATTCTAAGGCTTATGTATATACCGGAAATGAAGAGTATTATGCTGACATCGACTACATTGGTCAGACCTTCCCAGAGTTCAGCGTTAACAATGGTATCGTTACTATCGAGAACGTGGTTGTAACTGATGGTTGGATGCAGTTTGGTGTCCTGGCAGAGTCTGGTTCTCACCTGTTCTTCAACGAAGTACAGCTGCTGCTCACAGCTCCTGCTCCTGGCTACGCCTACTATGATGAAAGCGAAGTGCTGGTGGGCGACGTGAACCTCGACGGCGAGGTGACCACCTCTGATGCTGTGGCTACCGTTGGTATCGTGCTTGAGGATTGGGAGCCTAGCTACAGACAGTTCCGTGCTGCTGATGTGAACTACTCTTATAACATCACCGTTTCTGACGTGGTGGGCGTTGTGAACATCGCACTCAACGGCTATGAGTGGTATAGAGCACTGGCCCGCAGTCAGTCGATGGAGCAAGAGATTAACTACCTCATTCAGGACGCTAACAAGATTGGTCTGAACAACACCACCGAGTTCGTGGCATTCCAGATGGATGTAACACTGACTGATGGCGCTGTGCTCAACGGCGTGAACCTGAACCAGCGTGCTAATGGTCTGAATATCAGATATAGCCACCTGGAGGGTAACACCTACCGTATCATGGGCTTCTCGATGAATATGGCTGCTATCACGGGCAACGAGGGTGAACTCCTCTCGCTCGACATCACTGGCAACCAGACCGTAACACTCAGCAACATCGAATTCACCGATACTGCTGCACGTGCTTATGCTCTCGGCGTGAACGACGCTACTGGCATCAACGGTATCATGGCTGGCGACGCCAATGCTGACTACTACACTGTTGACGGTGTGAAGAGCAACAAGATGCGTAAGGGCATGAATGTTGTGAAGACTGCCGACGGCAAGGTACGTAAGATGTTCGTGAAGTAAATTATTGATAATCTAAAAACTTAAACGATATGAAACACAAAGGTATTTTTAAGAGGTTGTCGCTATTGACCCTCTTGTTGATTGCCGGCTTCACGAGCGCTATGGCACAGTCGCTCTATATGGAAGGCTTTAAGATCAACGCCGGTGAAACGAAGACCGTAACGGTTGCCCTGGCCCAAAATGGCTACGACATCTATGGTCTGCAAACCGATATTGTGCTGAGTAATGGACTATACCTCGATGGCGACCCAGTCGCCGTCGAGGGAGTCATGAACACTCCCAGCGTCAGTTGCAAACAGATGGATAACAAAACCACCCGTGTGGTGATGCTCTCTATGAACGGCGAGACATTCTCTGGCCAAAAGAACGTTATTCAGTTTAATGTTGGATGCACAGAGAATTTCGTTGGTGGAACTATTAAGCTGACGAATTCTCGTCTCACCATTAGTAATTATGGTGATGAGGTTAGTGTTCCTGACTATAAGGCAATTGTAACTACTGACAAAGAAGTTGTGATTCCTGATGGACTGTGGTCAATACCTGATCCATCTAGTCTGTTGGAGTTCACGACGTTTGAACCCTATGAACGTTATATCCTCTACAATCCTGATGCCAAGATGTTCTTTGCCAGTGGTAATGGTTGGAGCACTATGGCCAGCCTTCGTACCTTTGGTATGGAAATCTGGTTGGACGAACCTACTGAGTTTGATGCACCAGAGGGCTCTTATAGTCTATGGGACAACAACGTAAACAATCCTGTGCGTCAGACATACGAAGGTAACATGTTTACCGATGATAATGGTACTACATGGGTGGATCATAGTTCACAGTCCAATTATTCTTGGGCTTACGAGATTGTTGATGGTTGCGTACGTTTACAGAACGTAGCTTTCATCGCAAATCATCCTCAATATGAGGGAACCTATCTTGGATTTGATGGCAACTATGAATTGGTTGGTAATGATAATTATAATGGTGATCGACGTGATGCTTACACAGCTATCCTTCGTCATGTTAATCCTTCTGCAGAAGGTGTAAGTGTTGATTGGAAGGCTGTGACGCTTGATTCTTATGAGTCTTTCTATTATAGTGAAGCATATAAGACTTACACAGAACGTTTCAATCAGTGCCTTGCTGCAGAAGCTTTGAAGGCTGCTATTGAAGAGGCTATGGCCAACTATGTAGATGTAAGCGAGGCTGCTTCTCTTTATAACGATGAATCAAGCCAAGATTGGGAGATGGCTGAAGCCGCAGAAGCATTGAGGACCCTTATTAACATAAAGTATAGGCTGAAGGTCGCTATTCAGGAAGCAGAGGCTCAAGGCTTCCCAGGAGCTGATGAATTTAAGGCTGTGCTTTATGACAAGTATGCCAATTATGACGAAGTGCAAAATGCTATCAATAATCTGAACTATGCTCTCATAGAGTGGGGTAAGGAGAATGCTTCTTTGGAGAATCCTGCCGACATGACAAGCATGATTGTGAACCCTAGGTTCGATAACAACGATGTCTATACTGGTTGGAATCCTGGATTTAATTCTAATAATTCTGCAGAGAATGCGGAGTTCTGGAATACCAACTACAATACCTATCAGTATATTTACAACCTGCCAGAGGGTGTGTATGCTTTGGGTGTAAATGCCTTCTATCGTGCCGGTAATAATTATTCTACAGCTGTTGAGAACTGGCTGGCCAACAACGAGGCTTCGAAGTATGCCAAACTTTATGTAGAGACTGACGAATCGTATCGCCAGAAGCCCATTGCTAATATATATAGTGGTGCTCAGCTACAAAGCTTTGGTGTAGGTGAGACAGTAGTGACTTATATTGATCCCCAGACACAAGAAGAAGTTACCGTATATTTACCCAATACTATGAGTGCTGCAGAGTACTATATGCACACACTAGGTCAGTATGGAAACAAACTGATCTTCGCCGTTCGTGAGGGCAGTGGCCTGCGTATTGGTGTGAGCAAGAATGTAACTATCAATGATGACTGGTCGTTGTTCGATGACTTCTCTCTGACCTATTATGGAAAGGCCGCTGATGCTTATCAGTATTATCTTGTAGAAGCCATTAAGGACTACGAAGTTTCTATTGAGGACGGCGTGCTCTTCACTCAGGCTTATCTGAATGATTATAATGGAGCCTGCAATGCAGATGTTACAGTTAGCTCGTTGGATGAGGTAAATGAGGTTCTCTGGACTGTTGAATATGCTAAGTCAGAACTCGAAAGGAATATCCAGCTCTGGAAGGACTACCAGAATGCTCTCAATGATGCAAGGGCAATGGTTGCTAATGATGCGTATAAGGATATTGAAGAGACTGGTGACTTAGCCGACTATCTCGGCTTCGATGTAGAGGATATTCTTGAGAAGGTTGAGTTGACCAATGATCAGCTCGAAGAAGAGATAGCGAAGGTTATCGATTGGATGGAAACAATTCGCGTTATTGCAAAGAACAGACCTTATGAAGGTAAGGACTATACCGAGTTTATCGTGAATCCTGGATTCGATGATGACAAGGATATCAACTCTGGTGCTGCTGAAGGTTGGAATATCGACGCAGGTACTGGTGGTAACATTACCCGTGGTCCTCTCGGAGAGTATAATAAGGAATTGATGGAGAGCTCTCTGGGCTATATGAACTACTGCTTCGAGGCTTGGCACCGCTACAACTGGGATGTATGGCAGGAGATTTATGATCTGCCTGTAGGTATCTACGAGTTGTCTGTTCAGGGTTATGTACGTTGCGAGGTTCCTGGTTACACCCGTGGTGACGATTTGGTTGCTCCTTACACCTCTCCCGTATACCTCTATATGAACAACGCTATGAGTCAGTTCCCAAGCGTTTACTCTGAGAGCCCCGAGGAAATTGGTGAGGAGATGGTTGAGGTTGAGTCTTGGTATCAGGAGACTGTTAACGACATGACTTATCCCAACTCAATGGGTGGCGCAGCTCAGTGCTTCGGCTGGGGTATGTATAAGACCGTTGCCTATGGTCTGATTGCAAAACAGGGCGATGCCTTCCGCATCGGTGTGAAGATGAATAGCAACCAGGATTGGTGGTGTATCTTCGATAACTTCAAGCTGACCTATCACGATCCTACAAATGCTGATCTGATTAAGCCTATCCTTGAAGAGGCTCTTGCTAAGATTGACCTGTCGCAGCCTATGGGTAAGGACATCTTTGAGCGCGCTTCTCAGGTGAAGACTGATGCAGAGGCTGCTATCACCGCTAATGATGGTGCTGCTATGTTTGCTGCTCTGAATGCTACATTCGATCTGAATGCTGAAATCATTGAGTCTGTTGCTCTGTTCAAGGAACTGGTACAGGCTAATGAGAGTCTCCTTGTGGCTATTGATAAATCTGTGAACCAGGAGGCTATCGAAGAGGCTTACACTCTGTATGCTACTATCTCGAATGGTATTGAGAATCACACCATCTATGACAAGCAGGTTTATGAGTACATCGAGCAGATTAATAATATGTGTACTGTTTTGGCTCTGCCTGATAACTGGGCTTCTGCAAGCGATGACAATCCTGTTGACGTGACTGGTGTCATCAAGACTCCTAGTTTCGAGGATGAGTATGGTTATAACTCTTCTGAAGGTTGGATCAATCCTGGTAACTTGGGTAGCCATGCTATGGAGTTCTGGCAGATTGACTACGATATGTATCAGGTAATTCAGGGATTGCCCGAAGGCACCTATATGATTAGTGTTGACGCTTGGGACCGTGTTGGTGACAATTACGATAACTACTACAACTGGCTTGACGACCATCGTTACACTAATTCTTATCTGTATGGTGCCAATGGTTATGGTGAAGAATATGATGCTCGTATAGCCAACATGATGAAGGCTGCTCCAACAGAGGATCCTGGAAAGAATGGTATTGAAGCGTATGATTTCGATGGCAATATCTATTATCTGCCTTATTCTCTCACGGGCGGTAAGGAACTCATGGAGATGAATCCTAGCGTTTACACCAACAAGGTGATTGTGAATGTAGGTTCTGATGGATTCCTCCGCATTGGTGTGAAGAGGTATGATTATAGATATGGCAACTGGACGGTACTCGATGACTTCCGTCTGACCTACTTCGGTAAGAACAGTAACAAGCAGCCTGGTGAGGTGATTGATATTGACCTGGCTTCTGTTATCAAAGAGGCTAACGACCTGCTCGGCATGTATATGCAGACTTCTCTGCAGACTGAACTGCAGCAGCTGGTTGACACCTATAAGGATGCTACTGATGCCGCTGAGATGGAAGAGGGTTATCAGTTGCTGACCAACTGTATTATCCGTGTTCGTGAGAATATCAATGCTTACGCTAACCTGGCTGAGGTAATCAACGCTGTGAAGCAGCGTCTGGCTAATGGTAAGAACATGGACGAGGACGTTGTAGCTGAGGCTACCGCTTTCGTAGCTACGGCTGAGGCTGCTTACGTGGCTCGCGAAATCAATACCAGAGTGGCTAATGAGTACGCTAATAAGTTGTATAACCTGTTAGACCAGCTCTATGCTGTATTCGCTACTGTAACTATCGAGATTCCTGGAACACTTGCTGATACATTATATAGTGTAGCTGGTGATCCTTGGAACCTGCAGGGTCTGAAGGTGAAGGGCGCGATGAACGAAGATGACCTCTACTTCATCAGTAACCTGTATAACCTGAGACTGCTCGACCTGGCTGGTACGAACCTGGAGAAGATGCCTAACTGGATCTTTGAGTATCGCGACAACCTGCAGAAAGTGGAACTGCCCGCTACGCTGTTGTTTATGGGATATGGCGCTTTCGATGGCTGCTACAACCTGCAGTCTTTGACGCTCCATGCTGCTGTTCCTCCTTATGGATACGACAGAGCTACATGGAGTTGGGGTTACAACCTCTATGTGCCTGCAGTCTCTGTTCAGGCTTACCAGAACAACGAATTATGGAATAACTGGAACATTCAGGGCATCGACGAGCTGCCTGAGAGGTACCACGCTATTACTGACTTCCAGATTACATGGCCTGAAACTCAGATTAACGACTCTGTTCAGTACAAGCCCGATATGCGTATCGGTCAGTACAACCTGGGTGGCAATTATGACTATACCTATGGTGCCGTCACAGTAAATTCTGATAAGAACAATACGGTATCACTCGGACAGTTTACCATCGTTTATGATCCTAACATCGAACTGACTCGTCGCTTCGAATGGGGCTACAGTGACTACTCAAGCAATGGTTCACTGGTGAACTATGCAGAGAATATGCGTGCTGACAACGTGACTGTTGACTACTGGGTACGTCGCGACAGATGGACATTCTTCTCACTGCCGTTCGATGCTCAGGTTTCTGAGATTGGACTGAACTTCGAGAACACACCGTTCGTTATCCGTAAGTATGATGCTGCTGCTCGTGCTGCTGGCAATATGAACGAGACTTGGGTGAACATGACTGCCGACAGCGTGCTGCATGCTGGTGAGGGTTACATCCTCCAGAGCACCGCAATGGACTATGATGAGGAATATCGTAATTACAACGGATTCTTCTTCAAGGCCATGCAGACCACCAACAAGAACAACATCTTTGTAAGTGACGACGTAGAGGTGCCTCTGAAGCAGTTCGCAAGTGAGTTCGCTCACAACCAGAACTGGAACCTCATTGGTAACCCATATCCTTGCTACTACAACATTCAGGGTATGCAGACCAATGCTCCTATCACCGTTTGGAACCACTATTATCAGAGCTACGAGGCTTACTCGCCGCTGGATGATATCTATGTGCTGAATCCTGGTGAGGCATTCTTCGTACAGCGTCCTGTCAACGAGAGTTCTATCTTATTCATCGAGGAGGGCCGTCAGGCTCGCCGCGACCAGGTGAACTACAACCTCGTGGCTGGTGCACGTAGTGCCGTGAAGGCTGCCGATCGCTATGTGTTCAACATCACCATCAGTGATGGAGAGACTACCGACCGTACACGTATCGTGCTCAACGAAGAGGCTAAGGCTGGCTACGAGCAGGATAAGGATGCTTCGAAGTTCATGAGCTTGAACGACGAGGTGGCTCAGATCTACTCTGTAGCTGATGCTAAGTATGCTATCAACGAGCGTCCGATGGCTAACGGTGAGGTGAAGCTGGGTGTACACTTCGGCAAGCAGGGTACCTATACCATCGCACTCAACACGAAGGTTGATGCCGAGGTAGTGCTGGTTGACCTGCTCACTGGCAAGGAGATTCGTCTCGACGGCTCTGAGGGTTATACCTTCGAGGCTAATGAGGGCGATACCGAGGACCGCTTCGTGGTTCGCTTCGCTGGTGGTCAGCTCACTGGTATCCAGACCATTGCCAATGGCAATTCTGATAATGAGAAGTATTACAACCTCAACGGTATGCAGATTGAGCAGCCGAAGAAGGGTCTCTACTTGAAGAACGGCAAGAAGGTCGTTGTGAAGTAAGGAAAATGTATTCTAGGACATAAAAAACAATGTCATTATGAATAGGTTATTAAGTATATTCGTGTTGTGGCTCTGTCAACTTGCGCTCTTTGCGCAAGCTGGCTCGGCCGACAGCATACCTGGGCCTGACCTGGGTACCTATGAGCTGACGCTGAAGTCGTCGCCTCAAGGTGTGGCGGGTTTCAACTATAGTAACAAGAGTCAGATTCTGGCAGGTAGTCGCATTTGGGTCTATGCCTATGTGCAGGACAACTTCGTGCTCGACTACTGGCTGATGAACAATGAACAGGTGCCTTCTGAAGGCTATGGCATTGAGTTCACCATGCCAGAGAACGACGTGACCCTGACAGCAGTATGTCACTATGATCCGATGAGCCCGGAGAATCCACAGGCTGTAGGAGAAAGGTATTGGGTGACGCTGGAATCACAACCTAAGGGTGCCGGCTCGTTCAACTGGGCCGAAAAGACCAAGTGTGAGGAAGGAAAAATCTATACCGTCATTGCATACAACCGTTATGGCTTTGACTTCAAGGGATGGAAGAACTCTGAGGAACAGTGGATATCTTTTGACCAGTCTTATAAGTTCACCATGCCTTCACAGGCTATCACGCTGACGGCTGTCTATGAGTACAATCCGCAGAATCCTGGTAACCCCAGAAAGAACTATTTCAACGAGGAAACGGGTGAGGTCATTATCGATGACTTTAATCCTGGCGACCTGTGGAGTGCCTTCTGGGAAGTGACGCAGGGTAACTACGAGGGCGTTAAGTCTATTACAGTGGCTGGAATGGTGAAAGACTGGGACTGGTATATCGCTAATGAGTCTCGCAGTTGTACCACTTTGGACTTCAGTCGCACTAACGCTACCTTCATTCCTTCTTGGCAATTTGAAGGAAACGGCACTCTGGAGACCATCATGCTGCCTGCTTCACTGGAGAGTATAGAGTGGTGTGCGTTCTATAACTGCACAGCACTCTCGACAATCGGCTGTCATGCTGTGGTTCCACCCGTTGTTGACCCAACGGCATTCGATGGTGTTAACCCCGATATGGTGACGGTCTATGTGCCTTCTAAGTCGGTGTCTCTCTATCAGGCTGCTGATGTGTGGAAGGACTTCACGATTCTGCCTTTCCAGGAAGAAGTGAAGTCGCTGACGGTGGGCCTGCCCGAGGAAGAGGCTCCTTTATATAAAGATATGTATATAGAGCTGCTGAACCTGAAGAACGGACAGCGCATGCGTTATGTGATTACTGACCGTGTGGTCTATACGTTCTACAACCTGCTTCAGAACACTAGCTACAACGTTTATCTGAAGAATGCTCAGGACTTTGTGCTGGGTGAGATAGACAATGTAGAGATTGTTGATAAGGACAAGAGCGTGACGTTCGAGAACCTGCTGGTTCCACGTAAGGTGCTGGCTAAGGTGCTGACACCAGAAGGAGCTGATGTGACAGAGAAGGCCACTGTTATATGGTCTAGCGACAAGGGCGTATTCCTGACCCGTGGTACTGAACTGGCCAACCAGTTGAGAGGTACAATGGTCAAGGTGAGCGTTCAGCTGTCGCAGGAGCTGGCCATGAAGTATTTCATGGTTCCCGATTCTCTCTATGAGGTGAGAGATGCGGCTGACAATGTCGTGAACATCACCCTTGAGGAGATCCCGCAACTGACCATTGGTGGTCTGGTACGTAATGTCAAGACTGAACAGCCATTGGCTGGAGCTACGATTTCTGTCAGTCAGATGCTCAACGGACTCTACTCACAGGCATTCACTACCAAGACTAATGAACAGGGCCAGTGGAGTCAGAAGGTATTTGCTGCTCCCACCGAGGTTACTGCTTCGAAGACCAACTTCGTGAGCCAGAGTCTGGCAATGCCGACACCGCTCGTGGAGGTGCCTACCTTTGACTTGAAGGACATCAACGGTACGATGATCTACCTGAACGTCACCTATACCGACGTTGATGGTAATACGAAGAACTCGTACGACGACATGTCTAATGTAACGTTCGCTGTCTATAATGAGGCTACTGGTGAGCAGTATACTGAGATGAATCTGCAGTTCCCGCAGATTGTGCTCATGGACTCTCACGCTCAGGGCACCCAACTGCGTGTCGTGGCTACCAGTAAGAACGAGAAGTTCATGCCTGTAGAGGTGGTGGGCACTGTAGGTGCCAACGACCGTGCCGATGTGACCGTTGCTATCAAGCAGCTCGGTGGCATCAAGGCTACGTACATCAGAACCGACAACCCGACAATCGTAGGTATTCTTTATGACAGCAATGGACGTCTGATTAAGAAGTATGACTATAGTGAGAAATCTCTTACTATCAGTGATCTGAAAGATGGTAACTACACGCTGGTGACGATGGCTGGTAGCCAATTCTTCAACAGCATCTATACCATTGGTCAGTTCACAGAGTCTGGCTTGCGTCAGGGTGTTGACTACATGAAGAACAATGTGGCTGTAACGAGTGGTAAGATGACGAATGTGTCGAATCAGATTATTCCTTATCTTGACGAGACCAAGTTGTATTACACCTCTGACAACACTTCGTTCTCAGTGAACAAGAACCAGATTACCGCTGGTCAGTATCTCACGGTGAGCGCTCACCTCGACTTCAAGTCGAAGTATGTAAGCGGCATCAGCGATGTGAAGCTGATTGTCGGTCTGCCTGAGCAGAGCTCGTTTGTGGATAACTCAGTGATGTACGGTAACGCTACCACTGACTATACCTATGCCGACCATGTGGTTACTATTCCTCTGGATAGTTATGACGAGCGTATACGCTTCTGCTTCATTCCTTTGGCAGGTGGAGAATACAGCGCTGCAGCTGCTGTACAGTTCACATTCGATGGACGCACCATCACTCAGCCTATTGGTAATGCCAGCTTCACGGTGAAGAACCTGTCGCTGACCGTGCCTGCAGTGGTGGCCAGCACAAAGGTTCCTGTTAGCGGAACGGCTATGAGCAAGGCAACCGTAAAGGTTTATGTTGATGACGTGATGCTCGGACAGACCGTGGCTCTGGCTAACGGTTCTTGGGCAACGACCGTCGAACTGGATAATCCTGAGAGTCCGTCAGTACACAATGTGTATGCAGTGGTGACCACTCAGCAGGGTGCAGAGATGGTTTCTGAGACCCAGCAGGTGAAGTACGATGAGGATGCTATCCAGGTGGAAGGCGTGACCATGTACTATACTAACCCAGAAGAGAACTGGTGGCAGGGTAAGAACTACGAGTTGCTGTTCAACTTCCTTACACCGTCGGTAGTGCCTCTGCGTTATACCTATTATATATATAACCGTTCGTTCACCTTCGCTATCCGCTTCAACAATAATGATGCTTCAATCATTACCAAGGTGATTCTGGAAGTGAAGACTGGTGACGGCGTGTGGAATCCGTTGGAGGCCGTCTACAACGCTAATAAGGGTTGCTGGATTGCCTATGGCGAGTTCGGTAATATGTATGATGGTATTGTACCAGTTAATGTACGTGTAAGATACTGGATTGGAGGTTATGAGTACTTGGTTATCTATCCTGGACCGAACTGCGATGTGCCTATCGATCCGTCAGGCTATGTCTACGAGGCTGTAAGCACCAACCGTGTACAGGGTGTCACCGCTACTATCTATTATAAGGAGACGGTGGAAGACCAGTATGGCGACCTGCATGAGAATATCGTGCTCTGGAATGCTGAGGAGTATGCCCAGAAGAACCCGTTGTTCACTGATGAGAACGGTATGTATCGCTGGGATGTGCCTCAGGGATTATGGCAGGTGAAGTTCGAGAAGGAAGGTTATCAGACCGTCTACTCAGAATGGCTGCCCGTGCCTCCGCCACAGCTCGACGTGAACATTGCCATTACTCAGCTGATGCAGCCTCAGGTGCTGAAGGCCAGTGCTTCGAAGGATGGCGTGGAGATTGAGTTCGACAAGTTCATGGATATTGAGACACTGAATACCGATAACATCGAAGTGACATGCAACGGTGAGAAGGTTGAAGGTAAGATCGAACTCGTCAATGAGGAGAATGTCAGCGAGGATAGTGAGCAGACCTACGCTTCGAAGGTTCGCTTCGCATTACTTGATGACAAGGAACTGCTTCCTACCGACGAGGTGACCATCTCTGTCAAGAGCTTGGTGAAGAGCTATGCTGGCGTGACGATGCAGGATAACTTCTCTCAGGACTTCGAGGTCGTGAAGAAGGTACGTAGCATCTCTACTTCTGACAATGAGGTGAACGTGGCATTCGGTGGTCAGCGTACGCTGAAGGTGGCTGCATTGCCTGCTGACGCCTCAAAGGGTAAGAAACTCACTGTGAAGTCGCTCTCTGCTGCTATTGCCAAGACAACTGTCAACGAAATGACACTTGATGAAAATGGTGAGGCAGAGATCGTGATTACTGGTGAGATGCCTGGTCAGACTGTCCTGACCTTCAAGGTTGAGGGTGTGGACGACGTGGAAGGTCGTCTGACTGTCAATGTGAAGGATGAGGCTCGACTGATTACGATTGCTCCGAAGGCCTCACGTGTCTCTGGCACAGAAGTCTATCGCGGCACTCAGATTCATCTGAGCAGTGAGACAGAGAGCGCAGTCATTTATTACACACTCGATGGCTCTGAACCTACAGATCTGTCTATCAAGTATGATGACGAGGCTCCTATCACGATTGCTAATGACATCACAATCAAGGCTATTGCTAAGGGTCATGACCTGCTCGATAGTGAGGTGAAGACATTCACTTATACGTTGAAGCGTACAACCGTTGGTTATCAGATGCCAGAGGGTTGGTCGTGGATCTCACACAATCTGGAAGAGCCCGTGGCTGCCAATACGTTCAAGGAGAATGCTGAGCGTATCATGAGTCAGACTCAGGAGTTGATCAATGATCCTGTGGCCGGTCTGGTGGGTAACCTTACTGAACTGCTGCCTACCGAGGCTTATAAGGTGAAGGTTTCTGCTCAGACAGTTAACAGCCTGCAGGGCTTTGAGTTCAACGCTACGACAAGCACTGTACCTGTAGAGATTGGTTGGAACTGGATTGGCTATCCCGTCAACCAGGTGATGACCATCGACGAGGTATTTGAGTTCTTCGGTGCTCAGGAAGGCGACTATGTGCTGGGTCAGGATGGCTTCGCAGAGTATGTGGATGGCCAGTGGAAGGGTACCCTCGAGGGCATGAAGCCTGGTCAGGGTTATCTCTACAAGTCATCGGTGAAGGGCGAGCTGCTGTTCAATACCACGATTGTATCTAATGCTGCAAGTCGTGTGGGTAAGTTCAACTACCTGATGAACAGCCCGTGGGCTCCCGCCAAGTACGCTTATCCTGATGTGATGCCGTTGACGGCTCACCTCTATGACGGTGGTGTGAAGGTAAATGCCGATGAGTATGTGGTTGGCGCATTCGCTGGTACCGAGTGCCGTGGTGTAGGTATCTGGAAGGATGACCGACTGCTGATGAGCGTTTACGGACAGCCTGGTGACGAGATTACCTTCGTGGCTATCCAGACTGCTACAGGTAACTGCTATGACCTGACAGAGCAGATGGGCTTCCAGGCTGACAATGTCGGCACATGGAGCATGCCGTCGACACTGACTATCGGTGGTCAGGTAACAGGTATTGAGAAGATGTACGACAAACTGACTGTGACACCTGCCGTGGCTCGCGATTATATCATCGTTTCTGCTGGCGGTCATGAGATCAGCAACCTCATTCTGACTAATATGAGTGGTAAGAACGTGCTGTCACTCTCTAACCTGGGTAAGAGCGCCACTGTTACTACAGGTCAGTTGCCGGCTGGTGTCTATATCGCCACTGTGCAGGCTAATGGCAAGTCGTACTACAAGAAGATTTTGAAAGTTAATAAATAAACGATTCCGACCATGACAAAGTTCATTGAAAAAATACTGGTATGTCTGTTTATGGCACTGTGGGCTCCGGCCCTCAGTGCCCAGACGCACTTTACTTTTGATTACCGCCAGTACCAATACGATATGACAGTCTACTTCGTGTTGAAAAAC
>Ga0310786_10004732_pt1 | contig 18791 bp, 14 predicted proteins | sample AusTroGonzalo_MG_FD_203881 | JGI IMG/M metagenome (GOLD analysis project Ga0310786, IMG submission 203881) | Bovine rumen microbial communities from tropical cattle in Woodstock, Queensland, Australia - Gonzalo_03 (v2) (version 2) | ecosystem: Host-associated > Mammals > Digestive system >... | reverse complement strand
CCTGCTGGTACATACACAGTAGACTTTGCACAGTGCAAGATCTTCAAGGACAATACAAAGTTCAACTATGAGGTTGGCGTAACTCCTCTTACAATCGTTGTTGGTACTGTAACAGAAACAACTACAGAAGTTACAACAACAACAACTAAGGAAGTAACAACAACTACAGTTGTTACAGAGCCTACAACTACAACAACAGTTCCTACACCAGGCACAAAGCTTGATGTAACAGTATGGGGCGATACAAACTGCGATGGCGTTGTAAACGTAGCAGACGTAGTTGTTCTCAACAGACTCCTTAACGATCCTTCTTACATTGTTAAGAACCCAACAACAAAGGCTGACGTAACAGCTCAGGGTAAGGTTAATGCAGACGTTGTTGCTCCACAGAGCAAGGACGGCAAGGGTATTGATCCTTCAACAGTTAAGCTTACAGCTGCTGATTCAGAGGCAATAGCAATGGCAATACTCGAGCTTGGTTCAATTCCAAAGGACTAAGTTTAAACCCACTAAGTTAATAGAGCGATAATGCTCGGAAAGGAAATGCACTGATGAAAAAACTGCTTTCAGCAGTTACATCCGCTGTCATGGTTGGTTCAACCATGACAAGTGCATTTGCTTCGTTACCAGTTAGTGCTGCGGGCAGTTTATCTGTCTCGCAGCCTAACTTTAGTATGGGCGAAGTATTGGATGTTTCTGCTAATAAAACCGCTTCTGACGGTTCAGTTGAATGGCTGATTCCGACAGTAACTGCAGCACCGGGTCAGACAGTAACATTACCTGTCGTGGCAAAGAATTCTTCACTTGCGGTTGCAGGCGCACAGTTCAACGTTGATGCTGCATCACCTATTAAATATAAGTCCGTAACAGGCGGCGATGCTTATACATCAGCTATCGGCGACAACGGCAAGGGAACAAAGTTCCTTTTCGATGACAGTAACGGAATCGAGAAGGTAGCTGCTGAAGGTGCAACAGTATTTACTCTTGCATACACTATTCCCGCAGATTGTGCTGAAGGCACATATGACATCAAGTGGGCTAACCCAAATGTAGTTGACACTGATGGATTTGATTTAACAAGCAAAGTAAAATTTACAGACGGTGCTATCAAGGTCGTTAAGGATAACGGCGAAGGTAAGATCGACTGGGTACTTGACAATGTTACAGGTCACCCGGGCGAGACAGTCACTGTCAAGGCATACGTAAGCAATAAGGATAATGCTGCAATTGCAGTAGCAGGCGCACAGTACAAGATCGATGCAGATTCACCGATCAAGTACAAGTCATTCAAGACAGGCGGCGCATATGTAAATGATATCGCTACAAACAATGCAAAGACATCATTCTTATTCAATCAGAGTGCAGGATTAGGTGTTGTTGCACCTGATAATGCAACTATTATGACACTCACTTACACAATTCCTGAGGATTGCAAGGAGGGAGAGTATCCCGTAAAGTGGTCCAAGCAGTTCGTAAGTGATACAGACGGTTTCGACCTTACTTCAAGAATAAACTTTGTTGACGGTTCTATCAAGGTAGAGCCTGCAAAGGAAGGTCAGATCATCTGGGCTCTCGATGATGTAACCGGTACTCCCGGCAAGTCAGTTGAGGTCAAGGCTGTTGTAAGTGATACCAAGAACACAGCTCTCGCAGTAGCAGGTGCTCAGTTCAAGGTAAAGACTGACAGCACTATCAAGTACAATGATTTTGCAGCAGGCACAGCTTATCCTTCTGATATGGCAGCTAATAAGCAAAATAACGGCTTCATGTTCAGAACAAGCACAGGTAAGGCTGTAGCAGCAGCAAACGGCGCAACTATCCTTACTATCACATACGATATCCCGGCAAATTGTCCTGCAGGTGTATATCCTGTATCATGGGCAGATGCTTTCGTAAGTGATGCTGACGGTTATAATCTCACAGAGAATGTAATCTTCAAGGACGGTTCTATCACTATCGGCGATGTTGATCCTACAAACGGATCAGTATCATGGGTTATCCCTAAGGTTGAAGGTAAGAAGGGTGAGTCAGTAACTCTCAATGTTAAGGTTGAGGGCAAGGGCGATCTTCCTGTAGCAGGTGCTCAGTTCGAGATCGCAAGCGACAAGGCTACACCTTACAAGTCAGCTTCAGGTACTCCTTACGGTGAGGAACTCAGAGCAAACGACAAGCAGAAGTTTGAATTCTACACTGCAAGCGGAAACGGCAAGACAGCTAAAGACGGCGATGACCTCTTTACACTGACATTTGACGTTCCTGCTGATTGCGCAGACGGCGTTTACCCTGTAAAGTGGGCTGAACAGTTCGTCAGCGATACAGATGGTTTTGGTATCACAGATAAGGTAAAGTTTGTTGACGGTGCTATCTATGTCAACACACCTATCCCTGTAGAGACCACAACTACTACACAGACTACAACAGTTACTACAACAACTACTACAGTTGTTCCTGTTCCACAGGGTGGTATTGCATGGCAGATCGGCACAACACAGGCTGAGCGCGGCAAGGAGGTAACACTCGATATCACAGTTGTGGATCCTGATAACTCTAAGCTCGCTATCGGCGGTGCTCAGTTCGTTATCGATAATGACAAGACTGTAGGCTACAAGAGCATTTCAGAAGATGTAAACGGCTATAATGCAAAGGTTGCAGGCAACGATGCTATCCAGAAGTTCTTATTCAGAAGTGAAGACGGCAAGGGCGTAGCAGCAACTAATGGTGCAAAGGTAGCAACTCTTACATTTACAGTTCCAGCTGATTGTCCAAACGGCAAATACTATGTAAACTTCGCAGAAGGAACACTTCAGGTATTTGACGAAGACGGCTATGATCTTTCAAAGCTCGTTGAAGGACGTAACGGTTGGATCGAAGTAGTTGACAAGGTTGTAACTACTACAACTCTGGCTCCAAACCAGTCAACAACTACTACAACAAGCACATCAAATACAGGCAGTGACCCTGTTTCAACAACAAGTGTTGAGGGCAGCACACCAAGCGGCTCAACAACAAGTGTTGAAGGCAGCACACCAAGCGGCTCAACAACAAGTGTTGAAGGCAGCACACCAAGTGGCTCAACAACAAGTGTTGAGGGCAGCACACCAAGCGGCTCAACAACAAGCGTTGAAGGCAGCACACCAAGCGGCTCAACAACAAGTGTTGAAGGCAGCACACCAAGCGGCTCAACAACAAGTGTTGAAGGCAGCACACCAAGCGGCTCAACAACAAGTGTTGAAGGCAGCACACCAAGCGGCTCAACAACAAGTGTTGAAGGCAGCACACCAAGCGGCTCAACAACAAGCGTTGAGGGCAGCACACCAAGCGGCTCAACAACAAGTGTTGAGGGCAGCACACCAAGCGGCTCAACAACAAGTGTTGAAGGCAGCACACCAAGCGGCTCAACAACAACTGTTGATGAAAGAACAAGTACAACTTCAATAACTAATACATCTACATATATTGGCGGTTCTCTTACAAGCCCAATAACATCAACTACAGTTGTAACTACATCAACTCCGATTGAAGTTCCTAAGGGAGCTATCGCATGGGTAGTTGGTAACGGCAAGGCTCGTCCAGGCGAAGAGGTTACACTTAAGGTAGTTGTAAATGATGAAAAGGGTGTAAACCTTGCTATCAGCGGTGCTCAGTTCAAGATTGACGCTAACGGTAAGGCACAGCTCGTAAAGTATGGCGATAAGTCAGCTTACGGTGCAGACGTAAGAGTTAACGAAGGAAAGGCAAGCTTCTTCTTCGCATCAGGCTCAGGTAAATCACACGTTGCTCCTGACGGATCAGTAGTAGTAGAGATCACTTATAAGGTCGATGCTGATGCTGAGATAGGATCAAAGATCCCTGTTAAGATCACAGATCTCTTCGTATCAAGCGAGGATGGTTTAGATCTTACAAACAACGTTATAACAATTCCTGGTGAGATCGAAGTTCTCCCACCTGAGACAACTACAGTAGTAAGCAATATAACAACTGCTGAAACAACAACTGTAGAGACAACAAGCGTTGAGGGCAGCACACCTGGCGTATCAACAACAAGCGTTGAAGGCAGCACACCAAGCGGCTCAACAACAAGTGTTGAAGGCAGCACACCAAGCGGCTCAACAACAAGTGTTGAAGGCAGCACACCAAGCGGCTCAACAACAAGTGTTGAGGGCAGCACACCAAGCGGCTCAACAACAAGCACAGATGGAAGCACACCTGGCGTATCAACAACAAGCACAGATGGCAGCACACCTGGCGTATCAACAACAAGCACAGATGGCAGCACACCTGGCGTATCAACAACAAGCACAGATGGAAGCACACCTGGCGTATCGACAACAAGCACACAGGGCGGCACACCTGGTGAGTCAACAACAAGCACACAGGGCGGCACACCTGGTGAGTCAACAACAAGCACACAGGGCGGCACACTTGGTGAGTCAACAACAACAACAGTTGTTAACACAACACATCAGGGTGAGAATGTATCAGGCACAGGTGATGTAACAAGCCAGGGCGGTATTGAGATTTCCAATACAACCTCAACTACATCAACAGTTTCAACTACATCATACGGTTATAAGAACTCCTATGCTACAATCAAGACAGAGGTAGGCTACTACTTCAGCCATGATGACGGCGTTCGTGCAAACGGCGAAAAGGGCGGCTTCAATAAGGAGCAGGTTACAAGACTTGAGATCGTAGATGTATATGAAGATGGTTACGAGGTTACAAGAGCTGTGGTTGATTACGACCTCATAAACTTCAATGGTGCAACACCTGCAAGCGAGTATAAGGCTCGTACACACGTTCCGAAGCAGACAACTATAGATGACTTTAAGTACGAAATACCTGTTTACTATGGTGATATGCAGCTCCTCGACAAGGATGGCAAGCCACTTACAGTGACTGCTTACATCGGCGTTAAGGGTGATGCAACACTTGATAACATGGTAGATTCAGTTGACGCTTCTGCAGTTCTCCGTTACTATGCAACAGTATCTACAAACAATACAGATGTATATGACGTTAAGCTCCAGAATACAGTTGCTGGATTAAAGGTAGAGTCACCTACTGATCAGCTCGATGAACTTGCTGCATTCCTCGCAGATGTAAATACAAATGAGTGGAGCGCAGATAACTGGAAGACTAAGAAGGACGGCAGACGTATCGACTCTAACGATGCTTCTAAGATCCTTGCATTCTATGCAAGAAGCTCTTCCGACAACTATAAGAATGTATCAAGCTATGATATCTGGAACGAGGTTCTCGGACAAGCAAGATTTGGTGCATAAAAAGTAATAAAAAGCACGCCGAAAGGCGTGCTTTTTTTACAGAAAATACCGCTTGAAAATACGTGAAAAAGATGATATAATTGACTCATAAAAGTGTTATTTTCAGCGAAATACCGAAAAAATAATACAGAAAGTTCAAAAAAGCAAAAATATTACTGTTCATATATGCCCATATTGTGAAATAAGTACAAAAAACAGGAATATTAATCGTCAATAATTTTTGAAAAAAATATACTGTTCTGCTTGACTTATTGGACTATGTGTGATAAAATGTAGTTATGAATTTCTGGGGGAAGTATAAGTATTCGAAGATAGTTGCCCCGAAATTTAGCCTGATGCGGAGAGCAGCTTGTACATAAGAAAAGCTTAAAGCAAAAGGGGAATAAACATGTTAGAGAGGTATAGGACAATGAAGAATTCATTATTCAAGAGAGCTATTGCTGTAGCAGCTGCTGCACCACTTGCCCTCACACAGTGTTTAACTTATGCAAACGCTGAAACAAATGATGCTGCTCAGGTTACAGCAGTTGCACAGGCTGATAGCGCAGAAAAAATCACACTCGATGATCTTCTTTATATTGCGCCTGATAAGACAGTTTCATCCTGGAATCAGGTATTATCTTTAAAGCTTGCAACATTAGAGAAGAGATCAGGCGAATTTGATTTGACAAAAATCGCTAACGAAGTAATTGCTCGTGCTGGTCAGTTTAAGGACGTTGTTGAGTATGGCCTTAATGAGCTTATTATACCAAACGGTGTTAAGTATGAGGTTAAGGGAAATAACGACATCGTTATTACAGGTAAAGTTTCTGAGCCTGATTTCAATCGTAATCTTAGCCTTACATCAGGTAATGCACTTGCTGTTCAGGCAAATGCATACAGCAGACCGAATCTTACAAAGATAGATTTCTCTGATATCAATGTTGGCGGTGATTTCACAATCACTATCGAAACTTCAATGCTCGGCGCAGGTACAGAAGTTCCTGTAAAGTTTGAGTATAAGGTTGGCGATAAGACATACGCTGCTGGCGAACTCTTTGACTTTGCTCTTGATACAATGGCAAAGGTAAAAGCTAAGGGTGATGCAGCACTTGAGAAGGAAATTCCTGCTCAGTTCCTTGACAAGGCTAAGGCTGATTATGCTGAAAAGATCAAGAATGTAACAGATAAGATCCAGAAGGCTAAGGACAAGTTCCAGAAGGCTTATAAGGCATCCAAGACAGCGACATTTGAAAATGTTGCAGCTATTATTGCCGAGGCTAATGAAAAGCTCAAGAATCGTAACATCAAGAGACAGATTCCTGCAACAGCTACAGATATTGCTGCGAAGAAGATTGTAGCTGATTTCTATGCACAGTTACTCGATACTGTATCGACTAAGGGCGATATAGCAATCACAGCTGCTGATCTTGGCACATTTGCTGACAGCATAACAGAAATAAAGGGATCACTTGCTAATGCTATTGCAAACGGTGAAGCTAAGTTTGCTGATGCTGAGCAGGCAGAGGTTAAGGCTTGGGTTGAAAAGCAGGGCTTTGCTTTCGTAGATTCTTATAAGAAGATAACAGCTAAGGTTGATTTCAGTGGAATCAATACAGTAAATGCTGGTTCAGTTGACGTTCAGATCGAGAGAGTTCTCGTAACTGAGACAACTGCTACAACTACATCTTCAACAACTACAACAACCGAGACAACCACAACAGAATCAACAACATCATCTACATCAACATCAACAGAATCAACAACATCATCTACATCAACATCAACAGAGTCAACAACATCATCTACATCAACATCAACAGAATCAACAACATCATCTACATCAACATCAACAGAATCAACAACATCTTCTACATCTACATCAATAGAGTCAACAACATCATCTACATCAACATCAACAGAGTCAACAACATCTTCTACATCTACATCATCAACTACAACAACTCCTCCGGATGTTACAATAACAACATCTATCATTAAGACATATGTATCAGCTGATACAACAGCTGCTTATTATGTAAGCATCGAAGATGCTTTTGATAAGGCTCAGATCTCAAATGTAATCCTTCACGAGAGATATCTTGAGGGCTATACAATCAACGGAAAGACTGTAGTATCCAAGGAAGGCGAGAATACAAAGGACATCACAGCTGATGTAAACTTTGGTTTAGCAACTCCTTCAAATACATACCAGTCAGGAAGCACAAGCTTCAAGTATGAAGTTCCTGTATACGCAAACGGCGCAGTTCTTAAGGACATCGACGGCAAGGACGTTACAGTAACTGTTTATATCGCTCTCAAGGGTGACGCAAATCTCGATAACCTCGTAGATTCAAATGATGCTTCACAGGTACTCGCTTACTATGCTAAGCTTTCTACAAATGGCAGAGAAGCTTACGATGTACAGCTTTCAAAGAGCTCACTTGCTACAAGCCCATCATCTGATTACGAAGAGTTCGCTGCATTCCTCGCTGACGTACACCACGGTGCAGATCAGTCAGTAGAGAGAACAGTTAAGAAGGATAAGAGACTCATCGACTCTAACGATGCTGCATATATCCTCGCATTCTACGCAAGAAGATCATCTTCCGACTACAACAATAAGACAGACAGAGATATCTGGAACGAGGTATTAAAGAAGAACAATGCTTGATCAATAATCAAGTAAATGACATTCAAGTGAAAGACAAAATATAAAAAGAGTGTGATCCGCCGCTTCACAGCGGCGGGGTAACATATATAATTCTAAAATTTTCTGAAAGGAATAATGACAATGAAGAAGAATACTTTAAAGAGTGCTGTTTCTGCACTCGCTGTTTCTGCTGTTGCACTTTCAGCTTCTGCTATGACAGCTTTTGCTGGTGCAGCTGGTGGTCAGGAATATCCTTTAAACGGACTTGATCCAAGCAAGGCAGCTACAAAGCCAACAATTTCACTTACACAGGAAACAATCAAGATTGATGAGGCTAAGGCAAATCCTGTACGTACAATCGAGATCACTGTTTCAGGTGCTGACAAGAAGTACGCTCCTACAGGTCTCCACGTAGAGTTCGATTCAAGACTCAAGTCTGTACCTGATGAGGACGGCGATATGGCTACTCTCGGTGCTGCTGGTAACAAGCTCTCACAGGAGCAGCAGCCTGATGGAGATCACGGTTTCTTCGTAGCAACAGCTGCTTCATCTGATGCTGGTAAGGACGGCGTTCTCTGGTCATTCAAGCTCCAGCTTCCTTCTGACGTTAAGGAAGGCGATAAGTTCCCAATTAATATCGTTTACAAGAGCAAGCCAACAGCTGAGGACCTCTTCACAAATGGTGATAAGGACACTGAAGGTCAGCTCATGCAGGCTTGGGTATTTACTCAGGGTATTGAGCAGGGCTTTATAGCTATCGAGGGTACAACATCTACTACTACAACATCTACTACAACAACTACTACAACTACAACAACAACTACTACAACTACTAATGCACCTACTACATCATCAAGCTCAAGCTCATCTTCTACAACAACTACTACAACATCAACAGGTACAACTTCTAAGAAGACAACAGCTAAGGCTACAACAACAGCTAAGGCTACAACTAAGAAGAATGACTCACCTAAGACTGGTGTTGCAGGTGCAGGCGTTGCAGTTGCAGGTCTTGCAATCGCTGTAGGTACAGCATTTGCTCTCAGAAAGAAGGAAGACTAATTAATTAGTCATAATTCAAACTGAAATTATAAAGGCTCTCCATTTGGAGAGCCTTTTTGTTGTATGTATCAATCCTTGGATTTTTGAGGTGACCAGTCGATACCACCCCAGCCGTCTACGTTTGCTCGTTTCATAGCACCGAAAAGTCTGTCTTTAAAGCCGTGATCATTTCGCTCCATATCTGCAAGGAACTCCTTTGTACGTTGACGGTTAGTATGACCGTCAGCAGGACAAACAGATTTTACGACAGGCAGATCAATACGTCTAGCTGCACGTCGGATGTCTTTTTCAGGAGCAAGTACAAGAGGTCGAATAACAGTAACGTTCTTGTGGGTAAGATATGTACTTGGTGAAAAGCAGCCGATACGTCCTTCAGTAAATAAATTCATCACGAATGTTTCAACTGCGTCATCATAGTTGTGACCGAGAGCGACCTTGTTGCAGCCTAAGTCGTTAGCAGCATCATGAAGAGCACCGCGCCTCATTCGAGCGCAAAGACTGCATGGACTTGGTTCCTTACGAACATCAAATACTATCTCAGCGATCTGGGTTTTTATGATATGATACTCAATGCCTTCATTGCTGCAAAGATCTGCAACGGGAGAAAAGTCCATAGTACCGTTGGTAAATCCCATATCAAGAGTAACAGCGACTATCTCGTAATCAATGCCGATGAATTTTCTAAGCAGGTGAAGTCCCTGTAAAAGTACAAGACTGTCCTTGCCGCCTGAAACTCCTACGAGAATACGGTCGCCATCGGAAATCAGTCCGTAATTCTGTATTGCCTTTCGCATATATCCCAAAATTTTCTGCATAGCTTTTTCTCCAAACATTTTTATGCTGTATTACCTTATTACAGAGAGACTATGAATTGCTTGTCTGCAAAGGGTCAAATTCATTATAGCATATAATTGCGGAAACAGCAAGAAATACAACGATATATAAAACTTATATCTTCCCATTTCTGAAATTTGTCCGAAGAGAATTTCTAAAAGCGATTATATTTATAGTAAGTCATTAGATCAATGCTTGTTGATATGTGATGTTCCGGCTTTATATCACAGCAAAAAGTGGAGAAACATATTTTAAAGAAATTTGCAAATATAACTTGCAAAGTATGAAAAAATATATTATAATAGAAATGGATTATTTTGTATCGGTCTGAAATAAAAAGATGCAGGCTGATACGTTGAAGCAGAAAGGAGAGGCGCGGTGCGCCTGAAAAATAAATGACACAACAGATGAGAAATCTTTTGATCTTACTTGCCGCTATCGTTGTTGTACTTATACTTATAATACTTTTATTCAGCGGAAAAAGCTCATTCAGACGACTTCTTTCGATTTTTCTTGAGGAACGCAAGGACGACTATGATGACGGACCTATGCCCGCAAAGGCTGCTCCTGCAAACAGAGCAGCAGCTCCAGAACGCAGAGGCGGTCAGGAGGACGAGTTTGCACAGCAAAAACGTACATCAGAGCCTATCGTTGAAATGGCTACACTCATCAGAAAAAGCGATGACCGTATGAGGATCATTGAAAGTACGGGTCAGGTAAGGCTTGTTGATGAATATTATGAACTTATCTTTGTTACGAGAAAGGGACAGAAGCTGAAAATAGAGTGTTCTGCGGAGGCGTACGAGAAGGTGCCCTTCAATCAGCCCGGTTCGCTTACATATAGGCGAAATACTCTTGTAAAATTCAAGTATTATGAGGATACGGTTTTCAATTAATGAGAGAAGAGGGGGGCGGCTCATGCCGTCCCTGTTTTAATTTAAGAAAATGGAGGAAATATGGTAAGCTTTAACAATGACTGGGACGAGCTGCTGAAAAACGAGTTCACCAAGGATTACTATCTGAAGCTGAGACAGACCTTGATAAATGAGTACAGGACACAGCGTATTTTTCCGGGGATGTATGATATATTCAATGCTCTGAAGTACACATCCTATGAAGATGTAAAATGTGTTATAATCGGTCAGGATCCCTATCACGGTGAAGGACAGGCGCATGGTCTGAGCTTTTCGGTGCGGAAGGGAATAGCTCCGCCGCCATCGCTTATCAATATTTTCAAAGAGATAAAGTCTGATATCGGCATAGACAACTTAGGCAGGCACGGAGAGCTTACGAAGTGGGCGCAGGAGGGTGTTCTTCTGCTCAATTCCGTACTTACTGTCCGAGCAAATCAGGCGAGGAGCCATCACGGCATAGGCTGGGAGAACTTCACCACCGATGTAATACAGCTGCTAAATCAGCGTGAAAAGCCAATGGTATTCATGCTTTGGGGCGGCGATGCAAAGACAAAGCAGCAGTACATAACCAACCCTGCCCACCTTGTATTAAAGGCAGCTCATCCGAGTCCGCTTTCGGCATACAACGGCTTTTTCGGGTGCAGGCATTTCTCAAAGGCAAATCAGTTCCTGCGTGAAAAGGGACTGGGCGAGATAGACTGGTCAATAGAATAACGGAGGATATATATGCATATCAAAGAGCTTTTTAAGGATAAGACAGTGTTTTCCTTTGAGGTGTTCCCCCCTAAGAAAACAAGCCCTGTCGAAGTAATATATGACACCCTGGACGAACTCAATGATCTACACCCCGATTTTATAAGTGTTACCTTTGGTGCAGGCGGAAGCGGAAACAGCCGTTACGCACTGGAAATAGCTTCTAAAATAAAGGAAAGCGGCATAATACCTATGCTTCACCTTCCGTGTATCAATTTTACAAGGAGCGAGATAGATGCTGCGCTTGATGAGGCAAAACAGCGCGGCATTGAGAATATACTTGCATTAAGAGGAGATATAAACCCTGAGATACCTCCCGTAAATGATTTCAGCTATGCAAGCGACCTTATAACCTATATAAAGTCAAAAGGAGATTTCGACATAGCAGGTGCCTGCTATCCCGAATGTCACCCCGATGCAGACAATCTTGTTGAAGATATAATCAATCTGAAGAAAAAAGTAGAGGCAGGTGCAGATCACCTTATAACACAGCTTTTCTTCGATAATGATAATTTCTATGAATTCCGCGAAAAGGCTGCTATTGCAGGTATAAATATACCAATAGAGGCAGGTATAATGCCTGTTGTAAACAAAAAGCAGATAGAGCGCATGGTAACTACCTGCGGAGCAAGTCTGCCGAGCAAATTCGTGCGCATAATGACTAAATACGAGCATAATCCCGAGGCTCTGCGTGACGCAGGCATAGCATACGCAGTAAACCAGATAGTAGATCTTGTGGCAAGCGGAGTTGACGGAATACACCTTTACACTATGAATAATCCCTATGTGGCACGCAAAATAAGCGAGGCTGTTTCGGGGATCATAAAAACATGATGGAACTTGACCCGATATCCATACCCGAAGCCGCACGGTATATGGGCATTAAGGGCACTCCAGCCGAGGCAATATCTGATATGCTTGAACGCTGTGAAAGGCTTGTACGCGAACGTGTACGCCCTAAATATGTGTACCTTGAGACCTCGGTGGAGTTTACGGATAACGGCGTTGCCCTCGGAGCAATGTCGGAACCTTTGACAGGAGAAGATATAAAGAAACATCTCAAAGGCTGTGACCGTGCCATAATGCTTGCGGCAACTCTTTCTCAGGAAGCGGATAAGCTTATTAGACAGGCGGCTGTGACAGATATGGCGGAATCGCTTGCTATAGACTGTCTTTGCAGCGCGGCTGTTGAACAGGTCTGTAACCGTGCTGAGGAGGAAATATTTCAAAAACACGATGCAACCTACAGAACATGGCGTTTCAGTCCCGGATACGGTGATCTGCCTATATCCTTGCAGCGCAGCTTTCTTATCGCCCTGAATGCGCAGAGAAGGATAGGTCTGACAGTGACTGAAAGCTCACTTCTGATACCTTCAAAATCAGTGACAGCTGTTATAGGTATTTCTGATACCGAAATAGAGCGCGGAAAGCGCGGCTGTGCAGTATGCAGTATGCGCGAAAGCTGTGCATTCAGAGCAGCAGGAAACAGATGTCAATAAAACTTTGTGTATATAGCTTAAAATATATCACAGTATACTTAAACAATATGTGAATAATAAACTACAAAAGTGTTAAAAGTCTATGAAAAATTTATATTGACATAAACCAAGACAAAGTGATATAATTAGGTTAAGGTAAAAATAAGATGGTTATAATAGGTTAACAATAGGGCGATATTAAAAGGAGTTTGAGGATGAAAAGAACAAGATATTTCATTTCAGCATTATTGATAGCTGCAATGTCTATGTCTTTCCTTGCTTGCAGCAGCAAGAAGGAGGAAAAAGAGTCCGGAAACACCAAGGAGCTGGACTCAGGTCTGAGAGAGGAAATACGCAAGAACGCAGAAAGCTCTGAGCTTCTTAAAGGAGATAAGCTGGAGAACGGTGAGATAAAATGGCTTTCTGACTGGGATATAAACCCAGACGGAACAGGTAAGAATGTTCCTATAGATCTTGCAGTATTTCAGGAGAGATACGGCGGAAAGATAAAGTATTACAGCTGTGTCTACGAGGATAGGTTCGATAAGCTGACGGAGTATATGAGCTCGGGAGAGGGAATAGATTTCTTCTACGGAGGCAATCTTGATGCTTTCCCAAGAGGTGCGATAAAGAAAATGTTCGTACCCGCAGATGATTATATAGATTTTGACTCTCCGCTCTGGGAGGACGTTAAGGATGTAAACGATCAGTTCCTCTGGGACGGAAAGCATTATATGGCAGGAGTGCAGGCAACAGGAGATACTGTAGCTGTAGTATATAACAAAAAGACGGTAGCAGAAGCAGGCTTTGAGGATCCCGCGGAGCTTTATGCAAGAGATGAATGGACGTGGGATAGCTTTCAGGATATGCTTGAGGGCTTTGTGGATACCGATAACCAGAAATACGGCATAGACGGTTGGTGGTTTGAGTTTGGCCTTATGAACACCATCGGTGTACCGCCTATAAGTCTGGAGAACGGCAAGCTTGTAAACAATCTGGGAGATCCGAGCATGGAGCGTGTACAGAATTGGATATACGAGCTTTACCAGAAAAACTGCATCGCTATAGGCGTTGGAGATTTTGGCTGGGAGACCAAGCCTGCATATGTGGGCGAGGGAAAAACGTTGTTCTATCCTATCGGTCTGTACGACCTCTATATGGAAAAGTCCAAATGGACAGCGAAATACGGCGAGGATGCATTCTTTGTACCGATGCCGAGAGATCCCGAAGCAGATGAGTATTATGTGCCTACGGGACTGGAAGCCTATATGTTCGTCAGCGGCGGTTCAAACCCCGAGGGCGTTGCAAGGTATCTTGACTGCAAGAGGTTTGCTCATCTCGACCCAAGGACTAAGGAGATAGCAGATACCCAGTTCAAGAATGACTATGGCTGGACTCAGGAAATGCTGGATATGAAGGACAATATGCAGAAGCTTGCAGAGGATAACCCCGTTATAGATATTTCGAGGGGCGTTTCTCAGGACTGCGGAAATCTTATTAATGATTCGTTAAGGCTTACCGCGAGGGGGACACCGTGGAACGAGACTTATGAATCGGTTTATGCTACAGTAGATAAGTATCTTGAAAAAATCAATTCAGACCCTGATGCAGCAGATCTCGATTGAGCTGTATTCGGGCTGGAATAGAGTTGTGTTAGGCTAACAAAAAATAGAAAATTTGAAAAAATAATCGTATATGATATAATGTTATAATCAGAGGATATAAAAAGATGTTATTTAAGTTGGAGAAAGGAGGCTATGATCATGGAGAAGGTACTGGTAACCGGCGGATGCGGACTTATAGGTCAGCATATTTGCTCAGGACTCCTCAAAAAAGGTTTTGAGGTCATAGCTATTGACAGAGAGGGATCAGATTATAATGAAGGAAAATTGAACTACTCATCGGTAATATGTCCGCCTACAGATAAAAATGCTATAGCAGAGGTATTTGAAAAGAATAAGATAAACATAGTTATTCATGCAGCTTGTACTGTGGACAATGATATCGGACCTATCGTGACCGAAGAGCAGATGGAAGAAAGTGCTGCGGTAGATAAGTTTATTTATCGCTATGCATTGACAGATGAAAACGTAAGAATGATAATTCTTCTGAGTACCGATCAGGTGTATCAGTTCCCTAAGACACGTGAGCCTATACGTGAGGACAGTGATCTTAAAGCTATCACGAATTACGCTGTAATGAAGTATAAAGCCGAAAAGGCACTTGTAAGCGAGTTGATCCATCATAAGGAGAATATATGCTGTAGAGTGCGTTTTTCACCAGTCTATACTCTCAATTTTACGGATAACCTTGTTTCAAAGATAACAGATCCGAAAGACGGTTCAAATTTCGTTTACGGACAGGGACAGTATGGTTTCCAGATGTGCTGCGTACATAATCTGGTAGACTTTATACTCTGTTATGTAAAGAATGTCAATGATACAATGTATTCGGGCGCATACAATGTTTGTGATAATCTTCTTACAACAGCTGCTGATATCATTACATTCATGCGTGATAAGCATCGTCTTGGTGCGGTTATGCAGAAGCAGCCTGCCGGTACTTTTTCAAAGCTGAAGGGCATTTTCGCTGCAAACAAGGACGAAAAGACCAACTATCGCTATCTTGACTTTAACAAGATAGAGAATAACAATATGCTGGATAACACAAAGGCGAGAAAGTTTGTAAACTTCCGCTGGGATATCCGCAATACCAAGTAAAGAGCTGAATAAAATAAGCTCCCGAAGACTATTAAGCCTTTCGGGAGCTTTGATTTTTATTTTAAGGCTTTCTCGCCAGTTCAAGATCAATGGTATCATATATGGTGATATTTCCGCCGTATTTATTGATTGTTTCGGCTATCTTTGAAAAGAATTCTTCCCTGACAGTTCTTTCTATAGCGATATGATCGGAGTATGTGCTGAGCAGTCTGATATACTCATCTGCTTTAAAAACACGTTCACGGTGGAACAAATGGCAGCGTACATCAGTGAAGCCGTATTTCTCGGCTGTCACTGCGATTTTTTCAGCCTGTTCCTTTGTAAAAAACTGTTGTGGACTGCGTTTCTTTTCATAAAAACGATAATAGTATTCATCATACAGCTCTTCGATTTCATGTACAAGAGATGCGCAGTTCTGGCTTATAGACGGACGATTTGCAAAACGGGCAAATGCGCCGCCTGATCTCAGCATAGAAAATACCTTTTTGTAGCCTGTTTCCTCGGGGATCCAATGGAAAGCAGTGGCGGAGAAAACAAGATCACAGGAGCTCTCGGCAAAACTGATATCCTCGAATTTGCCCGTAATTATGCTTAAATTATTGTATTCTCCCAAGTTTTTTCTGAGCAGCTCCGATAAATGCTCGCCGTATTCCACAGCTATAAGCTTACAGCCCGTATCCAGCAAAGGTCCGGTAGCCTGACCGCTGCCGCTTCCGATCTCGACAACATGGCTGTTTTCGTCAATACGGACGTAGCCGAATATTTCCTGATATAATTCAGCCGGATAGCCGGGGCGCATCTTATCATACAATGTGGAAGCAGTATCAAAGGTACGGTTCAGTTCATTTCCGTTATTCATGGCACATATAACCTCTTGCTGTGAAAATGAGCTTATTCTATTACGGTATAGTTATCCGCAGCATTTTCCTTTGTAGCGTGTTCTGTGACGCTGAGTACCTTTACCTTTAAAGGGCGTGTACCCATATTTATCTCTATGATATCACCGACCTTAACATCGTAGGAAGCCCTTGCAGCTTTGCCGTTAACGACTATCTTCTCTGCATCGCAGGCTTCATTTGCGACGGTACGGCGTTTTATAAGTCTTGTTACCTTGAGATATTTGTCAAGTCTCATAGTATCTCCTTCCGAAATATATAAATAAAAATGGGGACATTAAATGTCCCCATTTGGCATTACTTGTTGATAGCTTCCTTAAGACCCTTGCCAGCCTTGAAAGCAGGTGCTTTGCATGGAGGGCAAACCATCTTAGCCTTTGTCTTGGGGTTGATGCAGGTCTTTTCGCCTCTCTCACGAACCTCGAATGTACCGAAGCCTGTGAGGCAAACCTTATTACCGCTCTCGAGAGTCTCCTGAATAGCTGAAAGAGTAGCCTCAAGAGCTGCGGAAGCGTCCTTCTTTGTGCATTTAGCCTTTTCTGCTATAGAATTGATAAGCTCAGTCTTAGTCATTTTTTCTGTTCCTCCGTTTTACTAATTATTGATTTGGCTTTGTCCCAATAGATGTCAAGCTCTTCAATAGGAAGATTTTTCATGTCCACGCCCTCTGCGGATACGAGTTCCTCAGTCACAGAAAAGCGTTTGATGAACTTTTCAGTTGCGGCTTTCAGTGCAAGCTCTGCATCAACGCCTAAAAGACGTGCTGCATTTACACATGAAAACAGCAGATCGCCGATCTCCTCTTCGATATTAGCCTTATCACCGCTTATAACAGCAGCATCAAGTTCAGCCTTTTCGTTTGCGATACAAGCTACAGCGTCCTCAGCACAGCGGAAATCCATACCTGCGCGCATTGCCCTTTTGCCTACCTTTTGCGCTCTCATAAGAGCGGGAAGTGACTTTGCAACGCTTGTCAGGGTATCCGTGTATCTTTCCTGCCCCTTTGTTTCCATTTTTATAGCATCCCAGTTTTTTAGCACCTGATCGGTGGTATTTGCTGTGACATCGCCGAAAACGTGGGGGTGGCGGATAATTAGCTTTTTGCACACCTCATCGCATACGTCATCGAAGGTGAACGAATTTGTTTCCTCCTCGATCCTGCAATGAAAAACGACCTGAAGCAGAACGTCGCCCAGCTCTTCGCGGAGAAGGTCTGCGTCCTCAAGGTCTATAGCCTCGATGACCTCGCAGGTCTCTTCTATGAAGTCGCTCTTGATCGACTTGTGGGTTTGTTCTCTATCCCACGGGCAGCCGCCCTCGCCTCTCAGAAGTCTTACAATATCGAGCAAATCGTTAATGGAATAATGCTCTTTCTGCTGATATTCAACCATAGGAAAACACTCCCTTAAAGACGGGCTATGTTATATAATACCCTAAATTTTGATAAATTGCAACCTTTTTTTTACATTTTTGTTAATTCCGAAGAAAATAATGCTTAAAAGAGCCGCACTTTGTATATTTTTGCTATATAATTACAACAAGTTATATTTTTTCGGGTATCAAAATATACCCGAAATATATTATTTGTCTACAAATCCTACTTTATGATAAGCCTTCGAGACTATTCTTCCCGAGTATCTGAGAGCCTTCTGAGCACCCTCTGTATAGCACTGCTTCAGGAAAGCCTTGTCGCTGCTGAGCTTAGCGAATTCAGTGCGGACAGGCTCAAGGTGATCTGCAACAGCCTCGCCTACAGCGATCTTGAAATCACCGTAGCCCTTGCCTGCAAATTCAGACTCGATAGACTTGAAGTCCTTACCTGTAACACAGGAATATATAGTCATAAGGTTGTTTATGCCGTCCTTGCCCTCGCGGTAGCATACCTCAGCCTCGCTGTCTGTAACAGCTCTCTTGAACTTGCGGATAATAGTATCCTTGTCATCGAGGATAAGGATACAAGCGTTAGGATTTTCGTCGGATTTTGACATTTTCTTTGTAGGCTCCTGAAGTGACATGATCTTTGCGCCGACTTCGGGGATATACGGCTCTGGAAGTGTAAAGAAGTCGCCGTAACGCTGATTGAAACGCTGAGCGATATTTCTTGCAAGCTCCAGATGCTGCTTCTGGTCAACGCCTACGGGAACAAGGTCTGCGTTGTAAGCGAGGATATCCGCAGCCATGAGCACAGGGTATGTGAAAAGACCTGAGTTTATATCA
>Ga0310786_10004731_pt1 | contig 18792 bp, 12 predicted proteins | sample AusTroGonzalo_MG_FD_203881 | JGI IMG/M metagenome (GOLD analysis project Ga0310786, IMG submission 203881) | Bovine rumen microbial communities from tropical cattle in Woodstock, Queensland, Australia - Gonzalo_03 (v2) (version 2) | ecosystem: Host-associated > Mammals > Digestive system >... | reverse complement strand
CGATACCTGCGATCAGTACGGCGCAGCGCTCATCGGCCCGAATTGCATCGGTTTGATAAACCGTCATCACCACTCCGTGTTTACACTGCCCATACCGAAACTGAACCCGAAGGGTGCCGACTTCGTCTCAGGCAGCGGCGCCACGGCGGTCTTCATCTTGGAAAGTGCCGTCATCAAGGGCCTGCAGTTCAACTCGGTGTGGTCAATCGGCAATGGCAAGCAGATAGGCATTGAGGACGTGCTGCAGTACATGGACGAGACGTTCGACCCTGAGCGCGACTCAAGGGTGAAACTGCTCTACATAGAGAACATTGCCAACCCCGACAAGCTGCTGTTCCACGCCGGAAGCCTCATCCGCAAGGGATGCCGCATTGCCGCCATCAAGGCCGGCTCGTCAGAGAGCGGCAGCCGTGCCGCCAGCAGCCACACGGGAGCCATCGCCAGCAGCGACTCGGCCGTAGAGGCACTGTTCCGCAAGGCAGGCATCGTGCGCTGCTTCAGCCGCGAGGAGCTGACCACTGCCGGTTGTATTTTTATGGTGACATCCAACACCCAACACCCATCACCCAACACCCAACACCCAACATCCAACACCCAAAACCTCTCCCGCTTCGCCATCGTCACCCATGCCGGAGGCCCCGGCGTCATGCTGACCGACGCTCTGTCGAAGGGCGGCTTGCAGGTGCCGAAGATTGAAGGTCCTGCCACCGAGGAGCTGAAGGCACAGCTGTTTCCAGGCTCCAGCGTGGCCAATCCCATCGACATCCTCGCTACGGGAACAGGTCAGCAGTTGGTTTTGGCCATCGACTACTGTGAGAAGTACTTCGACCAGATAGATGCCATCGCCGTCATTTACGGTACGCCAGGCCTGACACAGCTCTACGAGGCTTACGACGTGCTCGACAAGAAAATCCGCGAGTGCCGTAAACCCATCTTCCCCATACTGCCAAGCCTGCATACAGCAGGCCCCGAAGTGGCAGAGTTTCTGGCCAAGGGCCACGTGAACTTCAGCGACGAGGTGACGCTGGCCACAGCACTCAGCCAGATTATGCGCACGCCACAGCCAGCACCGTCCGAGCTGGAGCTGTACGGCGTAGACGTTCCCAAGATTCGCGACGTCATCTACCGTGAAACCCACCGCCTGAAGTTTGAAGGCGTCACCAGTGGCTATCTGGCTCCTGACGCTGTGCGTGAACTGCTGTCGTGTGCCGGCATTCCGATGGTGCCCGAACAGGTATCGATGTCGAAGGACGAACTGATTGCCTTCGCCCAGCGCGTGGGATTCCCCGTGGTGGCCAAGGTCGTGGGGCCCGTCCATAAGAGCGACGTGGGCGGCGTGGCACTGAACATACGCACGCCGGAGCATCTGGCATTGGAGTTCGACCGCATGATGCAGATTCCCGACGCTACGGCTGTCATGGTACAAAAGATGCTGAAGGGCACCGAGCTGTTCATCGGCGCCAAGTACGAAAAGCGTTTCGGTCACGTCGTACTTTGCGGACTTGGCGGCATCTTCGTCGAGGTGCTGAAGGACGTGCAGAGCGGCTTGGCACCGCTCAGCTACGCCGAGGCCTACTCGATGATACACTCCCTGCGCGGGTATAAGATTCTGAAAGGTACACGCGGGCAGCAGGGCATCAACGAGCAGAAGTATGCCGAGATCATCGTCAGGTTGTCAACCCTCCTGCGCTTCGCCACCGAAATCAAGGAAATGGACATCAACCCGCTACTGGCCGACGGTCAGGATGTCGTGGCCGTCGATGCCCGCATCCTGATAGAGAGGTAGCAGAAAAAAGTCACCAATTATTTTGTGCTGTCAAAAAAATGCAGTACCTTTGTGGCAGAATTCAGAACCAATTAAATAAAAAAACAACAGAATAATGAAGAACATCAGTCTTGACATTACAAAGGCTGCCTGCTTCCTTGAGGCTGGCGCCGTAGAGGCTTTCGGGCCGAAAGTAAAGGCCGCTCAGGAGGCCTTGGAGAATGGAACCTGTCCTGGTAACGACTTCCTCGGATGGCTGCACCTGCCGTCGAGCATCACACCTCAGTTCCTCGACGAGGTACAGGCCGTTGCCAACACCCTGCGCGAGAAGTGCGAGGTCGTAGTCGTAGCCGGCATCGGCGGCAGCTACCTCGGCGCACGTGCCGTCATCGAGGCCTTGGGCAATACCTTCGCCTGGCTCATTCAGGACAAGAAGAACCCGACGATTCTTTTCGCTGGCAACAACATCGGCGAGGACTACCTCTCTGAGATGACTGAATACCTGAAGGGCAAGAAGTTCGGCGTCATCAATATCTCGAAGTCGGGCACGACGACTGAGACTGCCCTCACTTTCCGTCTGCTGAAGAAGCAGTGCGAGGCTCAGATGGGCAAGGAAGCTGCCAAGGACGTCATCGTGGCCGTCACCGATGCCAAGCGCGGCGCTGCCCGCACCTGTGCCGACAAGGAGGGCTACAAGTCGTTCATCATTCCCGACAACGTCGGCGGACGCTTCTCAGTGCTTACTCCCGTCGGCCTGCTGCCCATCGCCTGTGCCGGATTCGACATCAGGCAGTTAGTGGCCGGTGCCCAGGACATGGAGAAAGCTTGCGGCAAGGATGTTCCTGCCGGGCAGAACCCGGCAGCGCAGTATGCCGCCGTGCGCAACGCCCTCTATGGTGCAGGCAAGAAGATTGAAATCATGGTGAACTACCAGCCGAAGCTCCACTTCGTCAGCGAATGGTGGAAGCAGCTCTACGGTGAGTCAGAAGGCAAGGACAAGAAGGGCATCTTCCCCGCCAGCGTCGACTTCACCACCGACCTGCACTCCATGGGACAGTGGATTCAGGACGGCGAACGTACTATCTTCGAGACGGTTATCTCAATTGAGGAGCCTGAGCGGAAGCTGCTGTTCCCCAGCGACGACGAGAACCTCGACGGTCTTAACTTCCTGGCAGGCAAGCGCGTGGACGAAGTGAACAAGATGGCCGAGCTCGGTACCCGTCTGGCTCATGTCGACGGTGGTGTGCCCAATATCCGCATCAGCGTCCCCAAGTTGGATGCCTACTACATCGGACAGCTCATCTACTTCTTCGAGATTGCCTGCGGCATCAGCGGCAACGTGCTCGGTGTGAACCCGTTCAACCAACCGGGCGTCGAGGCCTACAAGAAGAATATGTTCGCCCTTCTGAACAAGCCCGGCTACGAGGCAGAGTCGAAAGCTATCCAAGAGCGTCTGAAGAGTGAAAAGTGAGAAGTGAAAAGTGAAGAGTGTAGAATTTGCTTCCGCTATAAAGGATTATCTTAAGAAGCACGGCTTTGAGCAGTTTGCGCCCAAAGCCGTGCTCTTCGACATGGACGGCGTGCTCTACGACTCTATGCCCCACCACGCTATTGCCTGGCAGCAGTCAATGGCTCACTTCGGCATCCACATGACCGAGGCCGACGCCTATGCCACCGAGGGTGCCCGCGGCATCGACACCATCCGCAACATGGTGCGACAACAGAAGGGTGAGGAAATCACACTGGAACAGGCACAAGAGATGTACGACGAGAAGACGCGGCTGTTTCACGCCATGGGCGAGGCAAGGGTCATGCCCGGCGTCAGGGAGCTGATGGGAAAGATGCACCGGCAGGGACTTCGCATCGGCGTGGTCACCGGCAGCGGCCAGCGGCCACTCATCAACCGGCTGATGACCGACTTCTCGGAATTCTTAGACGAGCAGCACATCGTCACGGCCTACGACGTCAACCGCGGCAAGCCTAATCCTGATCCTTATCTCATGGGATTGCAGAAAATGGGTGGCCTTCAACCGTGGGAAGCCATTGTTATCGAGAACGCCCCCCTCGGCGTAAAAGCAGGAGCAGCGGCACGCATCTTCACCATTGCCGTCAACACAGGTCCCCTACCCGACCACATTTTGCTCGATGCCGGCGCCGACCTCCTTTTTCCGGATATGCCAAAACTCTTCGAAACCTGGCCAACTGAATTAGTGTAATTCGTGCAATTCGTGGTCAGTAATTTGTGAAATCAATGTAATTCGTGGTCAATAAATTGAGGTCTACTCCTCTTCGTAATCCTCTTCATCACCGTGCGTGTCCATCTGCGAGTCACGCCTGATGCTGACGCTGCCGAGGTTGTCGACCTTGATTTCCAAAGGAATATACTCGTCGCTCTGGGGTATGCTCACGCTGGCTGCAAACTTCAACTGCTGGCCGTCCACCCCGTCGAACACGAAGGCATCGAAGATGCCCTCCTTACGGTACTTGCTGTCGAGATAGGCGTCGAAGGCCGACTTCGTGAACGACTTGCTGATAGCCACACTGCCATCGCTGCGCTTCACCGTCAGCGTCACGCGGTTGTCGACGAACTCCTGACCGTACTCGTCCTTCACCATGCGAAGGCTATCGTCGGCACGCCGCCATACCTCCACCTTATAGTTCTTACCTAACCACTGTACGTCGCGATCAACGCGAGATTCGGCCATCCTTTCAGGGCCAGAGGGCACGGGAGTCTCCACACGCGGTGCTATGATGTCATCGTGAGTCTTCTTCTCTTTACAACCTGCCACGCATACTGCGCCGGCAAGCAAAACTATGGTCAATACCTTGTTCATAATGTGAATTATTGGGTTTAACGCGGCAAAGTTACGAAAAAAGACCGACTTATCGGCACGTTGCGCAAAGTTTTTTCGCATAAATATTGCAGGAATCATTTTTTTTTCGTAACTTTGCACGAAGAACGTCAAACAAAACTAAATTAAAAGGAAGAAACTATGTTTGAAATGGAACAGATTACCGTTTATGCCATTATCGCTGCAGCCATCTTGCTGCTTGTTATCTTCGTGTTCATCTCCTATGTGAAGGCGCCACCCTCGTTCGCCTACATCATTTCCGGATTGTCGAAACAGCCGCGCGTACTCATTGGTAAAGGCGGATTCCGTGTACCCTTCCTCGAACGACTCGACAAGGTGTACCTCGGACAGATTACTGTCGACATCAAGACCGAGGAGAGCGTGCCCACCAACGACTTCATCAACGTCGACGTGGACGCCGTAGCCAAGATTCGCGTCACGCCCAACTCAGAAGGTACGCGATTAGCCGCCAAGAACTTCCTGAACATGGATCCCGCCGAGATTGCCGAACAACTGCAGGATTCGCTGCAGGGTAACATGCGTGAAATTATCGGTACACTCGACCTGCGCTCACTGAATACCGACCGCGACGGCTTCTCAGATCAGGTGATGGCCAAGGCATCTCCCGATATGGCGAAGCTGGGTATCGACATCATTTCATGCAACATCCAGAATGTGACTGACCGCGAAGGACTAATCAAGGACCTCGGTGCCGACAATACGGCAAAGATTAAGAAGGACGCCGCCATCAACCGCGCCGTCGCCGAGCGCGACGTGAAGATTGAGGTGTCGAAGGCTGACAAGGACGCCAACGATGCCCGCGTCGATGCCGACACCGCCATCGCCGTAAAGAACAACGAGCTGGCACTGAAGCGCGCCGCCCTGAAGCAACAGGCAGACACGGCACAGGCCGACGCCGACGCCGCTTACGCCATACAGCAGCAGGAGCAGCAAAAGACCATCAACATCAAGACCGTCGAGGCCGAGATTGAAAAGACAAAGCGCGAACAGATTCTCTCGAAGGAACAGATTGAGATTAAGCAGAACCAACTGGCTGCCGAGATTGAGAAGCGTGCCGACGCCGACAAGTACAAGGTCGAGAAGGACGCTGCCGCCGACCTGGAACAGCGCAAGCGCGTGGCTGAGGCGCAGAAATACGAGGCCGAGCAGCGTGCACTGGCACAGAATGCCGAGTCAGACGCCGTACGCTACCGCTTGGAGCAGGAGGCCATCGGTATCAAGGCCAAGGGTGAGGCAGAGGCTTACGCCATACAGAAGAAAGGTGAAGCTGAGGCTTTGGCTATGGACAAGAAGGCCGAGGCTTACAAGAAGTATAACAACGCCGCCGTCGTACAGATGATGATTGAGGTATTGCCGCAGGTCGTTGAGAACGTGGCAAAGCCCATCTCGGCCATCAAGGACGTACACGTCTACAGCGGTGCCGGCAGCGAAGGCGGTTCGGGCGTGGCAGCCATGAGTGGCAACATCCCTGTGGCCATCAAGCAGGCGTTCGACGTGCTGAAGTCGGCCACCGGCGTTGACATGGCCGACATCATGCGTGCTGGAACCATCGAGGCAAAGGTCAACCGCAACGTGAACCTGAACGACGAGGCCCGCGATGCCGTAGACAACATCACTGGCAAGAAGAAATGAAGACAAAACACGTTCAATACGTAACACGCGGCACATGCTCGCAGCTCATCGACGTAACAGCCGATGAGAACGACATCATCCAGCAGGTATTCTTCCTTGGTGGGTGTCACGGAAACCTGCAAGGCGTCAGCCAGCTCGTCAAGGGGCAGCACATCGACGATGTCATCAGAAAGCTTGACGGCATCCGCTGCGGCACGAAGGGCACGTCGTGCCCTGACCAGCTCTGCCGTGCGCTTGAGCAGTTGAAGAACGCTCCCAGCACTTGACACTGTGCCCGACGGTTTTGCCGTCGGCCCCAACACTCACTACAAGAGTTGAAGAACGCCCCCTGCACTTGACACTGTGCCCGACGGTTTTGCCGTCGGCCCCAACACTCACTACAGGAGTTGAAGAACGCTCCCAGCACTTGACCCTGTGCCCGACGGTTCTGCCGTCGGCCCCAACACCCACTACAGGAGTTGAAGAACGCTCCCAGCACTTGACACTGTGCCCGACGGTTTTGCCGTCGGCCCCAACACTCACTACAAAGCATGCCATACAGAAGCGAAGAGCTACTGTCCTATATCCGCGAGGGACGCACGATGACTCAGAGAGAAAAACTCTGGCTCATCGTGAGTCTTTCTATTCCTTCTATCCTGGCACAGATTTCGGCCACGGTCATGTTCTTCATCGATGCCTCGATGGTGGGACACCTTGGCGCAAAAGCCTCAGCAGCCATCGGACTTGTGGAAACCACGGGATGGCTGATGGGCGGGCTTGCCTCGGCAGCAAATATGGGCTTTTCTGTTCAGGTGGCACACTTCATCGGAGCCAACGACTTTGAAAAGGCGCGGCGGGTATTACGGCAGTCGATTGTATGCTGTATAATCTGGGCCCTGCTAACCTCGCTCATATCCATCATCATCGCACCGTTCCTGCCTTACTGGCTTGGCGGAACCGAGGAAATTGCCCACGATGCCTCGCTCTACTTTGCCATCTTCGGGCTTTGCGGCATCTTCTTCCAAATGGAGGGACTGGCTGGCTCAATGCTGAAGTGCTCAGGCAACATGAAGATTCCCTCAATCCTGAACATCGGCATGTGTGTAATGGACGTCTGCTTCAACTACCTATTTATATATATACTCGACATGGGGGTGGTGGGAGCCGCTGTGGGAACGGGACTTGCAATGCTGTTCACGGCCATACTGATGCTGTATTTCCTGCTCGTGAGGTCGAAGATGCTCTCACTGATAGGACACCCCGGTTCCTTCAAGCCCAAGTCGGATACCATAGGAACAGCCTTTAAGATTGGTGCGCCGATGGGCTTCCAGCATCTACTGATGGGCGGTGCGTATATCGTAAGTACCATTATCGTAGCCCCTCTGGGCACCATCGCCATCGCCGCCCACTCGCTGGCCATTACCGTCGAGAGCCTCTGCTACATGCCAGGTTACGGCATTGCTGAGGCAGCGACGACGCTCGTCGGTCAGAGCATTGGTGCCGGCCAAAAGCTACTCACCCGTTCGTTTGCGGGAATGTCCGTCGGTCTCGGCATCGCCGTCATGTCCGTCATGGGTGTGCTCATGTGGGTCTTCGCACCACAGCTGATGGGAATTATGTCGCCCGTCGAGGAAATCATTACCCTCGGAGCCGACGTTCTCAGGATTGAAGCCTGGGCAGAGCCAATGTTTGCCGCTGCCATCGTCTGCAACGGTGTGTTCATCGGAGCCGCCGACACGTTGAAGCCCGCTATCATGACGCTCGCCTCGATGTGGGGCGTCCGCCTCACCCTCGCTGCCTTCCTGGCTTCCCGCTACGGTCTCCGCGGCGTCTGGACGGCCATGGCCATCGAGCTCACCTTCCGCGGTCTCCTGTTCCTCACCCGCATGTTCCGTGGGCGTTGGAACAAATAATTAATACGCGGTTAAACAGATTGAGGGTTATTTCTTCGCAAATGAAGAAAAAGTGAAACGGCCAAGAAAATAGCGAGGATAATGAAGAAAAGCGGTGTTTTTGATTGTCCTGGAACCGGTTCACTATGATATTCACTGCCAAAGCGGCACTGGTACTGAATCATGCGGTCGATGTAGGCATCGACGGTTTGCCAGTTGCCAGCTATGATTTCCTGTCGTAGGCGAGGCAAGACTTCGCGAATGTACTTCTGGTGCTCGGAGGAGAGTGAAGAGTGATGAGTGAAGAGTGAAGTATTGGAGGGGGCATCAACTAAAAGGTCGGCGGGAGAATACCATGCGACGGTACCGTCGGCGGCAACGTGGGGAAAGATGCGGAGCGACTGCCAGTTATCCTGATAGAAGACAAAAGAGGTGAACAGTTGTTCAGCAGTAAGACTGTCGGTAGCCTTCATAAGTTTCCGCGCATGTGCGCTCATTGGCATAATGGTCTCGCCATCATAAAGGAACAGCTGACAAAAGTGTGTAGCTTGAGCCTTTGGCAGTGAAAGATCATAGGTGAAGGTTGAAAAGTTTGCTGACGCCGACCTTACGAAAAGCAGTAGGGTCAGCGTCAGTATATGTCTCGTGATGTCTGTTCGCATAGCTGTCAAATGGATTGCAGGAACTTCACGATGGCATCGCGGTCGACCTTGGGCAGGTTGAAGAACCTGAGGGTACACTCGTAGGCATCGGACTCCTTGGAGTAGCCGTGCCACATGATGGCCTCGATCTCGTTACGGGCGCGGCAGTCATGCAAGCGGTCCTCGGCGCCAGTGTTGATTTTCGAGAGACCGCGGCCCCAGAGTGGCGTAGTGCGACACCACGAGCCATGAATGCCATTCTTCATATAGAGGCGATGCTGCACCATGTCAGTGTAGGGATAGATGGTTTGGTTCTTGTATGTAGGCAGATTCAAACCTTTGGCTGTCAAGATGGTAGGCGACCAGTAGTCGTCGGTCGTAGTCTGCCACTTAGCACGGTGACAGTACTGACAGCCAATCTCGTTGAACATTTCCTTGCCGCGCTGCACCACAGGGTCGTTCAGGTTGCGTGCACGCGGAATGGCGAGTCCGCGGTGCCACACCATGAAGGCCCAGAAGTTCTCGTCGCTCATCTCCGGCGTGAAGTTGTGCCAGGGGTTGTCGAACTGATTCGTGCCCGGCTGTAACAATCCGTTTACTGCCTCGCTGATGCCCTCGTCAGTGCCGTCGGCATAATAGGGCGAGGCGGGATTGGACTTAATGGCGGCAATGACCGATGGTGTTTCGCTCATCTTCTTCGCCCAAGCATTGGTGGTATATAGGTACGGCCGGTCGGAGCGCGACACGTTGGTAATGTTCCAAATGGCATTGGCACCTGCACCGTCCTGCAGCGAACCGCGTGTACAGGCGTAGGTGAACTTCTTGATACGGTTCACGCCGTTAGCCGTATAGAGTGCCGTAGGCGCCCAGTCGCCTGCCTCCTTATCCCACATAGCAGGATTGAGGTCTACGCCAAACGATGCCTCATGGGCATACTGTGCCTTGATGGAGTCATCGGGTATGGCATCGAGAAGTCCTGTGCCAATAATGCCGATGGTCGACTCCAAGCGGAAAGCCACGGCTCCCGTCTCGTAAGGCGTAGGGCTGGTGTTGAACGCGCTCTCTGGAATATAAAGCTCTGGGTAGATAAGCTCATAGCGCTCACCGTCGGCAAACTGCATAGGTATGCCGCTCTCCATAGCCGTCAGCTTCTTCCACTCCAACTGTATCTGATCCTCGTCGATAGGTGCGACGAAGGGCGACGTAGCAATGGTTTGCGGCATACCCGTTACCTCGCTGACGTAAGGGCCATCGTCGCTGTTCATACCGTCTACGGGATGGTAGATAACAAGCAGGTAGCCGTTGCCCCACGTAGCGGTGTAGCGGTCAACGCGTTTGCCGTGTCCGTAAGCCGGATGGCAGTCGAGGCACGACTTGCGCACAGCGGCAGGGCCAAGACCGTTGAAGGGCGGCGTGCCCGAATTGAAGTTCCGCTCAAAGAAGGCCTCACCTTTGTTGAAAGCGTCCATCAGGCCCATATTGTTCACTGCAGGTGTCTCGTCTTCGTAGCAGCCGGCACTGACATTCTCCGTCGTACCGAGTTCACCTCCAGGAAACCACTCTTCGGCCAGGAAATTACCAGCGGCCTTGCCCACATAGTCGGCGTCGGTCTTGGCCGTTTCCACGCCACTGTTGTCGTTGCTGTCATCATCAGAGCAGCTTGCCAAGCCGAAACTTAGCAAGCCTCCGAGAATGAACAGACTCAATCTGTTGTTGTTCATCATATTGTCCTCTATAGATTAAAGATCAAAGTTCAAAGATTAAAGTTCAAAGTTTCGACGCCCAGGTAGCCCCCTCCTGCAGCGCGTCATCGAGGCTATTGATGGCATCGATGGCCGTCTGTACCTTGGCGTCGCGGTTGCCGCTGTTGATGATGTCGACAAAGGCCGTACCCTTGCGGCAGGTGTCGAGAGCAGACAGGGCGGCTTCGAGACAGCTGTTCAGTTTGGCAGCCAGCGTAGCGTCCTTGTCCTGAACCAGCTTCAGCAGCGAGTTAGCAGCAGGCGCAGAGAGGCCGATGCCGCCGTAGAGCGAGTTGCGGATGCTGGAAATGTTGTCGTAAAAATCCTGGAACGACTTCTTCGAGTATGGCGACTCGATGTAGTTCACGTCCTCACCGCTCCAGGCGTTGCCAATCTTCGTGTTGGCCACCTCGGCACAGATGTTCGAGCAGCCTGAGTCGAAGATAGCCATCAGCACTTCCTGCCACGTCTTGTACGTGCTGCCAGCCATCTTGGCGCTGAGCATGTTCTCGCCGTAGTAGAAACTGCCGAACTGCGTCTCTAATTCACACTCCTCAACGCGATCCTGATGTGCCTTGGCAGCACTCTCGCCGCGCCAGGCCACTTCTAACTGGAAGCACTTGTCGCGCAGGTCGCCAGCTACAGCCACAGCATAGACCAGCTCCTGCTCGCCTGTGACGGTCTTGCCGTCGAAGGCTTCATCGGTCTCATTGGACTGCAGGGCTGCCAATGTGCGATTCTTGCCATCGCGGAACAGTATGAACTCTATGCCGTGGAAACCTAACAGCTCCTGTCCGAGCTTCGCTCCTGCGTAGGCAATGCCGTCGTCGCCATCGTCGAGCATGGCCACCTGAGCCGCATTACTCAGCGACAGGGCCAACGCATCGACATCAAGCGGCCATGTGTCGATGTGCGGGTCGATGCCGAAGGTCGTGGCAGGTCCGTAGAGGAACGCCTCGCTGGCTTCCCAATGGGCACGGGCTTCAAGGAACTTGGCGCAAACTTGGTCGATGTCGTTCTGTTTCAAGGTGTTATTACGGTACTTGTCCTTGGCACCTTCGAGCAGGTCGTACAGCTCGTCAGTGGCGTTGGCCAGATGAGTGTAGGTGGTGTATACCACGTTCTCGACATACTGTTTCGTGATGTTCTTCATAGCCGTCTCCGTCTCGCTGAGTGCGTTCGGGTCGATTGTGGAGTTGTCATCATCGTCTCCGCATGAGGCGAACCCCATGCCCATTGTGCTTGCTGCCGTCAGCAGCATTACAAATTTCAGAATCTTCTTCATTGTCGTAAATTTATTAAATATCAAACTTCAAATTTCAAACTTCAAATTTCAAACTTCAAATTTCAAACTTCAAAGAAAGAACCCCATGTAGGCCACTCCGATGTTCAGGCTCGGCTCGTCGTTATACTGACTCTTCAGCTTGCGGTACGAGTACTCCGCCTTGATGGCAATCTGTGGCACGGGGAAGTAGTTCAGGCCTCCCACGTAGCGCGTCCTGTCGGTGAACTCATACTTCTGCTGGTCGCCGGCAGGGATATAGGAATTGTACTTCTCGAAGCGCCCGAAGACATAGAGTTTCCGGTTGTCGCGGCGCATCTGTTCCACCTGCGAGAAGACGTCGTAGCCCGCCTCGATGCCCACGGCCATAGCGTTCTTTGCAAACGGCATGCTGCTATAGGGCGAGTTGCTGATACGCGCGCGGGTGCGTTTAATAGTGGTAATAGCCGCCGCGTCGCTGACATAGCCGTAGTCGGCCTGTCCCCGCACTATCCAGTTCCAGCGGTTCAGGGTGAAGTCCACGGAGCCGATGGCCACCCTACCCTTCAGGTCCTTGTTGGCATTGCCATCGTTCTCCATATCGTGCGGCTGGGTGTTGTGCATAGCGTTGCCGTAATAGCCGCTGATGCCGATGCGCAGACCGGGAACGGTGTAGTTGTCTATGCGTGCTGCAAAGCCGTATTTGTTGGCCACCTTATACTCGAAGGCCGATCCGGCGCCAGCCTTGACCCAGTTGTCTCGGCTGAACTTCATGGCGTCGAGTCCCGCCACCATCATCAGCTGGTACTTCCAGTCGCCCGCACGACCCCAGAACGAGAGGCCCGTATCGTGCCACGTTGAGGGCAGAATAGTGTTCTCGCCCTCAGGACGGTAGACGGTGAAGAACTGCAGCGGCTCGTGGTGGGCATTGTTCAGTCCCACAGGTACGACGATATGTCCGAGGCGCAGGTTGGCGGCCTTCGAGAACGACTTCTGAATCCAAAACTGCTCCAACTCCACCTCGCCGCCTTTCTCTACTTCCTGTTCCCACTCGCCGGCTTCCTCGAACTCCTGTTCGACGGCCGACCCCGTGCCCGTATGCTCAAACTCAATCTCCGTGCTCATCGTCCAGCCCTTGCCGAAGTCGTAGCTGAGGTAGACCACAGCATGGGGAACGTCGAAACGCCCGTGCGACGGGTCGTCCTTGTACTGCGACGCCTTGCTGTAGCGGTAGACGTTATCACTATAGTAATTGCGCGAGTAGGCCACTTCGCCATAGCCACCCACGCTGAGACGGTTTCCTTTTGCATGCGACATCACGCTGTCGCCCGCACTTTCCTGCGCCCATGCGGGGATAAAAGAAAGATGAAAGATGATAAATGATAAAACTATCAGAAATACACTTCTCTTCATAACTTGCCTGTTCCTATTTATAAATTTGTCTGTTCATACTCCAGAAAAACGCTGCAAAGGTACTGCGATTCCGGCAGCGGCACAATACCTAAAAATAATGAAACAGGCCGAAAAAGCCTGTTTCGCGGGTGACGGGGACGCAAAAATACCTACTACTGATTATTGCACAGTTCGTAGAAAATGCCTAATTTTGCACCCGGTAATCATTTATTATGAGCTGCGCATAGCAAAAGGCGCACCGAAAGCGTATGAAGAATCAGAAAATGTACGAGGCCGACGACAAGATGATCAGCCTTATCCGCGACAATTACGACCTGCTGCAGGCCCTGGGCAGCTTCGGCATCAGCCTCGGCTTCGGCGACAAGACCGTGCGTGAGACCTGCGAGATGAACGATGTGGACACCTACACCTTTCTCGCCGTTGTCAACTTCACCATCAACGGCTATATGGACACGGCGGCCGATACCGACGACCAGCTCTCCGTGCCAACGCTCATGCACTACTTGGAGGCCAGCCACGCCTACTACCTCGACTTCCAGCTGCCGTTCATCCGCCGCGAGCTGCAGGAGTCGCTCAACGGCAACGACTCGCTGGCGCAGCTCATCATGCGCTTCTACGACGAGTACGCCCACGAGATACGTCGGCACATGAAATACGAACAGAAGACGCTCTTCCCCTACGTGCAGTCTCTCATCGAGGGACGGCCGCAGCCCGACTACAACGTCGAGACGTTCTCGAAGCACCACGGCGCCACCGACAAAAAACTGCGCGAGCTGAAACTGCTCATCATCAAGTACCTGCCGCACGACGGGCTCCACAACAACCAGCTCACGGCCACACTCCACGACATCTACGACAATGAGGCCTGGCTGCGGCAGCACGCGCTGGTCGAGGACTACATCTTCGTGCCCGCCATCCGACGGTTGGAACAGCTGTCACGCCGCAGCGACGTGACGCGCAACATCACCGATATGGTGCTCGGCTCAGGCCAGAGCGCCGAGGCACTCTCCGACCGCGAGAAGGACGTCATCATCAGCCTCGTGCAGGGCATGTCGAACAAGGAAATAGCCGACCACCTCTGCATCAGCATCAACACCGTCATCACCCATAGACGAAATATAGCCCGCAAGCTACAAATACATTCGCCTGCGGGCCTTACCATTTACGCCATCGTCAACGGACTCGTCGACATCTCAAGCGTAAAACTATAGGGGTCACTTCACATTCAGCACTACCACCGACTTGGCGGGCAGCTTCACCGTGAGCACGCCCTTCTTCAGCGTGGCATCCTTGAACTCTACGGGAGCCACACGGTCGGGATGGGCGAAGTCGTTATAGTCGGCTACATTCTTCGAAGTGAGGATGCGGCCGCTCACCGTCTTGGCCTGATAGCCGTCGATGGTGATGTCGAGCGTCTTCTCCTTGTCGAGCGACACGTTGGTCAGAGCCAGCACCAGACTGCCGTCGGTAGTCTTCGCAGCTGAAGCCGAAAGCATCGGACAGGGGCGGTAGCCGGCATCCTTAGCACCCTCCTTCTCCTTGAAGTAAGCCTTGCTCACCTGAATGGTCTCCGTAGGCATCTCTACCGGCAGGTAGGTAGCCTCCTGGAACGGGGTGTACATCTCGAACACATGATAGGTCGGAGTGAGTACCATGTGGCCCGTGCCCTCCTGGTCGGTCAGAATCATCGACTGCAGCACGTTCACTACCTGGGCGATGTTGGCCATCTTCACACGCGAGGTGTACTTATGGAACACGTTCAGCGACAGCGAGGCCACAAAGGCGTCGCGCAACGCGTTCTGCTGGAACAGGTGGCCGCTGATGGTGCCCGGCTCCTCGTCCCACCACGTGCCCCACTCGTCGACGAGCAGGCCGATGGTGTTCTTCGGGTCTTTCTCGTCCATGATGGCCTTGTGCCGCTTGATCACCTCCTCAATCTCCAGACACTTGCCCAATGCCCAGTAGTACTGGTCGTTGTCGAACTTCGTGGCCGAGCCTTTCGGACCGTCCCATCCCGAGCAAGTATAATAATGTAGGGAGACGCCCTGCATGCGGTTGCCTATCTTGTCCATCAGCACCTCCGTCCAGTTGTAGTCATAGTCAGAGGCACCGCTGCCGATGCGGTAGAGCTTGTTGCCCGTATAGTCGCGCAGGTAGGTGTTGAACTTGCGGAACTCGTCCGAGTAGTACTCCGGCGTCATGTTGCCGCCGCAGCCCCAGGCCTCGTTGCCGATGCCGAAATACTTCACCTTCCACGCCTTCTCGCGGCCGTTCTGGCGGCGCAGGCGGGCCATCGGCGTGTCGCCGTCGCTCGTCATGTACTCCACCCACTGTGCCATCTCCTTCACCGTGCCACTTCCTACGTTGCCGCTGATGTAAGGCTCGCAGCCCAGCATCTCGCAGAGGTTCAGGAACTCGTGCGTACCAAACGAGTTGTCCTCGATGGTGCCGCCCCAGTTGTTGTTACGCAGCGACGGGCGCTTGTCCTTCGGGCCGATGCCGTCCATCCAGTGGTAGTCGTCGGCGAAGCAGCCGCCAGGCCAGCGCATCACGGGAATCTTCAGCGCCTTCAACGCCTCGAACACGTCTTTGCGGTAGCCGTTGATGTTGGGAATCTTCGAGTTCTCGCCCACCCAGAGGCCGCCATAGATGCAGCTTCCGAGGTGCTCGGAGAACTGTCCGTAGATTTCACGGTTGATTTTTGCCCCTGCCTGGTCGGCATGGACGGTGACCGAAACGTTCTCGGCCATGGCCGCGCTGAAGCTTGTCAGTACGACGGCAGCAGTAATTACCAGTTTCTTCATTGTCTTTACACTAATATTTGGGTTAATAATTCGTTCTGTCTGCAAAGATAAACATTTTGCAGCAGATTTCTTACATTTACAGAAAAATTTAGGATAGTTTTGTATTTTACTATTCCATGTTTGGCGGGTCTTATTAATAAATGATGACAGATGTGCGGGCTCGTCTTGGTGGTCTCCGCAGCTGAAGTCGGCAAGAGAGTAATTGGTTCATCCAACAGGTATATATAGGAATCGAAAAACACCTTGCATTGCTTGTTTCGCTAACCTTTTTTGCCATCCGTTTGCTTTTTTTGCGAATTTCCTTGGCAGTTTGAAGATTATTTACTAACTTTGCAACCAAAGCGGGAATCGCTCCTACCATAGCGTGAAGTGAAAACAGATAATTAACATAAAACAGATATTACTTTCGACAATGAGGAAAAGAATTTGCATTATTCTTGCAATGATGGCGCTCATGCTGCCAGTGGCAGTGGAGGCCAAGGAATTCTATGCCATCGTCAGCAACGATGGGGGTACAATGAATTTCTTTTACGACGACCTGAAACTGTACAGGGCCGGAACCTGCTATTACGACAGGGACGGATGGCAAGCGGCGGCAGAGACCGTCACGCAGGTGTATTTCGACAAGTCACTTAGCAGCGACACCGCCGACTGCTACCGTCCGAAGTCAACTGAATACTGGTTCTATGAATTCAAGAAGCTACGCTACGTTTTCTATTTAGAAAACCTCAACACAAGGGACGTGACCAGTATGCGCTCCATGTTCTCCGGGTGTGAATCGCTCCAGCAGTTAGATGTCAGCAAGCTGTACACGGGGAAAGTGACCAACATGAAGAACATGTTCCTTTATTGCAGCAGCCTAACCTCATTAGACGTCAGCCACTTCGACATGAGAAAAGTGGAGAACGCGTATCAAATGTTTTGCAATTGCAGCAAGCTCACGACGTTAGACCTCAGCTTGTGGGACCTGAGCAGTGCCGTTGACATCGGCAGCCTATTCCTTAACTGTAGCAGCTTGACTACAATCTATGCGGAATATGGAGCCGACTGGCGCAACTACAAGAAAATCAAGACGTATGACAAGATGTTCAAAGGCTGCACGAAACTGGTGGGCGGCAACGGAACGCAGTACAACAGCTCCTATACCGGCATCGGCCAGGCCGTACACGACAACAACGTTCACGCTGGCTACTTCTCGGCCTACGACTATCCCACCATCGGCGGCGAGCGCATCACGAGAGAGGGCGCGCTGAACCTGTCGTGCATCAAGAGCGGCGTGGTGACCTATTCCCGCATGGACGGCCTGACGCTCAGCAATGCCACCATCAAGACGGATACCGACAAAGGCGGCATTTCCTTCACAGAAGGAGCTTATATCGCCCTTGAAGGCGAAAACTCCATACTGTGCGGCAGAGACGGCATCCATATCACAGGCGGCGACCTCTTCATCGAAGGCAGCGGCTCGCTCAACATCAAGAGTGCCAGTGGCTACGGCATCTCTGTCAGCGACATGGTTGAAGTGAGTGGCTCTGCAGAACTCATCATCGAGGGCTACCACGGTGCGCTCGACGGGCAGAAGCACTTTAGCACCTACTACCAGGAGGACCGCTGTGGCTACTTCTCTAACTACGGCGCAACGCTGACCCTCCGCAGCGGCGGAACCCGCAACCCCGTCATACACGACCTGAGCAGCATGGAAGGTGTCGATGCCGACTGGTTCTTCAGCTATCTTGGCTATGAGTTCAGCAAGGAAAAGAACACGGTGGTGGATCCCTACTATGAGGTTCCTGTCACCAACGAGTTCAAGATACTGCCTGAGGAGCCGGAAAGCTATAATGTTTATTTAGGCGGCCATCTCATCAACGAAGCCAACAAGGACGACTTCCGCCCGCAGTCGCTCTCGTCGGGTGAAGTGAGCTACGACCCTGACACCCACACACTGTATATGAAAGACGCGAAGTTCAATCGCCTCTATTACCCTATCGATGATAATAATGCACTATGTACTGACGGTCGCAAGGACTTCACGCTGGTGCTGGAAGGCGACAATACGCTGGTTGGATCGAACGAGGACAATTATTGGCATTCCATCTGTATGGGCAATTGGTACGAGTCGAACAAGCAGGCCGATTGCCACTATACCATCCGCTCCGCCGACCCGGACACCCCCGCTACCCTGCACTTCGAAAATGGATTCTATATTGATTGCAACAAAGCCCGCTACGTGACGGTAGACATCCAAGACGTGAACCTTTATAACGACGGAAAGAACTTGGATTTCTGGGGGAGCAGCTCAGAGGACGGAGAGGTTTACCTCAACATCACCAACTCTACGATAGACTTCGGGCTGGGCAGTAAGGGAAATTACATCTACGACTTCACTGACATCACGCTGGAGGACTGTCACTTCGATTACGACTTCTACTACGACACCAACGAACGTGTGGTGAAAGACCGCTTCGGCAACAAGGACACAGGCCCCGTCCGCATCATCCGCGACAATAATATCCTCTTGGGCGACGTGAATAACGACGGCAATGTTGACGAATACGACGTTAACGACATTGTCAGCCACCTTCAGGGCAATACGCCGGAAGGCTTTAACGAGCAAGCTGCCGACGTGAACGAAGACGGCGTGGTGGACTATAAGGACGCTCTTATCATAGGCGAAATGGCTGGCGTGCCTGTTGGCATTAGCGATGCTTCGCATCTAAATGAAAATGAGAAAATGAGAAATGGAGAAGACGATGGTGAGCACCAATCGTCTGAGAAACGCGGCGAGATGTACGA
>Ga0310786_10004730_pt1 | contig 18794 bp, 14 predicted proteins | sample AusTroGonzalo_MG_FD_203881 | JGI IMG/M metagenome (GOLD analysis project Ga0310786, IMG submission 203881) | Bovine rumen microbial communities from tropical cattle in Woodstock, Queensland, Australia - Gonzalo_03 (v2) (version 2) | ecosystem: Host-associated > Mammals > Digestive system >... | reverse complement strand
AAGAGGAAGTGCGTAGCCTTTTCCGTGAGGCGGGCTGGAACGAAGAGGTCCACTTTGACGGCTACGTGGAGGACTATGAATGGTAATTGCAGAAACCATCCTGTTTTTGGCAAGTGAACAGGCACGGATGCTTACTGGGCAAGATCTGGCGGGCATGACCTCTACCATTGCTATTTATAGGTGACATTGGGGTCAGCTACAGTCACACTTTCCGTTGGCTGATTGAATGCCAATGGTATCAGGGGAAATGATAACAGCGCCTCATCTATGAAATCGACTTTTTGGCGAATCCATGATATTGAAATATTCTATGTGATTGATTTCTGGCATGGTGCTGCCCATTTCTCCAACGACGGTAATGACATCGAAGCGCCAAGGATTTTCAATCTTGCGATAGTGTATGTAGTGATTGATGGCAAGGCTCAGGTTTTTCCGTTTTTGGTAGTCAATGGACTGTATGGGGTCACTGAAGTCACGATTTTTGCGGGTCTTCACCTCAATGAAAACGATGCAGTCGCCTTGTTGTGCGATGATGTCGATGTCGCGGTGTTTGGAGTGCCAGTCCCGCTCCAGGATGACGTATCCTTTCTCGCGCAGGTAGGCAACAGCCAGCTCCTCGCCCCAGATGCCCGTCTGCAGGTGTCTGGGACCTTCCTCCAACAAGTGTTCCCGGTTCTTGCCTTTTTCCATCAAGCCTTGGCATTTCTCAAAGGCATCGTGCATCCATCCCTTCTCGTCCTTTACACCACTTAGCAGGCGCTCCAATGCCCGGAGAATCTTCTCGGCCTCTTGCGTGCGATCTTCACATATCCGTATCTTCAGCACGTCAACCGCCGTCCAGAACATCGCCGACGTGGCGTAGGGACTTTTGTCGGTAGAATAAATAATGCGGGCTGCCTCGTATGCCTCTTCCTTGCGCCCTTGGTTCCTCAGTCCGAAAACTTCGTTGATGGTCATCGTTATTTGTCCTTCAAAACTTCTTCATTAATAGAGGAATCCAAGGAGCCAGAGAGGAATTTGGTTGTTTTTGCCAATTTCCGTATTATAGCGAGCGTAAATGATATCCGGCGTATATCTTATCTTATTAGGTGCATCGGCGTCGCAGACGCGGAATTTCAGTTTGCCGTCTACAAGGAAGTAGGGCTCCCGACCTGTCTGGTTTACCTTATGGTCTTTCCACAATGAGTTGACGAAGAACGTCTCCATTGCCGTCTGCTTCTCCACATGGATGGGATAGATGGCATAGAGCAGGTTCGAGTTATGGAGCATCACCTTCGACGGTTTCTTCGGGAACTTCTCTCCGACGGGATAAATCATGTTGAGCAGGCGGGCATCGGTAAGGTATTTGATATAGTTCATCACCGTTGCGCGACTGGTTTCAATGTCCTGCGCCAGCTTCGATACGTTTGGTGCCTTGGGCCCCTCTTCAGCCAGTCTATAGAACAGCTTCTTGATTTTCGGCAAGTACTTCAGCTCTATCTGCTTGATGAGCAGTATGTCCACCTCGGTCATCATGTTCATGGTCTTCAGCAGGTTCTCCGAGTAGTTACGGTGCTCCTGGAAGAAGGGATAGAAGCCATGATGGATGTAGTCCTGAAAATAGCGTCGCGGCGACACCGAGGGCAGAATCTGCTTGATGATGCGCTCATGGTTGTTCAGAATCTCGTCTAACGTGTACGGACGGAAGTTATTGCCAGTAAGCAGGTTCAGGAACTCACGGAAGGAGAATCCACGCAGGTTGTACGACTTCACAATGCCGTTCAACTCTGGGTTCTCGTCCTTCAAGCGCATCACGCTCGAGCCAGTAAACACAATCTTCAGTCCAGGGTACAGGTCGTAGCATTTGCGCAACTCTTGGGACCAGTCGTCCTGTTTGAATACCTGGTCGATGAGCAGTACCCGACCTCCACGATGATAGAACTCGCCCGCGAAATCGGCAATGCCGCGTCCTTGGAAGTAGAAGTTGTTCATGTTGATGTACAGGCACTGTTTATCACCCACGTCATACTTCTCCTTGGCATACTGCAGTAGGAATGTGGTTTTCCCGACGCCTCGCGTACCCTTGATGCCAATCATACGGTCGCTCCAGTCAATCTCATCCATGAGGGTGCGACGAACCGGTGCATTCACATGTTCCACCAAGTACCGATGTGTTCTAAAGAAAGCCTCCATTCTTGTTCCGGAAAAAAGATATTGTTTTAAAACTTTTGCAAAGGTACGAATAAATCCCCTAATTGCAAAGCCGAGATTGCAAAATGTTTCGCAACCTCGGCTTATTTTGTCGTTTTCTAAATAATTTTCGCTATGTTTCTGTCACAGGATTATTAGGTATTATACTCCTGCCACGACTTGATTTGAACGTCTTCCTGATTCATGGCTGTAAAGGCCTCGATGAAAGCCTTGGCCAGACGGACATTGGTCATAAGGGGAATGTTATGGTCAATGGCACCACGGCGGATGCGGTAGCCGTTGGTCAGCTCACGCTTCGTGTGGTTCTTTGGCACATTGACAATGAGGTCGAACTTGTGTGCGGCAATCATATCCATCACATTCTCGACGGCAGAACCATCGAGTACTGTGTCTTCGTCGGGCCATGCCACAGGAGTGGCCTTGACGCCATTGTCGTTGAAGAAGCGGGCGGTGCCTTCTGTAGCGTAGACCTTGAAACCCTTCTTCTGCAACTGCTGGGCAGGCTCAAGCAAACTGACCTTACCCTTGGCAGCACCAGAGGAAATCAGCACCGACTTCTTCGGCAGGCGATAACCCGTTGCTATCAAGGCATTTAACAGTGCCTCGTTCAAATCATCGCCTAAGCATCCGACCTCACCCGTTGAGGACATGTCAACACCCAGTACGGGGTCAGCATTCTGCAGACGGGCAAACGAGAACTGGCTGGCCTTCACGCCGATGCGGTCTATGTCGAATTCGCTGCGGTCAGGACGTTCGTAAGGAGCATCGAGCATAATTTTCGTAGCCGTCTCGATGAAGTTGCGCTTCAGAATCTTCGATACGAAGGGGAACGAACGTGAGGCACGGAGGTTACACTCAATGACCTTCACCTCGCGGTTCTTGGCTAAGAACTGAATGTTAAACGGGCCGCTGATGTTCAATTCTTTGGCAATGGCACGGCTGATGTGCTTGATTTGACGGATGGTAGAGTAGTAGATGTGCTGGGCAGGGAACACCATCGTTGCGTCGCCTGAGTGTACACCAGCATATTCAATGTGCTCAGAGATAGCATACTCTATTACCTCGCCCTTGTCGGCTACAGCGTCGAACTCAATCTCCTTGGTCTCAGTCATGAACTTCGAGATGACTACGGGGAACTCCTTACTGACTTCGGTAGCCATATTCAGGAAGCGATGCAGCTCTTCATCGTCGTAGCAAACGTTCATGGCAGCGCCAGAGAGCACGTAAGAAGGACGTACAAGCACGGGGTAGCCCACCTGGTTAACGAACTCCTTCACGTCGTCGAACGAGGTCAGCGCACGCCATGCGGGCTGGTCGATGCCAAGCTTGTCGAGCATGGCCGAGAACTTGTCGCGGTTCTCAGCACGGTCGATGTTGACGGGGCTTGTACCGAGTACGGGCACCCCCTGACGATAGAGCTTCATGGCGAGGTTGTTGGGAATCTGACCACCAACGGAAACGATGACACCCTTCGGCTGTTCCAAATCAATCACGTCAAGCACACGCTCCAACGACAGCTCGTCGAAGTAGAGGCGGTCGCACATGTCGTAGTCGGTAGAAACGGTCTCGGGGTTGTAGTTAATCATAATGGACTTGTAGCCTAGCTTACGAGCCGTGTTGATGGCATTCACCGAACACCAGTCGAACTCAACGCTGGAACCGATACGGTATGCACCAGAGCCGAGCACCACGACGGACTTGTCGTTCTGGTAGTAGTTGACGTCGTGCTTAGCCTTGTACTGCTCACCTACCGGATTGCCAAAAGCAGGTGTGTGCGTGTACGTAAAATAGAGGTAGTTGGTCAGTTCGGGATGCTCGGAAGCAACGGTAGGAATACGCTTCACGGAGGGCAGGACGCCGCGATCCTTGCGGTACTGACGCACCTGCAGGTTCTCCTTCTCCATGTTTCCCTTTGTAGGTTTCAGCACAAAGCGGGCAATCTGGAAGTCGCTGAATCCAGCGCGTTTTACTTCCAAAAGGAAAGCATCTAGTATTTCTTCCAACTTATTGAATTCTTGCAGTTTATGCTTCAAGTCAACGATGTGCTTCAAGCGCTCCAGGAACCATACGTCAATCTTTGTCAGCTCCTCAATACGCTCTACGGTGTAACCCTCTTCCAAGGCCTGGGCAATAGCAAAGATACGCAGGTCGGTGGGGTTGGCCAGTGCATCGTCCAAGTCGTCAAACCTCGTGTGGTCGTTGCCAACGAAACCGTGCATGCCCTGACCAATCATGCGCAGACCTTTCTGAATCATTTCCTCGAAGGAACGGCCGATAGACATAATCTCGCCCACAGACTTCATCGACGAGCCAATCTGACGGCTCACACCCACGAACTTCGTCAAGTCCCAACGAGGAATCTTACAAATCATATAGTCGAGGCTCGGAGCAACGTAAGCCGACGAGGTCGTGCCCATTTCGCCAATCTGGTCGAGTGTGTAACCCAGAGCAATCTTTGCAGCTACGAAGGCGAGCGGATAGCCAGTAGCCTTTGAAGCGAGTGCCGATGAACGGCTCAGGCGGGCGTTAATCTCGATAATGCGGTAGTCGTTGGTCACGGCGTTGAAGGCAAACTGAATGTTGCATTCGCCAACGATGCCGAGGTGCTTGACGCACTTGATGGTCAGTTCCTGCAGCATCTTCACCTGCTCCTCGGTCAGCGAACAGGTGGGAGCCACCACGATGGACTCACCCGTGTGGATGCCAAGCGGGTCGAAGTTCTCCATAGAAGCCACCGTGAAGCAACGATCGTTGGCATCACGGATGCACTCGAACTCAATCTCCTTCCAACCCTTCAGCGACTCCTCCACCAGAATCTGCGGAGCAAAGGTGAAGGCCGACTCAGCCAGCTCGATAAATGCCTTTTCATCGGGACAGATGCCGCTGCCAAGACCGCCGAGGGCGTATGCCGAACGAATCATAATGGGGAAGCCTATCTCATGGGCAGCCTTCAGCGCATCTTCCATGTTCTCGACAGCGTGGCTGACGGGAACTTTCAGGTCGACCTCGGCCAGCTTCTTCACGAAGAGGTCGCGATCCTCAGTATTCATAATAGCCTCGACGCTGGTGCCTAAGACCTCGACGCCGTACTCCTTCAAAACACCTTTCTGATAGAGTTCCGTACCGCAGTTCAGGGCCGTCTGACCGCCAAAAGCCAAGAGAATACCATCGGGACGCTCCTTTTTGATGATTTCAGTGACGAAGTAAGGAGTCACCGGCTGGAAATACACCTTGTCGGCAATACCTTCCGACGTCTGAATCGTCGCGATGTTGGGGTTAACTAACACGGAGGAAATTCCCTCCTCACGAAGTGCCTTCAAAGCCTGCGAGCCACTGTAGTCAAACTCGCCTGCCTGTCCGATTTTCAGGGCGCCCGAGCCAAGGACGAGCACCTTTTTGAGTTGCTTCTTCATTGGATTACTATTTCGTGTTGCACAAATCTGGCTGCAAAGTTACGAAAAAAACGTAAGGTAGAAAATAAAAAAAACAAAAAAATGCAAGAAAAACGTACATAATTGGAATAAATCAATTATCTTTGCAGGCAAAAGTGAATAATAAACCATTTTAGTCAATTTAAAAAAGTAAAACAGCATGAAAAATTTAAAAGTTGTTGCAGTAGCTCTCTGCGCTGCAATGTTGACAACAGGATGCGGTATGAATAATACTGCTAAAGGTGGTCTGATTGGTGCTGCCGGTGGTGCTGCCCTGGGAGCTATTGTTGGTAAAATCGCTGGTAACACCGTCGTTGGTGCTGCCGTAGGTACAGCCGTTGGCGCAGGTACTGGCGCTCTTATCGGCAAGCACATGGACAAGGTGAAGGCTCAGGCTCAGGCTGTGGAGAACGCTCAGGTTGAGAGCTACACTGATGCTAACGGACTCGAGGGCGTTAAGGTTACCTTCGACTCTGGTATTCTCTTCGGAACTGGTAGTTCCGCCCTTCAGGCTGCTGCCAAGAATTCTCTGACACAGTTTGCCAACAACGTGCTGAAAGTGAACACAGACTGCGACGTTGCCGTACAGGGCTACACTGACAATGCAGGATGGAGAAATTCTACTGCTGAGCAGAGCTATCAGAAGAACATCGACCTGTCGCAGCAGCGCGCACAGGCTGTGACCAACTACCTGACGTCACTCGGTGTTTCCAACAGTCAGATTCGTTCTACCACAGGTTTCGGCGAGGCTAATCCCGTAGCTGACAACTCTACCGCTGCCGGCAAGGCTAAGAACCGGCGTGTGGAGGTCATCCTCTACGCCAGCCAGGCTATGATCCAGGCTGCCGAGGCAGGCACTCTGCAGTAAGGGTTGAAGAATTAAAGAATTGAAGAATTAAAGGATTGAAGAATTGAAGAAATTCGTCAAGCGAATAATCAAGGGAATCGTGGTGGCATTCTTTGCCTCCACGATTCTTTCTGTGGTGGTGCTGCGTTTCGTCCCCGTGTATTTCACGCCGCTGATGTTCATCCGTTGTTTCGAGCAACTAAGCGAGGGCAAGGAGCTGAAACTGAGTCACCACTGGGTGTCGATTGACAAAATCTCGCCCTCTTTGCCCGTTGCCGTCATCGCCAGCGAAGACGCTAACTTCATGCGTCACCATGGTTTCGACTTCAAGGCCATCGAGCATGCCGCCAAACGTAACATGGAAAATCCGGAAAAGCGTAAGCTCGGTGCATCGACCATCTCACAGCAAACGGCCAAGAACGTTTTTCTTTGGCCGGGGCGTTCATGGTTGCGCAAAGGTTTTGAATTCTATTTCACGTCGCTGATAGAGCTGTTGTGGCCTAAGCAGCGCATCATGGAGGTCTACCTGAACTCCATCGAAATGGGCGAAGGCATCTACGGCGCTGAAGCGGTTGCCCGCGAACATTTCAACACCACAGCCGCTGAACTCTCCCGTTCACAGTGTGCGCTGATTGCCGCCACACTGCCCAATCCCCGCCGTTTCAGCTCCAAGGCTCCCAGCAGTTACATGCTGAAACGTCAGCACAAAATAGAACATGAAATGAAGTTCGTGAAAAAGTTTCCCCGTGAGGGAGAAGACAAATAAAGTGCCCTACCCTACCCTTCGTCAGATTTTCAGCTCTTTCAGTATCTCAGACATTCGCTGCATATTCTTTATTCGCATCGGCACAAGCGGCAAACGCAATACATTCTGAATAAAGCCCATCTCACTAAGCATGGCCTTTACTCCAGCAGGATTGCCGTCGACAAAGAGCAGTGAGAACAAGTCGGTGAAACGATGGTGAATCTTGCGTGCCGGATCATATTCTCCGCGCATCTGCAACCGTATCATTTTTGAGAACTCCTTCGGCAAGGCATTGCCGATAACGCTGATGACTCCAACCGCTCCGCACGATACCATCGGGAAAGTCAGTGAGTCGTCGCCGGAGATGACATCAAAGTCACGCGGTTTGTTTTTGATGATTTCGTCTACCTGTTCCAGATTTCCAGACGCCTCCTTAATAGCCACGATGTTGCGGCAGTCACGTGCCAGCCTGACCGTTGTCTCCGCCTTCATGTTGACACCCGTACGACCGGGTACGTTATAAAGCACTAAGGGCAGTTCTGTCGCAGCTGCAATGGCTTTGAAATGCTGGTAAAGTCCCTCCTGCGACGGTTTGTTGTAATACGGACAAACACTCAATATACCGTCTATGCCTTTAAAGTCACCGGTTTTCAGTTCCTCGACCACAGATGCCGTATTGTAGCCGCCACACCCCATTAATATAGGTACGCGCGCTTGTACAATATCTACTACAAGGTTTTTGATGGTGAGTTTCTCCTCTGCCGTAAGTGTTGGTGTTTCGCCAGTGGTGGCAAGGATGCAGAAGAAGTCGGCACCATTATCTAATTGATACTGAACCAATCGCTTCAGGGAGTCATAGTCCACGGAACCGTCTTCTTTGAACGGAGTAATCAGCGCAATGCCAAGGCCCTTGAATATATTTTGTACCATGAAAAGAGTATTTGTCTGAAAATCGCTGCAAAATTACACAAAAAGATTCAATCCTGCAACTATTCGGCAGAAAAACTGCGCTGAGGTCAAACGATTGGAGGTCATTTAATCGGTTCCATGTGAATGGTGACGTGCGTTTTCCCGCCGAAGCGTTCCTTCAGCTTCCGCTCTATGGCTGTAGCACGCTCATGAACCACTACAAGCGGCAGACTGCCGTCCATGCGGACATGCGCCTCAATGGCGATGCGGTTGCCTATGCGACGGGTGCGCAGGTTGTGCGGCTCCTGCACGTCGGGAAACGAACAGATGATGTCCTCTATCTCTTGTTCGGTCTCGGCAGGCAGTGAACACTCCGTCAGTTCGCTGACGCTTGTCTTCAGCAGTTCCCAGGCCACCTTCACCAGCATCAGTCCCACGACGATAGAGGCCAAGGGATCAAGTACTGTCCAGCGGTGTCCTAACCAGATGGCACCACCGATGCCAATGGCCGCTCCGATAGACGACAAGGCATCGCTGCGATGGTGCCAGGCGTTGGCAATCATCACCTGCGAGTCAAGTTTCCTTCCCTTCCGTGCCGTATATTGATAGAGCAGTTCCTTAATCGCAATCGACAGCAAGGCGGCCCACAATGCTATCCATCCGGGAGCTTCCAATATCTCGCCTTTCCACCATGCTGCCAATTTCGTGCCACCTGTCACAATGATGCCCGTAGCGGCAGCCACCAATGCCAAGCCAATAAGGAATGTGGCGATGGTCTCGAACTTCCCGTGACCGTAGTCGTGTGACTGGTCCTGCGGCTTGGCACTGATGCCCACAAAAACGAGCACAACGATGTCGGTCAGGAAGTCAGACAGCGAGTGTACAGCATCGGCAATCATGGCCGAACTGTGCCCCAACAGACCCGCAATGAACTTGAAGGTCAGCAGGGCCACATTTCCCGCACTGCCAACGAGCGTTACTTTGTATATTTCCTTCTCACGTGTCATCATCTGACTGTGTCTTTTCCGTTATGCGGTGCAAAAGTACACAATTTCTTCAAAATACAGAATCTCTTTTGCACTTTTCTGCCGAAAAAGCGACAAGTTTGCGGAAATTGTTGTATCTTTGCACAGGTGTAAATGAATAAAAACATAAAAACATGAAGGTATTACTGATTAACGGAAGCCCGAAAGAGAACGGCAACACATTCCTAGCATTAAGCGAGGTGGCGAAGACCTTGAACGAAGAGGGTATCGAAACAGAGATTATCAGCATTGGCAAACAGGCCGTACAGGGCTGCATCGCCTGTGCCATGTGCGGCAGAACGGGAAAATGCACGTTCAATGACGCCCTATACCAGAAAGTGCTGAGATCTGTCAAGGACGGCATCGACGGTCTTGTCGTGGGCTCTCCCGTCTATTACGGCGGGCCCAACGGCTCGCTCTGTGCCCTGCTCGACAGGGTGTTCTACTCATTGGGGCCACATTTGCAGTTCAAACCCGCTGCCAGCGTTGTCGTCTGTCGCCGCGGCGGTGCTTCAGCAACTTTCGACCGGCTGAACAAATACTTCACGATGATGAATATGCCACTGGTCAGTTCACAATACTGGAACATGGTCTACGGACAGACACCGGGACAGGCCGGCCAGGACGAGGAAGGCATGCAGACCATGCGCACATTAGCCCGCAATATGGCCTGGATGCTGAAGAAACTGAATGTCGGAGAGGACGGTCACCCGTCTCTTGAGCAACGAGTCTGGACGAACTTTATCCGATGACAAATACAAGGAGTTTGAGGAGTTTGAGGAGTTTAAAGAGTTTAAGATGTTCAAGGAGTTTAAGGAGTTTGAGGAGTTTAAGGAGTTTAAGATGTTCAAGGAGTTTAAGGAGTAGGGATATGATTAAAAGACTATTCACAGCAACAATGGTTGCACTGTTACTGATTCCCTGTCTGAGGGGAGCTGCCCACACAGGGGCTGAAGTGAAAGAGGCAGGTATGGCACAGACCGCCCCGATGGTGGTACGCACAACGTCGGGACTGGTGGAGGGTATCGACCAGGAAGGGTCGATAGGTTTCTTAGGTATTCCATACGCCAAGGTGGAGCGGTTTATGCCGCCGCAGCCTGTCAAGAAGTGGAAGGGTATCCGCAAATGCGACCACTGGGGACCGATGACCATGCAACAGCAGAACCGTCCGATGACGGAAGAGCAGATGTCGGAAAACTGTTGTGTGCTGAATGTGTGGACAACAGAAATCCCTTCACCATCCGCCACTCACTCTTCACCGCTTAAGCCCGTGATGTTCTGGCTCCACGGTGGCGGCTTCGATTCTGGCACCTCCGAATGGGATCCGGGCATGTGTCTGGCCAAGAAAGATGTGGTTGTGGTAAGCATCAACCACCGTCTGAACATCCTCGGTTTCCTTGACCTCTCCACCTGTGGCAAGAAATACAAGTACTCCGGTAATGTGGGTATGCTCGATGCCGTCAAGGCATTAGAGTGGGTACGCGACAATATTGCCAATTTCGGTGGCGATCCCAATAACGTTACCATCTTCGGCGAATCGGGCGGTGGTGGCAAAGTGGGTACGCTGATGTGTATGCCCAAGGCTAAGGGGCTCTTCCACAAAGCCATCATCATGAGCGGTACCATCCTCAATGTCAACACAAAGGCGATGACCGAGGAACTGGGCGAGGCTGTGCTGAAGGAACTGGGCATCGATAAAAAGAACGTAGACAAGATCAAGGACGTGCCTTACAATGAGCTCTATGCCGCAGGCCAGCGCGCTATGGCGGCCAGCATTGGCACCCGCCGTCCCGGCACCCCGATGATGTGGGGCTTCGGCCCGACGCCCGACGGCGAGGTGTTGCTACAACAGCCGTTCCAGCCTGCCTTTGCCAGCATCAGCGACGGCATCCCCCTTATGATTGGCACTACCTTCAACGAACTGCAGCGCTCTCGCTACAGCCAGAAAGTGACCTTTGAGCAAGCCCGCACCGAACTGCAACGCACCTTCGGCGACGAGACCGATGCCTATATCAGTGCGTTCATGGAGGCTTATCCTAATAAAAGTCTCGAATGGTTACCGCAGGACCTGCTCTGTATCGACTGGCTCTTCCGTCCGAAGACCATCATCACCGCTGATGCCATCGGTGGCAAGCGCAATGCCGATACATACGTCTACATGTATACCGTCACCGAATCTGACAACCGTGGGAACAAAGGCTCGGCACATGGCTCCGAGCTAAAGTACTGTTTCAACGTGCTCCATCACTACGGCAACCAGCTGTCGCAAACGACTATCGAAGAAAACAAGCCCTGGGCTGAGACCCTGAGCAGCGTATGGGCACAGTTCGCACACACAGGCAATCCCAACACAACAGGGTTGCCCGACTGGCAACCCTATACAAAGGAGAACGGTGAACTGATGGAATTCGGCGGCAACACGCCCCACATCCTCCACAACCACGACCGTAAGCTTGAGGAAATCATCGACCGCCACTGCTTCAAGCAGCTCGACGAGTTCCGGAAAACCCACAAGTAGTTACTTCATGTACTCGTAGTAGTACCAGTAGGAGTTCTCGTACTTATCGCGGACTTGGTTCTTGCAGTCCGAAGATTCGGGGTACTGGGCTTCCAACTTTTGCAGATCCTCGTAGTCTTCGTCCATGACAGTGTCGTGGTAGACAATCCGTGGATGGCTACGAAGATGGGTGTACAGAACGAGTGCCTCGCGATAATGGCGCGGCAGTTCGGCTGTGCTGTCGGAAACCTGGTAGTATTTGGTGATGTCGGCGGCAAAAGCGTCGAGGTCACGGTCGACAAGATAACCGCAGAGCACATAGTCGGCAACGGCAGCAGTAGCCTGTCCACCACGTTGCAGGTTACGCAGATAGTGAGCACCGTTCATGCCGTGTCGCGGCAGTGCACCCAGATGGCGGTAGAAGCTGTCAACAGGACAGAGCACCATCCGTGCATCGGAGCCAAGCATCAGGAGGTCGTCGCTGGTGCCAACGACAGGATAGCTAAAGAGCCGTTCGCCCAGTTCACCCTTTTTCGACAATGCGTATGCCCTGAGCATAGTCAGGCTGGCATCGCTCTCATGCGAGCTGCCGCCCACTCGCAGTGCCTCATCCACATCGCCCTTAATCAATGCTGTTTCGGCGTGTGACCGGAAATGAAACACGGCGTTAGAGTTGCCTATCAGCGTCACGCCCAGCATCATCACCGACATGACAAGCAGATTTATCCACATGCGTCGGGAAAGGAGTCCTCCGGTGCGGTCGTCCTCGTATGGCTGAATACCCCGTGCGACAAACACACAGCCCAGCCACAGCAGGACAATAATGACAATGGCGAGGAGTGAAGCGGGAAGGAGAGAAAGGGGAAGTGTGATATCCGTCAGTACCCCGAGTACGAGCATGGATGGCAGATAGGTCAGGGCATGGTAGCGCTTCGACAGTTTTGTCAGGGCATAGACGCCCAACTGCAGGAGCTGTAGCAGAGCTGTTATGACGACTGCACCGACGAGCCGGTTGTAGGATGTCTGTCCGCCGCTGAGTATATATTGTGCAACGGCGAGGAGGTCAGCCTGGAAGAAAAACAGCCAGCAGAAGGAAAAAACCACAAAGACGATAGCACACACCGTGCGTGTCACGATGGTGCTACTGCCTTTTGATGGATGATTGAAATTCATATCTTCTTAGTTTGAAATTTGAAGTTTGAAATTTGAAGTTTATGATTACTGTTGCGGTTTTGTGGCTTTGACAATCTTTGTTAATACTGCTATAAGCCTTTTGCAATCAGCGAAGATAGACTCATACTCTTTATCGCTTATGTATTGCGTGTCATGCAGCAAGTCAATCCAAAAGCCCGATTCAGAAGCCTCTTTCAGAGCAATATTCATCTTATTGGTGAAATCAGCCCGACTTTGGGCATTTTTGCCCTCAAAAACATTGGCTCCGATGCTAGTACCCGACCTGAGAAGCTGCTTAGACATGACGTATTCCTTTTTATTGTCAACCAGATAATTGAATAGCTTCACTACTCTAATGGCAAAAGCTTTCGAGAGGTCGTAGACATTATTCTCAATAGGAGCACAATACTTATCCAACATCACTAATCATAAATTTCAAACTTCAAACTTCAAACTTCAAATTTATTTAGTTTTTCTTCAACACCACGGCCGAGCGGGCGGGCAAGTAAAGCTTCAGCCACTCCTTCTTGTCCTGCACGTAGAGCGGGTCGTAGTTGGTGAAGTGCGTCATCGTGTCGTCAGCAAAGCCATTGCCGCCAAAGTCCTTTGAGTCTGTATTGAGTACTACATCATACGAGCCTGTCGGCACAAGGAAGCCATAGTCGGTGTAGCTGCGCGATGGCGAGAAGTTGAACACGAAGACGAGGTCGCCACGCATGAAGCAGAGCACCTGGTCGCCGTCGTTGTGCCAGATTTCCTGTACGGGCTTGTCCTGGAAGTTACGCACCGACTTGATGGTCTTCAGCATGGCCTTGTCAAAGTCGCCAAGCCAGTGGTAGCACAGGTCTTTGTTGTCGACAAGGTTCCACTGCCGCCGTGCGTACTTGTAGCTCCAGCCATTGCCTTCGCGTGGGAAGTCAATCCACTCCGGGTGTCCGAACTCATTACCCATGAAGTTCAGGTAGCCGCCGTTAATAGCTCCACAAGTCACCAGTCGTATCATCTTGTGCAGGGCAATGCCACGCTGGGCCATTTCATTGATATCTTTTTTGGAGAAATGCCAGTACATGTCGGCGTCGATCAGTCGGAAGATGATGGTCTTGTCGCCCACCAGTGCCTGGTCGTGACTCTCGCAGTAGGAAATGGTCTTTTCGTCCGGGCGGCGGTTCTTGACCTCCCAGAAGATGCTGCACACGTTGATGTCCTCGTCGCGTACCTCTTTAATAGTCTTGATCCAGTAGTCGGGAATGTTCATGGCCATGCGGTAGTCGAAGCCATAGCCGCCGTCCTCGAACTTCGCTGCCAGTCCGGGCATGCCGCTCACCTCCTCGGCAATGGTAATGGCATTAGGGTTCACCTCGTGGATAAGTTTGTTGGCCAGTGTCAGGTAGCAGATGGCATTGTCATCCTGACCACCGTTGAAGTAGTCGCCGTAGCCGGTGAATGCCTCACCCAGTCCGTGACTGTAGTAGAGCATTGAGGTGACACCGTCGAAGCGGAAGCCGTCGAAGCGGAACTCCTCAAGCCAGTACCTGCAGTTCGAGAGCAGGAAGTGCAGCACGTCGTCCTTGCCGTAGTCGAAGCACAGCGAGTCCCAGGCCGGGTGCTCGTGGCGCTCGCCGGGATAGAAGAACTGGTTCGGGTCGCCGGCGAGATTGCCTAAGCCCTCCACCTCGTTCTTCACGGCGTGCGAGTGGACGATGTCCATGATGACGGCGATGCCCATGCGGTGAGCCTCGTCGATAAGTTCCTTCAGCTCCTCGGGCGTGCCGAAACGGCTTGAAGGAGCAAAGAACGAACTGACGTGGTACCCGAAACTGCCATAGTAAGGATGCTCCTGGATGGCCATCACCTGTATGGCGTTGTAGCCGTCGGCCTTCACGCGCGGTAGCACATTCTCCCTAAACTCAGTGTATGTCCCCACCTTCTCGGCATCCTGTCCCATGCCGACATGGCACTCGTAGATGAGCAGCGGTGACTTCTTGGGCTTGAAGCCGGCCTTCTTCCACACGTAGGGAACCTTCGGGTTCCACACCTGTGCGGAGAAAATCTTCGTCTGTTCGTCCTGCACCACACGCCGGCACCAGGCAGGAATACGCTCGCCCTCGCCGCCGTTCCACTTCACCTTCATCTTATAGAGCTGACCGTGCTGCAGGTCCTTGTCCTTCAGTTTCAGCTCCCAGTTGCCGGTGCCCTCTATGCGCTTGCACTTGTATTTCTCATCCTCCTGCCAGTTATTGAAGTCGCCGATGAGGTATATTTCCGTTGCGTTCGGTGCCCACTCACGGAACACCCAGCCGCGCGTCAGCTTGTGCAGTCCGAAGTACATGTGACCGGCAGCGAAGTCGCTCAGTGTGCGCTTGCCTTTTTGCGTTAGCTGCGATATCTTCCACAGGGCATGGTCGTGGCGGCCGCAGATGGCTGCCTCGAAGGGCTCCAGCCATGAGTCGTTCTGCACCAGTCCGATGTGCTTTGGAGTTTGATGTTTGATGTTTGAAGTTTGAAGTTTTTGATTACTTACAGCCTTCTTTCCGGCGGGCTTCTTTGCTGCAGTCTTTTTAGCAGCAGCTATCTTTTCCGTTGTTTCTGCTTTCTTAGCCATAAACTATTGTCTTTATTTATGATAATTGAACTCTGAATTGTTGTTGATCTGTATTGAAGTTTTGATTTTTGAATTTAGAGTAATCATAAACTTTAAATTTCAAACTTCAAATTTCAAACGGACTTTAACTCTCATTGCCTGTCTACTTCGCGGTGGCCGTTGGTATAGGTTCCTGTAGCGGTAACATTTCCGTTACGGTCTTTCTCCACGAACTTGCCGTCACGCTTGTCGTCCACGTAGCTGCCCTCGAAGCGCTTGCCGTCCTTGTTCTCCTCGATGGCCGGACCGTTGCGCTTGCCGTTCTTGAAGCGGCCCTTGAACTTCGAGCCGTCGGCGTAGCGGGCTATGCCCTCACCGTCTATCTGTCCGTTTTTGAACTGTCCCTCATAGACGTCACCGGCCTGTGTGGTCAGCTTGCCCTTGCCATTGGGCTTGTCGGCCTTCCACGCTCCTACGTAGATGTTGCCGTTCTGCCAGACGAGTGTGCCCTGGCCGCTCTTGTCGCCGTTCTGGAACTGTCCGGTGTATTTGTCGCCGTTGGCATAGCGGAAGATGCCGGTGCCAGTACGCTGGCCCTGCTCGTAGTCGCCCTCGTAGACGTCACCGTTCTGGAAACGGTAGATGCCCTTGCCGTGCTGCACGTCGTTCTGCCACTGGCCTACATAGACGTCGCCGTCGGCATATTTGAACGTGCCCTTGCCCCAGCGCTGGTTGTTCTGCCACTGACCGTCGTAGGTCGAGCCGTCGGCCCAGTCGTAAAAACCGCGGCCCTGCTTCTTGTCGTCTTTCCAGTCGCCCTGGTAGTAGGCACCGCCGGCAAAGGTGTACGTGCCCTTGCCCTCGCGCTTGTCCAGTTTCCACTCGCCGTCGTACTGGTCGCCATTATAATAGTACATGATGCCGTGGCCCTGCTGATAGTCGCGGAACCACAGCCCGTCGTAGCGGTTGTTGTTCTGGAAATAATAGATACCGTGGCCATGCTGCTGGTCCTGGAACCACTCGCCCTCGTACTTCTCGCCGTCGCTGAAGGTGTAGATGCCATAGCCCTGGCGCTTGCCTTTGATGTAGTCACCCTCGTAGGTGTTACCGTTCTTGTACGTCGCTTTTCCCTTACCATGCGGCTTTCCTGCCACCATCTCACCCTGATACTCGCCACCATCCTTCGTGGTGGTCGAACCAAGGGTTATCTTCTGTGCACTGGCCGTCGTCCAAGCGGCCATTAATGCGGTTGCTAATAATATATAATGTCTCAAAATCTTGCGTTCTTTGGTGAATAATGGCCCAAAAGTACGAAAAATTTCGCAGCCGACAAAATTGGCGGTGCTTTTTTAACTGCTATTTGCAAAATTATCGTTACCTTTGCAACCGCAAAAAACAAACAAAAACAGAAGAAGAGCATGAAATTCATTGCAATCATCCCAGCGCGCTACGCATCGACGCGCTTTCCCGGCAAGCCATTGGCCGTGCTTGGCGGCAAGCCGGTCATCCAGAGAGTCTACGAACAGGCAGTCAGTGTCATCGACGAGGCCTACGTCGCCACCGACGACGAACGTATCTTCCAGGCCGTCAGTGGCTTCGGCGGCCGCGCCGTCATGACCCGCTCTGACCACAAGAGCGGCACCGACCGCATACAGGAGGCGGCAGAGAAGATCCTCGCTGCCGGCGGTCAGACGACCCCTGCCGATGTCATCATCAATATCCAGGGTGACGAACCGTTTATCCGCCGGTCGCAGATCGAGACACTCTGCCGGCTGTTCGACGACCCGCAGACACAGATCGGCACCCTCGGCAAACGTTTCGAGATGATGGAGGCTGTAGAGAACCCGAACTCGCCGAAGATTGTCTGCGACGTCAACGGCTTCGCACTCTACTTCAGCCGAAGCGTCATTCCGTTCATCCGCGGCACCGAGCACGCCGACTGGTTCCCGCAGTTCCCCTTCCTCAAGCATTTGGGCATCTATGCCTACCGCCGCGAGGTGCTCGCCGCCATCACAAAACTGCCCCAGAGTCCGCTCGAAAAGGCGGAGAGTTTGGAGCAGCTCCGCTGGTTACAGAATGGCTACCGCATCCGCGTCGGCGAGACCGACGTCGAAACCGTCGGCATCGACACGCCCGAGGATCTGGCCCGTGCCGAGCAGTTCCTGAAAAAATCTTGTTAACGGCAGCAATCCGCTGTAGGGGCAGGCCCCGTGCCAGCCCGCACCGCCAACAGGCGGTATGTCCGCGCGAAGAAAAACGCCGTGGCCGGCGTGCGGGCTGGCACGGAGCCTGCCCGTACACAGTTAAAACAAAAAAAACCACGCCCCCGTGCACCCTATTGAGTAAACATTCTGAATATCAGACGAATAAAGGGTGCTATATTGGCAAAAAACCGCGCCCCCTCCGTGCACCCACCGTGCACCCTTCGCGCCCCACCGTGCACCCTTCGCGCCTCCCTATATTTTTGCGCCTCTGAATTTGCGGCAAGGCGAGTGGTCGTTCGTGTATACGCGAATGGTCATTGGGGCATACGCGAACAGTCGTTTGCGTATACGCGAACGGTTGTTTGGGCATACGCGAACAGAAATAATCAGCATCATCTGTCCCTCTTTCCAGCATCCTCATTCCCTACATTCGGCAACTCTATCCCACTTTTTAGGCACCTTTTCACCAGCATGTAACTGCGAATCAACATTCCGCCGCTGTAGGGGCAGGCCCCGTGCTAGCCCGCACCGCCACCAGGCGGTATGTACGCGCTGGTGATGATGTATTTTTAGTCGCTGCAAACTGTGTCTTAGTGGGTGAAGCTTCCAAGCTTTGCGGCTGCATCAAATCATCTTGATAGAATCTTAGCTACTGCAAAGCTTGACTGCCATCATTGCAAAGCTTGGAAGCTTCACCCACTACTGCCATCATTGCAAAGCTTGGAAGCTTCACCCACTACATAGGCAGGTCTGTTTCAAAAATCTGTGATTTATGCTGAGCTTGTCGAAGTATCTGTGTGAGGCACATTAGGGTGCACGGTGGGGGCACGGTGGGGGCGCGGTTTTTTGCAATCGCGCCCCCACACAATCATTTGTCTATCAATAAGATAGCCACAAAAGGGTGCACGGGTGCACACTTTTTTTGTTTTTGCCGCTGTAGGGGCAGGCCCCGTGCCAGCCCGCACCGCCACCGGGCGGTATTGACCCGTGTCAGCCCGCACTGCCACCAGGCGGTATGTACGCGCCAGTGAAGACAGTTCAAATGTTTGATTTGTCAGATTTATAGGATTTCTGCCCCGCAGGGCACTCATATCTGTTAGTCGCCTTTGGCGAGAAATCCTTCAAATCGTCCAAATCTCTCAAATACTATGGTGGTGAAATGAAAACGCCGTGACCGGCGTGCGGGCTGGCA
>Ga0310786_10004729_pt1 | contig 18801 bp, 14 predicted proteins | sample AusTroGonzalo_MG_FD_203881 | JGI IMG/M metagenome (GOLD analysis project Ga0310786, IMG submission 203881) | Bovine rumen microbial communities from tropical cattle in Woodstock, Queensland, Australia - Gonzalo_03 (v2) (version 2) | ecosystem: Host-associated > Mammals > Digestive system >... | reverse complement strand
TCAAGCCATTTGCATCAACTATAGCTTCAATTTCTGCTAATGCTTTTTCTATCCTCTGAATTTCTTTCACAGCTTTTGCGTTTATATCAGGAATATTCTTTACTCTGTCGAGGGTATCCGCCTGATTCACGATCTTTTCGAGAGTTTCGTATTTATCGATTACTTTGTTTATGTCTTTATTAATTCTAGGAATATTCCGAACTTTTTGGAATGTATCTGCTTGTTCAACGGATTCGATAAGTTCTAAGGCCTTTCTTACTTCTTCTTTTCCTGATAAGTTCAATCCGAGAACATTCTTTACTCTTTCCAAGGTGTTTGCGCTGTCCAGACTCGATTCCAGAGACGCCAAATAATCGACTTTTCTGTCTGCATCGTTTATGTCCTTTATACTTCCCCTGATTTTTTTGATGTCTTCGTCCGACTTAAGACTTGCTTTACCGACAGTTCTCAACAAATCCAAAATTTTCTTTTGCAAAAGTCTTACTTCATCTTGGACATATTCGTTATCGCAAATAGACTGAATATCGTTGAGTTGAGGAAGATCTTCCTTGATAATTTCTGCTTCACTTTTTACGGATTTTTGAGTTTTTGCTTCGTCAGATTTCGCAACTACATCGTATCCCTGCATACAAAACATAAAACCAAATACAAAACAAAATACTTTCTTCATTTCCTACTTCCATACTAAACTTTATGGCTATTGTATGAAGTACAAGTTGAAATTTAGTTAACAAAATGAAGAATTTTGAATTTTATTGATGTTTGCTATGAAATCTTTTTAGATTTGTTTCTGATTGGGCTTATATAGAGTCCAGCGCGAAGCATAGTTGAATTTCTTTTTATTCAACCAATCGAGATTCCTTGATTTAATTTATATCTCATGATTAAATGCAAGTAGATGTCTCATAATTGAGTGTATTGGATAAAGATATGAACAAGTTTAAAATCGGACCGTTTCGAGCGACTGCTTTGGTGGCCGGAAATATGATCGGGTCGGGAATTTTAGTGGCTCCCGCGCTGTTGGCGCCTTATGGGCAGATGTCTTTGATCGGTTGGATTTTAACGACTATTGGGGCTTTGGCTTTAGCTCTGATTTTTTCAAAATTAGCGATTTGGATTCCGAATTCCGGCGGACCTTACACCTATGTTAAGCACGTATTTGGAGATTTTGTCGGATTTCAAATGGCGTGGGGTTACTGGATCAGCTCTTGGTGTGGAAGTGTTTCTCTTTTGGTCGGAACTTTAGAATATATATCTGTTTTTGCTCCGGAATTTGTATCTAATACGACTTATTCAATGATTTTTGGATTGAGTATGATTTGGCTCTTCACATATTTTAATATTCGAGGGCTGAAAGAAACAACTTTCGTTGGAATTATCGTATTTTTGATAAAGGTTGTTCCTTTAGTGCTTATTGCGGCCGTTGGGATTTTTTACGCAGATTTTTCGAGAGTATTTACTTTTGAAAAATGCGATTGGTCATCTTTAGGTAGCATGTCTACAGTGTTGCTTTGGGCATTCATCGGACTGGAATCTGCAACCATTCCATCGGAAGAAGTGGAAAATCCGCAGACAACTATTCCGGTTGCGACAATTGCCGGAGTGTTGCTCACAGCTACGATATATATTTTAGGAGCGATTGTTATTACCGGTGTTTTACCACAAGCTGAATTGATTAAATCGGCGGCGCCTTACGTTGATTCAGCCAGCAAGATTTGTGGTCGTCCGGGATATTTGTTCATGATAATCACAGGAATTATCGGATTGGCAGGATCCCTGAACGGATGGATTTTAATTCAGGGGCAAGTTCCATACGCCGCGGCGAAAGAAGGATTATTTCCTGCTGTATTTTTGAAAACAAATAAAAATGGAGTTCCACGCGGAGTCGTGATTGGAAGCGTTTTGATGTCAGTAATGTTTATCATGACTCATCAAGAATCTTTGGTTAAAAACTTACGTCTATTTATTGATATTGCAGTGCTTGCAATGCTTCTTCCTTATTTCTACTCGGTTATCGCTTACGGATATTTGGCAGTGGTGAAAAGAGATGAATTGTCGCGCACAGAAAAATTTTTCATGCCGATAATCGGGTTTATAGCATTTTTATATAGTTTTATTTTGATAGTCGGGGCTGGTAGAGAACTTATTTATCTTTGTTTTTTGATTTTCTTGCTGAGTGTGCCTTTTTATTGCTTTATCAAGAAAAAATAATTTATGAGCAGTTAGGAGATTTGCTGTGGAGTTGAAAATTTATCCGGATCCAATTTTGGCGAAGAGATGTGCCGATGTTGAAATAGGAGACGTGAGCGTTCTTCCAATTCTGGAGGAGATGAGTAAAAAGCTCTATGAGTGGGAAGGAGCAGGTTTGGCCGCTCCTCAAATCGGAGTATTGAAGAAGTTGGTTGTAATAGATATTCGAGCAGAACCGGCGACATTATATAAGATGATTAATCCAAAAATAATTTGGAGGTCGGAAGAGTTGATTGATTCGAAAGAAGGGTGTTTATCTCTTCCGAAATTGAGAGCAACAGTTGTTCGTCACGAAAAAGTTCGGGTCGAATATTTTGATGAAAATTTCCAAAAGAAAACCATTGAGGGCGAAGGATTTTTATCCTGTTGTTTGCAACATGAAATTGATCATCTCAGCGGAAAGTTATACATCGACCATTTGAGCCGTTTGAAAAGAGGAAGATTTCTTTCTAAATTCAGAAAGTTACAGAAGGAAGAGTCGGAAGAAAAGGCGTTTGAAGATGAAGAATAAGCGCGTAGTTTTTATGGGGTCGACGGAGTTTTCGTTGGCTTCGCTGAAAAAACTTTACGAAGACGGATTCAATATTGTTGCGGTTTATTCTCGCGAGCCGAAGCCTGTGGGACGTCACTATAAATTGACTAAAACCATTGTTCATGAGTTTGCGGAATCGAAAAATATTCCCGTTTATACTCCCAAAACTTTCCGAGATGAAAATCAATTAAAGATTTTCGCAGATCTCAAAGCGGATGTTGTGGTGGTGTCGGCCTATGGACTGATAATTCCTCAAGACTTGTTGGATTTGGTTCCTTTCATCAATATTCACGGATCGTTGCTTCCGAGATGGCGTGGGGCAGCACCGATTCAGCGAGCAATTCTCGCGGGAGATGAAGAAACCGGAATTTCAATTATGAAAATGGACGCAGGATTGGATACCGGTGATGTGATTTCTGTAAAATCAGTAAAAATCAGTGAAGAAATGAATTATCAGCAATTGTCAGAAGTTCTAGCTCGGCTAGGAGCAGAAATGATAGAAGAAACTTTGCTGAGTTTAGATGAATCTTTGAAAAAAGCGATTAAGCAGTCGGAAGAAGGAGCTTGTTATGCTCACAAAATTGACAAAAAAGTAGCGAAATTCGAGTTGTCCGACAGCGCTGCGGAGATTGTAAGAAAAGTAAAAGCATTTGCTCCTGCTCCGGGGGCGTGGACAGAATTAAGCGGTAAGCGTCTGAAAGTTTTGGATGCTTCGTTGGTGAAAAACGGCAAAGATTGCGAAGATGATTTGGTTTTCGAATCTACGGACGGAAGTTGGATTGCAAAAATTGTGCAGCCGGAAGGTAAAAAGCCGATGACGGGACGTGATTTTCGCAGAGGATATTTGAGAAAGTAAGTGTATTTATCGGATTCAGTTGTTTTAGGCGCAGTTCAGGGTATTACAGAATTTCTTCCGGTAAGTTCGACGGCTCATACTGCGTTATGCCAGAAAATATTTTCGCTCCATCATTTCGGCGGAGATTTTAATATCCTACTAAATCTCGGAACTTTGTTCGCTTTGATAATTTATTTCTTTCGAGATTTTTTGAAAATTTTTTTTGGCGGACTCAATTTTATATGTAACAAGAATTCAAAAAATCGTGATTTTTTCCTTATAATTTTGTTGGCGAATCTTCCGACGATTGTTTCGTTTGGATTGTTGGAATTTTTAGAAATTAAGTTTATATCTGCAAAATTAGCAGTTGTTAATCTAATCGGATTCGGAATCTTATTATATTTGTGTGATAAAAAATCCGCCGACAAAAAAGAATTATCATTTAAAGATGCGATGAAAGTCGGATTTGCTCAGATATTATCTTTTTTTCCGGGAGTCAGTAGGCTCGGAATCTGCCTATCGATGTGCCGTTACTTAGGATATGGTCGACGAGAAAGTTTTAAGTTTTCGATGTTATTATCAATCTTCCCGGTGGTAGGAGCTTGTTTTTTGAAATTATTGAAAATATTTGTGAAAAATGCATCTGCAGTTTCTTTCGTTTACGTATCGGCAGGAGTCATTTCAGCTTTTATTTTCGGAATTATCTCTGTTTATGTTGTAGACAGATTTTTAAAAAAACATACATTTACTCCAATCGTTATTTATCGAATAATTTTCGGTCTTTGCATTTGGTTTTTATAAATTTTCTTTGAAATTAACTTTAAATAAAGTTTTGTTTGTTTAACTACTATTAGATTAGTAGGACGAAAACGAATGTATGTAGATGTAATAATACCGAATTTCGATGAAAGCGGAGAAGATGTTTTAATCTCGACATGGTACAAAAAAGTAGGAGATAAGATCTCTAACGGAGAGGTTATTGCAGAAGCTGAAACTTCGACGATTGCCTGTGGAATAACATCAGGATACGATTGTTTTCTTTCTAAAATAATAGCAAAAGAAGGGGAAACAGTTCCTCAAGGATCGAAGGTTGCTGTCATAGAAGTGGATGTTGAAAAACCAACCGGAATAGAGACAGAAAACATTCGGGAAGAGGCAGAAGAAGAACTGAAAAATATCAAAGTGTCTCCGGAAGCGGAAGAAAAAGCAAGAGAAATAGAGGAAGAAAAGCAAGCCGCAAACAAGATAAATCAAGATGAAAACAAATCCGAAGAAACGGAAGAAAAGTTGAAACAAGAAGCTCTGCAAAAAGAGGCGGCGGCTTCGCGTGCGGAAAGACGTCGAGCTTTGATGGATATGCAGAGCGGAAAGATTAGCGCAGATGAAATAGAGAGAAGGCGCGCTCGTCGGGAAGCTTTACAGAATATCGAACAGGCAGTTCAGCGTGAAATAATAAAGGAAGAGATAGAGGAACAGGAAGAAAACGAAGATTATTCATTATCGGTTTCTTCGAAAAATCATTCTAATGATTTAGTTGCGAATTCAATCGATGATGTTATCGATGAAGGAGATATGTTCAAGGACGACAGCTTAGTTGCGGACGATTCCATGGAAATTGATGAAATAGAACCGTTTGTCGTGGAAGAAGAAAAGAGAGAAGAAGAGAAAAAAGCTTCCGAGCAGGAAGATACCGTGGTTTCGGCTTTCGCGGAGCAAGCTGAACAGAAATTCAAGAGTATTTTGAGAGATGCTGAGGCTCAAGCGAAAGCAGAAGCAGACAAAATGCGTGAAAAAATCATGGAAGACGCTAAGGCGACGGCAATAGCGGAAAGTGCCATGATGAAGGCGAAAATTCTCAGAGAATATGAGGACAAAGCTTCGAAAGATGCCAGCGAAATGCATAAGAAGATCGTGCAAGGATCGATTTCCGAGGCTCAAAATACAAAAACTAAATTGATCGAGGAAGCGAAAGCTGAGGCAATTAAAGAGGCTGAAGCACTTAAGATTAAAATAAAAGAAGACGCTCAGAAAAACGCGGAACAAGAAGCGGAAGTTATAAAACAGAATTCTTTGAAAAATGCCGAAAGGGAAGCGAAAGAGGAAGCCGATAAGATTTCCAAGGAAATTATCGAAAAAGCAATTACCGAATCCAAACTTGAAGCAAATGAAATCAAAAAAGATATTATAAAATCAGCCGGAAAGCACGCGAAAAAGGAATCTGAGCTGTTAATTAAAGATGAGTTACGCCGCGCGAAAAAGGAATCTCAGCAAAAATCAGAGGAGATAATTACTTCGGCTATTCTCGCATCTAAACAAAATGCTCGCGAAATAAAGGAAGAAGTTCTGGACAAAACAAAAGCCGGGGTTCAGGAAGTTATGGATAATATGCTGAAGTCGGTGATTGCGGACGGTCAGCAAGCGATCAGTCAGGCTGAGGAAATTAAAGCTAAAATCGCAGAAGGAATGAAGGAAAGCATCGATCAAGCTGAAAGTGCCAAAGAAAAAATCGTGGACGAAATTAACCGAAGCCACGCAAAAATTATGGCGGAAATAAACGAAAGTAAGGATAAAGCGATTTCCGGATTGAAAGAAAGTATCGATCAGGCCGTTTCTACTAAAGAGAAATTATCGGAAGAAATACAAAATCAATTGAAGGAAGTGACTTCCGCCAAAGAAAAACTGGTGGAGGAAGTTAAAAACAATATCGATCAGGTAACAAACGTAAAGGAAAAACTCGTTAAAGAGATAAACGAAAGTAAAGAAAGATTGGTGAGCGGAGTGAAAGAAAGCATCGATAACGCGACCAATGCAAAAAATAACCTTTCGGAAGAAATCAAACATGATATCGATCGCATGATTGAAAAGAAAAAAGAAATCAATCAGGAAATCAAGGAAAGCATCGATTCAGCAATCAGTGAGAAAAAGAAAATAGACAGAGATATTCGGGAAAGTATAGACCAAACTTTGGCTCTCAAGAGTAATATTTTGGAAGATATGAAGTTGCGTTTTAGCCGAATTTTTGATGATATTTCGCAACACACTCGTGAAACACTAGCGGGAATAAAAAGTGAGATTTTGAGAGATGCTGATGAGAGAATTAGGAAGATAAAAGATTCTTGCCATGCGCGTGATCTCGCCGAAGAGATTATTGAGGAGAGAATTAACGCTAAACAGGATGAAATTGTTGAAAAATTGATCAGCACCGAACAAAAATTAGATGAATTGAAAGATATTGAAGAAAAAAAAATCAATGAAGAAACTCGGAAAAGAGAAAATATTGAGAAAATTACGAAAAATTTGATCGATGCCGAGCAAAAATTAGAAGAAGATATTCAGGAAAAAGAAATTCTCGATGAAAATTTGAAGGCGAAAGAAGATGAAATCGTTGAAAAATTGATGAATATCCAAGTAGAAGATGGCGGAACTCCGGAAATGTATGCCGATAATTGGAATAAACCTAAATTTTTCTATTCGCCAGATGATAAGAAAGAAAATATTGATTTTCTCAAACAAAAAATTTCCAAGAAAATGAAGGACACGTACGATTCTTCAGTGATCGCAACCATCTCCAATGAAGTAGATATGTCTGCGATTATGTCTTTGGAAAAGGCCTTCGGTGAGGCATTTTCGAAAAAGTATAATACTCGTCTTGGGTTTACTCCTTTCTTTATAATGGCATCTGTTGGTGCGTTGAAGCGTTATAAAGTTTTTAATGCCCATATTCATGGGGACGAGATTATATACAAAAATCATTTCGATATTTCCGTAATTACTTGCGGAAACGATGGCATTTACGCTCCGGTTATACGTGAAGCGGATAAATTAAACTTTGCAGAAATCGAAAGACGAATGATTTCATTGTCTCGCCGGGCTGTTGAAGGAACTTTGTCCATAGAAGAAGTCTCTGACGGAACTTTTACCGTAGTGAACGCCGGAGCTTACGGATCTCTTATGGGAACGGATATTTTGACGCCTCCTCAGGTCGCGACTTTGAGTGTTCACAAAATGCACAAAAAGCCTGTCGCAACAAAAGAAGGTGTGGAAGTAAAACCAATGTTGTATGTTTCATTGTCGTACGATCATCGAATTGCTGACACGAAATTAGCCACTGAATTTTTGGATCATATCAAAAACTACGTAGAAAATCCGGGCTGGCAACTGTTAGGGTTATGAGGTTGGCAAGACCTTCTGACTTCATTATATCTCATAAGATTGAGGAAGCTCTTTTTGTATTGAAGTTTTTACAATTTAACAAATAATTAAGTTAGTTTTTTATTAAAATATATAACTTAATTATTTGATTTTAGAAAAAAATTATTGCATATTAAAAAATAAAAATCTTAACATTAATTCAAAAATATTTTTCTTCCACTTTATTTTGTTAAAAAAAATTGATACTGTTTTTCCATATGAGAAATTAGAGATATTTACTATGAATAGATATATGGATAGTTCAATAAAGATTTTTGTTTTGTTGCTTTTTCTCGGAGTTTTTCCGGTTTTTGCTGACGACAATGTCGAGGTGAACGGTGTTTCTGAATGTGCTGAGTGTGCTAAAGGGACAGATTTTTTTGAAGGTTTTGCGGTTGGAGTTGATGCCGTTTATGGTCATGCAGAGGCGAATCACGATGTTACTGACAATGGGATAATTTTTCAAAATGGAGATGTTTGGAAGGATGTTGATTTGTACAGTCTGCCGCATAAGCGATCTCAAATTGTTCCATCTGTAAATGTCGGATATTCTTGCTTTTTCAAGAATTGGTATGTTGGCGTAGTAGCAGATATTTTATTGGGAAGAAATAAGGAAAGAACTGATACGTTATCAAAAGCCAACGGACATTTTAAAATGAACGGAATTTCCTACGGAGTTAAGGTTAAGAGTGGGTACTATTTTGAAGATTTGAATTCGGTGATTTATGGAATTGCGGGCATAAAATGGCAAAATATCAATTTCGAAGTTGATATGAATAATCCGGAAATACACAAGTGTAAAGTATCTAGTACTAGATCTAGATTAAAAAGTCCTTTGTTTGTTTTGGGAGTCGGTGCTGAGCGTCCTATCAGCAAAAGGCTTTCCTTGTCAGCTGAATATGAGTATGCGTGGAGGAATTCCAAGGGAGAAGTTCTTACAAATTATGCCAATGGAAATTTGAGAGTGAGCGCATTCGCGAAAACCAAGCAAAGTTTGAAAGAACATTCTGTCAAAGTTGGTTTAAAGTATCATTTTTGATTGAATGAGAGATTTATTCTTGCTTTTTACAGACATTTTTATAGGAGATTTATATGAATTTGAAATTAGTTAAGGTTAGTATTCCGGTTTTAATGTTAATGATGTTTCAATCGGGAAATTGTTTTGGTCCGGAGATGGAAAGAAAAATGATGGAGGCGCTTGGATTGACCTCTCGTCCGACAATGCGACCAGTTAACGAGGGTACGCAAGCTCCGAATTCCAGGGGCGCGAGTGCGGGTGCTCGGATGAATTCCGAAAATACTGCGGGAAGTAGAGGTGTTCCGAATTCTGCTGATGCGTCTGCGGATATGAACTCTGGAAATACTTCTAATGGCAGAGAAGGAGACTCGAATTCCAGGGGCGCGAGTGCTGATGCTCGGATGAATTCCGAAAATGCTTCAGGAAGTAGAGGTGTTCCGAATTCTGCTGCTGATGCGTCTGCTGATATGAACTCTGGAAATACTTCTAATGGCAGAGAAGGAGACTCAAATTCCAGAGGCGCGAGTGCTGATGCTCGGATGAATTCTGAAAATGCTTCGGGAAGTAGAGGTGTTCCGGGTTCCGAAGAATCATCAGGATACAGGGACGATATTCGCAGTGAAGAAGAAAGAGAGAGGCAGAAAGCAGACGAGCAGTTTGCGGAATGGCATAGAGAGTCATGGAAACACTATGGTTACGGTGATCCTCATAGATATAGGAACGAAAATCTAGGTGCGGATGGGAGATCACGCTCGAGTTCAGAAGGTTCGATTTGGGACGATATAAAAGATGGAAAATTTGAGCAGTTCCCTGATATAAATAATTATGAGAGAAGGGCTAGTGGTAATAGTTCTGACGCTAGTTTCGATAACAAAAACGGAGTATCTGTCGATAGTTTAACCAAGGAAGAGTTGGAAAAGTTGCAATCGGTACAGGTTACAGTTGACGGAAAAAAGATGCCGTTTTTTATCGATAATAATATGGTGTTCATACAGAAAAATCACATAGATACTTTTTTCGAAGATGCGAAGAATAGTTTTGTTTTAAAAGATGTTGCGACAGAATATAGAAATAATGATTCTTCTCCGTATCGTAATCAAGGATCTGTTAATGCTCTTGATTTAACGTTGGATCAACAGAATGAACTGACTGATAAGTTTGATGCGATTGATCTGCACGGAAGAAATGAATCCATAAGAGAATATTTAAATCAAGAAGATAAAGAGATTCTTCCTGATAACGAGCCTGTTTGGACCGCAATATCAAAAACTATAGGTCAGAGAATATTTGTTTATGATTGTGATGAAAACGGTTCTCATGTGAAAAAGTTCTTTGTATATGGTCAGGAGTTTGAGGAAAATGGAACTCAAAGAGTATATGTATCAAATTCGCATTACCAAAGACTTGTTTCTGATAAGCAATGACAGAGCTATTTGGTAACTGAGTTAACACTCTTCGATAGACGGGGTTCGTAATGATCGTTCCCCGTCTTTGCGTCCTACTTGTTTTTCGAGAAGCTCGCAGAAAGAAAATCAAGAAAAAACTTTCTTACCACAAAACTTTACTGTCGCGCTCCATGTTGCTCTAAATATTCCACAATGTTGTAAAATCCTCTTTCTCTTGCTATATGTAAAGGAGTTCCTTCAGACATATTTTCTGCATTAACATCTGCGCCGTGCTCTACCAAACATTCTACAATTTCTTTGTTTCCTTTTTCGCATGCAATATGCAAAGAGGTCATTCCCCATGTTTCTGCATTAACATCTGCGCCGTGTTCTACCAGGTACTTGACAAGGGATACATCTCCAGATTCGCACGCAAAAAACAGAGGAGTTTCTCTATATACATTTTCTGTATTAACATCCGCACCGTGTTCTTCTATCAAGTACTTGACAAGGGACATATTTCCAGACTTGCATGCATAAAAAACCACAGGCTCATCTTCCATAGCATTAACATCCGCGCCGTGTTCTTCTATCAAATACTTAACAAAAGATTCATTTCCCGATTCGCACGCGAAAGGCAAAGACAACATCGATACTCCATCTTTTTCTACATATGCGCCTTTTTCTATTAGATACTTAATAAGGGATTTACTTCCAGATTTGCACGCAAAAAGCAAAGGAGTCCTTCTCATGATATCTCCTTTATTAATATCCGCACCGTGTTCTACCAACCATTTTACATTTGCTTCATTTCCCGATTCGCACGCAATATGCAAAGGAGTTTCTCCTGTCGTGTACCTTTCATTAACGTCTGAGCCGTGTTTTATCGAGTATTCTGCTAATACCAAATCACCTTTTCGTAACGCAAAAGGCAAAAGCGCATCGGTCGATGGCTCAAAATTTTCCTTCCAAGATTTAAATTCTTCGTCTCTGGATTCTGCGGATTCCACGAATGACTTAAAATCTTCGTCGCTCCACGGCAGTCTGTTTTTGTATCTATTCAGGAACTCTTTAATAGAATTGTTACCAAAGCCATTCGTTCTTATAAACGAATGTGACAGTTGTTTTTCAATTTCTTTTGATTCTTCTGATCGAGAAATTTCTTTTGTTGGGCTATGAGATCTATTATCATTGACGGAATCATTCAACCCAGCCGTATTCATTCCCAACACGGTAGCCGACACAAACAACATATTTGCGATTATAAGTGTTTTTTTCATTTTGTTTCCTCTTTGTTCCTTCACAACCTTCTAATATCATGCTAAAGACTTTTTTCTTTATTTCCAAGACTAAATATGACTTTTTTAATAAAATTTTTGAGTAACATTCTGATTTTATGGAATAAATTAGGAAAATTTTAGATAAATTTTCAAGAAAAAAAGACGCTCGCTCGAAGTAACTTCGTTTTAGTGTTACTTCACGCGCCTAATATGCTTTCGTTTAGAAAAACGTTCTGGAATCCAAAAAGGATGAAAAAAACCCGCTCAAAAGCGGGCCAAAGAAAATAACTTATGATAGAAAGATTAATTCTTTTCCAAAACCGAAATAGCAACACGGTTCAACTTGTGAATTTCTTCCTGAGAACCTGCTGCGGCAACCGGACGATCTTTTCCGTAAGAAATAGATCTGATACGATTTCCTTCAACTCCCTTTTCCGTCAAGAATCTCGCTGCGGCGTCTGCTCTTCTCTCTCCCAATCCGATGTTGTATTCACGGGTACCTCTGTCGTCGCAGTGTCCTTCAACTACAACATTGTACTGACGGTGAGCTTGTAACCAATCAGCCTGTCGACTCAAAGTTGCTTTTGATTCCTCAGAAAGAGATGATCTGTCGAAACCGTAGTAAACTCTGTCACCGGCATTTGCCACAAAATCGGCTGTCGCGGCGCTCAAAGAATCATCCTGAACAACTTCAACTATAGGCTCTTCATCGGAACAACATTCACACGCTGCCAAGAACATCAAAGCAGCCAAAGACACCAAACTTTTCTTTTCCATTTTCGCTCTCCTAAATCTATAAGTGTTTGAATCCAGTACTCAAACCACGAACTACAATACACTTATTATATTAACAAAAAGTTAACATATCAACATTTTATGAGGAAAAAACGAATTATTGTGTCAATATCCAAGAACAGCCGCTTGTAACCACGGTTCAAGAGATGGAAAATATCAGAAATGCCAATCTATTTGGACTAAATTTTAAAATTTTATTCAACTAATAAGAAAGGGAAAAACCTTTCTTTTTTGAATTACTTCGATTGAATTTTTGTAGATCAAGCCTATGTAATCTTCTATGGTCGAGCTCCACCCGTCAGAATGTTGTACACATATTCGCTAATCGCTTCCTTAGCCTCTTTTCGGCTTTTACATTTCAACTTCTTATCGTGAGATTTGTTCAGCTTAGGTATATTTACCTTACAATTATAAGTTCCATCATGAATATTGATCTCATATTCAAATAACAAATCACTCAAATTCAGATCAGTGTTTTTATCCAACAGATATTCGTTAAGTTTCGCTATATAGTTTTCACCATCTTCTTCATTTGCTTTGTTTAACTTTTTATTACTTAGCAGATCCTTTAATATCACTCCGGCAATTTTTTCTTTTGCCTCTTTCTTGGATTTACTGACGAATCTTTCATCATAATAACATTTGTCGATGTACTTATTTTTAATTACTGCCGTACAATTAAACAGATTATTCTCTGTAAAATAATCGAACACTATATCGGACAAAACGACTTTAGAGTTTTTTCTTTTACAGTAGTTGTAAAGATTCATGGCATTACTTTTGCTTCTATCAATTGAAAAGCTTACACTGCTACTGGCATCACGATTATTTTCTATTATTTGAGAAGAAACTCTACTATTATCGACTTGGTTTGAAGTTGTGTTTTGGTTGAAAATTTCAAGTTCTTGAAACATCTGAGTTAAAGTATCTATACGCATATCGGCATTCTTTTTTCGAATTCTGGCGTCTTTGAATAACATCAAATAATCCATAGCGTCTTTTTCTGCTTTTTCTTTTTCTTGAGGAATTCCTCGAGCTAAGCATATATCTTTCCCGAACATTTGAGTGATAAGTTTTGTACGTTCATCCGCACTTTGAGCTCTACTCAAAGCATCGTTATACAGCCATTGGAAATTTTTAATGTCTCTTTTCGCTTTTTGTTTTTCTCGACGAGCCGCTCCGATTTTCTTTTCCAGCGTTTGTTTATCCAATAATTTCGGAAGTTCTTCATTGACTTTTACTACTCTTACTTTTTGAGACGGCTCTGCGGATTCATCGGAAAAACTTCTTTTTCCGTCTTGTATCCCGAAAACTGCAGCTGATGAATACATCAAAACAACTAAAAATATCGCTTTTCTCATTTTTATCTCCTGTTTTCACACCATTCTGAAAAGCGCACTTACCTCGGTGATCATTAAACTAATTAATCAACATCTGCTCGCATCGCGCAAACATGTACCTACTTCCTCAGAAATGGCAGTTACTCCGATTCTATTTTATATTGATAAAATTTTAATAAAAAAGAGAGGGAAAAGTAAACTTCTCCCCTGCAAATTCTTTAGATCGAATTACTTCGACCGATCTTTTTCGGTAAATCAATTTTGATATGCAACTCTTTTAATTGTTTGTCGCTGACATTGGACGGAGCATTCATCATGAGATCTTGCGCTTGTTGATTTAACGGGAAAGCAATTACCTCGCGGATGTTCGGTTCATCCGTCAACAACATAATCATACGATCGATTCCCGGAGCACATCCTCCGTGCGGAGGCGCACCGTATTTGAACGCATTGAACATTCCCTTGAATCTCTCTTTGACTTCTTCTGCCTGATATCCGGCGATTTCGAAAGCTTTGATCATGACGTCCGGCAGATGATTTCTGATTGCACCGCTCGAAAGTTCGATTCCGTTACAAACTATATCATATTGATAGGCTTTGATTTCCAGAGGATTCATGTTTTGCAAAGCATCCATTCCGCCTTGCGGCATCGAAAATGGATTGTGTGAGAATTCGATTTCGCCCGTATCCTCGTTAAGTTCATACATTGGGAAATCGACGACCCAACAGAACTCAAAACTATCTTTGAGTAAATGCAAATCCTCTCCGAGTTTCTGTCTGACTTGTCCAGCCAATTTACTCGCTTTGTTTCTTGTATCGCAAACGAAGAAAATCACTCCGTCACCGTCCAAATGAGTGCGAGTTTTTAGCTCCGCAAGCTGTTCGGAAGTCAAGAACTTCGCGATCGGACCTTTGATATTGTCGCCGACATAGGTCACATATCCCAATCCCGGCATATCCAAAGATTTCGCCCAGTCATTAAGCTTGTCGAAATAACTACGAGGTTGTTTCTCCGCATCTTTCGCCGCAATCGCGCGAACAACTCCGCCTTTTTTCACATTATTGACGAAAACCGTGAAGGTTGACTGCTCGAAAATGTCACTAACGTCCTCAATCAGTAACGGATTTCTTAAATCCGGCTTATCACTTCCATAGTGTAACATTGCGTCAGCATAACTAATACGGCGGAAAGGATATGTTGAAACTTCCTTTTTTGAATATTCTTTGAAAATTTCGTAAATCACAGGCTCAATCACCGCAAATACATCATCTTGAGTGCAAAATGACATCTCAAAATCTAATTGATAAAATTCTCCCGGAGAACGATCGGCTCGGCTATCTTCATCTCGAAAACACGGAGCAATCTGAAAATATTTGTCGAATCCCGCAACCATCAGTAGTTGTTTAAATTGTTGCGGAGCTTGAGGTAACGCATAAAACTGTCCCGGGTGCAATCTGCTCGGAACGAGAAAATCTCGTGCGCCTTCCGGAGAACTTGAGGTTAAAATCGGAGTATTAATTTCCAAAAAACCCTGATTTTTCATCTTTTCTCGAATTGATGAAATCACTTGAGATCTCAAAACTATATTTTGATGAATCTTTTCTCGACGTAGATCGATAAAACGGTATCTCAAACGAGTATCTTCCGACAAATCCGAGACACTACTCACTGCCATCGGCAAGCTTTCAACATAAGATAAAACGGTAAACTTGTCGATACGGACTTCAATTTTTCCCGTAGGTTTTTCTGGATTAATTGTCTCGGGAGATCTCCGAATCACCTCACCTTCTACGGTAACGACACTTTCCAATCGAATCTTCTCAACTTCTGAAAAAGCTTTACTCTTCGGATCAACAACGCACTGGGTAATTCCATAATGATCACGCAAATCGATGAACAATAAGTTTCCGTGATCTCTCTTTTTGTGAACCCATCCTGATAATTTCACGACATTTCCGACATTCGCTTCTCTTAATTCACCACAGTTATGAGTTCTATACATTTTATCCTCTATCAAAAACATCGTATTATCTAAAAAACCAGGCAGATTTTCAATAGATTTAAAAATACTCGCTTTTAGATTTTCCTGAAAATTATTGCAAAAAATTTTTAATCTTTTTCTCCTATCTTTGCATAATTCAAACCTTTGATTGAATATTCTCGAGAGCTTTTGAATTTGATCTGGATTGCTTTTTCATCCCAAATAAATATGTCATACAATGAGCAACTCTTCACCAATCTTTTATTTTTATATTCATTTTGATCAAAAATTTTATCTACGGGAAAATACCGAATAAAGCTATCTGCAAATTTATAATCCGTCATCGCAAGTTGAGCCATGGCTGGTACATACCATGTTTCAGGAATAATTTTGTTAATAATCGGATATAATGCCGAAAAATTATTCATGGCATAGGTTTGCAAACTTCCGGTAAAACAGAAACCTGATAAATTTTTGTTCTCTTCTCTTATCTCATGAATATCTTTTGATACATCATATAGCACGTGTCTTTGCAAAATACGGTAATAGTGAATAATATTTGCGGCAGAATTTAAAAAAATGACATTCCAAAAACAAAGAGAAGTCATGATAAATCCGTAAAATTTATATGCTCCTTCTGAAATTTTAAATAAAGAAGATATTCCGTAGAGAGAGCCTGAAATTAAAATCCCCATACTGTAAAGGCTTCGAGGGAGAATAAATTCATTTCCCTCGAAAGATATTACCTTCATTACCGCACACGCTCCGAGAGGACATAAAGTAAGAACAAAAACTCCGACCGCGTAAGACAAAAAAGATGAAACTTTTTTGATATTAGCGAGTGAATGAAGAACAAATATAACAAAAATAGAAAAGAATAAATTTCCGGCAATGCTTCCAGACCAATCTGCATGTAAATTAGAGTAATATGTGCAGATATTTTTGAAAATAATATCGATATTTTTGGCACTGAATGGAATGGCTATCATTGATCCATCCTTTTCAACACAATAGCCAAAGGAATAGGTGAAAGGTACATATGCAATGATCGAAATCAGCACCGTGTATATCCAATATCTCATTTTTGAAATCGTTTGCAAAAAAGATCGCCCGGCGCGTATTTCTTCCAAAAATTTGTACATTCCCAAAATAAAATAAGAGGACGAGGCCGGCTGATACATAAACAAAGAAAGAAAAAATATTCCCGTTTGGATAAATAACAATTTTTTACTATTTTTTGTTGAAATATAAGCAGCAATGATACAAAAAAGTAAAGCCAATGTGCTGAACGGATTATCAAATCTGAACATCATTATCTCTAGCATATACGGGTTAGCTACAACCGGAACAAAACATGCGATTTCCAATTTGCTGTTCAGATTTACGTTAAAAATTCTCAAGCAAACAACAGCTCCGTAAGCCAGGAATATACAAGACAAAACATGAGAAAAGGGAGCTATATCGGTGATAACAATAGATAGATACGCAAAAGTCTCTATCAGAAAAGTAAAAACTCTGTTAGAAGCAAATGTTCCGACGTTAGAATTAACCAGATATCTACAATAATCGTCACTATAAGGGCAATATGAAACCATAATGGCCAAATAGCTACAAATCGCAACAGTAAGAAAAAACAAAAAACAATTGCGCAGATTCTTATTCTGATCATTAAACAGATCGATTTCGTTAAACATAACATTCCTTCTATTACGTAACACTCTAATATTGTTCATTCGAAATCAAATTGCAACACGAAAGACGGATTAACGGCTTATTTTATTTGCTTTCAAGATGTGACTACGTATCGCATGGTTTTGTTGTTAGTTTTCAAAACGGTTTATTTTATTTGCATTTGTTTAAAATATTATTTATACTTCAAAGGTTACTTTATGGAGAAATCTTATGAAAAATTTAGCGTTAATTTTTGCTTTTGCTGTTGCAATGTGTTCTGAGTCTAGTGCAATGCAAAACAGAGTATTAAAGAACGATTCTACAAAATTAAATATCGTTCGCTACGAGGTGAAAGAAAATCCTATGTTTGAAGCAGTGCAAGCCCAATCGGAAAGCAAAATAAGGGTTAGAGGTATATTCGGACCGGGAATAATGATCGCCAAAAATATCAACATTAATGGTATCAGACTTAATTATGATATGGCTCCGAATGACGTAAAACTGTCGTTGAGTCGTTTGTGGAGAGTTAATTTTAATTCTATTTCTTCTCATGAAGAGACTATAACGAAGGAAGTTTTTTCGAATCTGTTTAGATAAATTTTTATTTGGAAACTCGGTTTCGGGTTTCCGATTTTATCCAAAATTCAAATTATTTTTTCGATAGTGTTTTTTTTTCTGTAGATTGTTAGATTTAATTTGTATTTACAAAGGATGCCTTCTATATTGATAACATCTTCGGAGGGGAAAGTTATGAGAAGTTTATTATCAATTATCGGATTAGTGACAGTTTTTCAGTTGGAAGCGCAACCGATAAAAGAAGCGCCGTTTCCCGACGGATCGGAAGATATTCACTTCGTTTTATACAGAGTGAAAGCAGAACCTAAAATCGATGTATTACAAATACCCTCGGAAGAGAAAATAATACTGGAGAATATTTCTAAACCAAAAATTCAAATTGATTATGAAAATTTTAACGGAGTGCCGATATATACTCCCATCGATCTTAATTATTCGATGACTAAAAAAGAGATTTGTCGGGCGCTACATAAATCCTTTAGGATTAACGATATTCATTGGTTTCAGGGAGTTATATCGAGAGCTAAGTATTTAGAGATGTTTCCTCCTGACTGTTTCAAAAAAAACAATTAATTAGAAAAGTTTTGATAAAGTTCAAGTATTCTACTTTCTTGTTAACACTAAAATATTTGGAATTTTTTGATTAATTTAGTTTGTATTTATCAAAAATGATCCATATATTGTGTACATATTTTCGAAAGGGAATGTTATGAGAAGCTTGTCGTTAATTTTTATATTGTTTTTTGGACCTTTGTTAAGTTCAAACGCGATGGTGGCATCTCCTCAGGATTTAGTTCAAAATGTTCCGTTTTTTTGTGTGAGAGTTTATAGTCGTCCTATTGTTGAAATAATAAAACTTCCCAGCGAAGAAGGTATTCTTATTGATGGAAATTTGATGCAAAGCGTGGACGCTGAGTGTGGAATGAGTTATAGAGGAATAACCTTA